>Ga0256833_1001591_pt1 | contig 16569 bp, 16 predicted proteins | sample 356284metaG_FD_190535 | JGI IMG/M metagenome (GOLD analysis project Ga0256833, IMG submission 190535) | Hydrothermal vent microbial communities from Mid Atlantic Ridge, Atlantic Ocean - 356-284 | ecosystem: Environmental > Aquatic > Marine > Hydrothermal vents | place: Atlantic Ocean: Mid...
GTAAGTAAAAAGGTTGTTCCTTTATTTAAGCTACTTTGAACCTCTATTTTTATACCCAACTCATTAGATAGTTTTTTGACAATATGTAATCCTATGCCCAAACCACGTTCATGCTCTTTGTAGAATCTATTAAAAATCTGTTTTGCATTTTTTATACCCTCTCCTGTATCTGAAATCAATATAGCACTCTTTCCCACCATAACCTTTATCTCTCCATCTTTTCGATTATATTTAGAAGCATTAACTAAAAGGTTATCTAAAATTCTACTAATTGAAGCTCGATGAGTATATAGCCATAATGTTTTACCTTCTACTATAAAGGTAAGATTTGGATATAGATTTTCTAATGGTTCAATACGCTCATGAATGAGTGATAAGAGTTCAATATCTTCATTCTGCTTTGGGTGTTCTTTGAGATAATTTTTTAGATTATCTTGTAAGGATAGGATTGTATCTAGTGATTGTTCAATTCGATGTATCTTTTCATAAGTGGCTTTTGTTTTTGGTAATGTTTTGATATTTAAGATAAGAGAGCTAATAGGGGTATTAAAATCGTGTAGTATATCTTTTATAAACTCTTGTGTTAGGTTAAAAGCCTCTTTTAATGGGGCTAAAGAGTAGAGTGAGAAGAGTAGTGTCAATAGCAAAACTCCTAATGTTGCTATTTGAAACTCATAAATTCTACTATTTTTAAACTCCTCTATCTGTTTTTTATAACTTGGTACATCATAACTTATTTTAAGATATAGTGGAGATTGAGGAACAGCATAATATTTATAAAAAAGGTTTTTCTCTTTATAGATTATATTTGGCTTTTTATCTTTTTCTCTTAAAAAATTAGTGGTATAAATCTCTTTTTCTTGGTTAAAAAACTCAATATTATAGTTAGAACAGGCATATATATTATCGTCCATATTAAAATTACATATATCCATGTTATAAGAGATTGACTGCTCTAAGTTTTTGACCTCATTTTGATACTCTTTATAGAAAATAATAGCAGTTAAAATATCTAATGTGATAAAAAAGAGTAGAAAAATCCTAAGAAATAGTTTAATTTCAATTTGATTCAATGGTATATCCTACTCCTCTAATATTTTTTATATCTAAATTAAGATCTCTCTTTAGTTTGGTAATAGCAACTCTTAGTGCGTTTTCACTATGGTACTCTGTCTCTTCTAATAGTTCCTCTTTTGAGACAGGTCTATTTATGTTTTTAAACAACAAATCAATCAATTTAAATTTGGAGTAACTTAAATAGATTCTCTTATCTTTTTTAAATATATCTCCAGAAATCATATTATATCGAATATCTTTTATAGTTATCATCATCTCTTTTGCCAATTTTGCATTGAGACGAATCAATAGCTCTTCAGGTATAAAAGGTTTTTTTATATAATCCTCTGCACCCACCTCAAACCCCTTTGCGATAGTTTCAATATCTTGATTTGCAGATATAAAAATAGTTGGGGTAGTATCATCTGCCTCTTTGAGGCTTTTGAGAAGTTCAATCCCATTCATCTTTGGTAAATTAATATCAAATAGATAAATATCGTATTTATTATAAAAAGTCTTATCCAAAGCCTCTTCAGCAGTTGTTATACTCTCTACTTCAAAATTATGTTCTTTTAATATCTCTTCAAGAGTCTTACTCAAAATAGTGTCATCTTCTAATAGTAGTATTTTTATCAAAATTTTTACCTTTTTTATAATTTAACTATTAAGGACGTTTGTTCCTATGTGCTTGTGCTATTTTTCTTTTTATAAGTTTTTCTATCTCCAATCTATCTTTAGATGAAGCATCTTTTGCTTTTTCAATTAATCGAATTATATCATTATCATTATTTTGAGAGCTGTTATCTTCCATTGAAGTATTTTTTGTTATCTCGTCTGAAAAAGATAGAGTTGGAATTAATAGCAGTATAGTTAGTAATAAAATATTTGTTAATCTCATAATTAGTTCCTTAAAGTTTTTAAATATCTAATAAAGAGTTATCTTTACTCTATCATTATACTTTATAATTGTTTTAAATTGTGTAAAAATGTGCAAAATAGATAAAAAAATTTAAGAGATAAGAAAAAAAGAGGCAAAAGAGTATTTTCCCACTCTTTAAAAGAGTGGAATTAGTGATAATTTATTGATAGATAGCTTGTGATGGTTGATATTGTGATTGATAATTATGCTCTTTAAATATCTCATCATATCCTAATCCCAAGAGTATCTCATCTACATCATCTGGGTCAAACCCATGAGCATGTACATATCGAATAATACTCTCTGTAACATCACTATCTACATAGTTTTCACGCATTTCTAGTTCTATATTTAAATTTTCTGACATAATTTACTTCCTTAGTTGTTGTTTGATAATGACAGTTTACTATATAACTATTATCGGACTATTATCATGACTTCTTATACTTAAATAAGTATAATCATTTTTGAATTTCATATAAAGGAAGAAAATGAAAAATATACTGTTGATACTTAATGCGTTACTCTTGATAATGACACTCTCTATTGTGATTATGCCTCAATTTTGGATAGTCTCTGTTGTGACTGGAGCAGGTGGAGTAAAAGGAGTAGCTTTTCCTATAATTTGGACAGTCTATGCAGGATTAGTATTTTTTACTTCTGCATTTACTTTCTCTTGGTTAGTCAAGAGATAATCAACTCTTTTTTTGACTATCCCTTTTCTACAATCTACTCTATCAAAGCTTTGTGATAGCGTTGTTTATAACCTTTTTTGATATTTTGAGCTAGTTTATGAACAGCCATAGCATAGTATGAGCTATGGTTGTATCGTGTAATGACATAGAAGTTTTTGCCACCATACCATAGCTCGTCCCAACCATGTCTCTCTAATTTTATAAGGCTAACTTTTCCTCTATAATTAAACTTCTCTCTTGGTTCTATTCCATCTAAATCTTTTCTATAATAGGTATGGGTATATCCTGTAGGTAGAGCATCAAAACGGTTACCTTTATATCTAACCCTAACAGCTACATCTTCTCCTCTTCTCCAGTGGTGTCGTCTGAAATAGTAGGCTATACTTCCAATAGCATCGACTACATTATTCATCTGTTTTTTACCATCTTTATTGAAGTCTACGGCAAATGATTTGTAGGTACTTGGTATAAATTGAGCCAAACCTATCGCTCCTGATGATGACCCTCTAATATCTTTGGGATTTATCTTTTCTCGTGCTGAAAGTCTTAGTAGTGATTTTAGCTGTTTTCTATAAAATTTAGCTCTTCTATCGTTTTTATCAAAAGATAGATGTACCAAACGGTCAAAGACAAAGTAGTCTCCACGCATAACTCCATAGTTACTCTCTATACCAATAATTGCTGTGATATATTCAGGTGGAATACCATATTTTTTATATGCTCTTTTGAGAGTTTTTCTAAATTTGTGCATAAAATAGATACCACCACCAACTCTTTTTTTGAATTGATAGTAGTATATATCCCAACTTCCCATAGAGCGACATCTTCCTCCACCACAGACTAAACCTTGTCGCAGTCGTGCTATATAGCTATTTTTACGAACATGTGAAAACCAACTATTAAGTGTTTTCTTTTTGAAGCCATATCTATACTGCATTGTGTGCATAAATTGTTTCACTTGTGGCTTTTGTGTGTAATCAACAGCTAATATAGGAGCAGAGAAGATTAATAGTATCAATAGATAGGTTTTAATTCTCTTCATATTATAAACCCATTTTACTAGGGTTTAGTATATTGTTTGGGTCAAAGGCTCTCTTTATATCTTTGAACATATTTATCTCTTGCTCATTAAATGCAATTCCCATAAATGGAGCTTTTGATGTACCAATTCCATGCTCTCCACTAAGTGTTCCACCCATATCGACTACCATTTGAAATATCTCCTCTATACATTTATGTCCCTCATCAATTTGAGCAATATCAATCATCACATTAACATGAATATTCCCATCTCCTGCATGACCAAAACATGGAATTTTAAATCCATACTTTTCGCCTATCTTATAGATATTTTCAAGTGCAGATGGTAGCATAGAACGAGGTACAGATATATCTTCATTGAGTTTTTTATTTCCAAAGATAGTAATAGATTGAGAGGCATTTCGTCTAGCATACCACAACTCTTTTGCCTCTTCATCACTTTGTGCAACTCTAAACTCTTTTGCTCCATTCTCTTTAAAGGATTGTTCTAAAGTCTCTAGTTGAAAAGTTACCTCTTCGGGTACATTTCCATCTACATCTCCGACCAAAACAGCACCAGCATCACTTGGTAGATTAACACCAAGTTTCTCTATAAGTGCTTGGATAACCAAACTATCCAAGAACTCCATTGCCACAGGATTAGCACCTGCTGATAGTGATTTAAATACAGCATTCATCGCATTATCTACACTAGGAAAGATACCCATATATGTCTTTTTATATTTTGGTTTTGGAATTAGTTTGAGTGTTAACTCTGTCAATACAGCTAGAGTACCCTCACTAGCTATTAATATACCTGCTGTATTGTATCCTGCTACATCTTTGATGGTACGTTTCCCTGCTCTAATAATATCTCCATTTGCACGAACTGCACGAAGAGCCATCACATAATCTTTGGTTATTCCATACTTTGCAGCTCTCATTCCACCTGCATTTTCACTTACATTTCCACCTAGTGTTGAGTACTCTTCACTTGCTGGGTCTGGTGGATAGAAGAGTCCAAGCTCTTCTACATGTTTTTGTAAATCCATATTGATAACAGCAGGTTGAACCACAGCTACCATATTTTGAGTATCTATCTCTAAAATCTTGTTCATATGTCTCTCCATAGCCAAGATGATACCACCATTAGCAGGTAATGCACCACCTGTAAAACCAGACCCTGCACCACGTGCAGTAATTACAATTTTATTATCATTGCAATATTTGAGTATTTTGCTTACATCCTCTTCATCTCTAGGAAATATAACCCCATCAGGTTCAAAGTGTGTTCGTGTAGCGTCATAACTATATGCAATCATATGTGCTTTATCATCATATATATTCTCTCTACCTACAATATCTATAAAAGCTTTTAAGTGTTTTTTCTCTATCATTTTATCTCGCTTATTGATTTATAATAATCTTCTAGTTTTACAGATGAGAATCCAAAATCGGATATATCCATCTGTGGAAAACGTGAAAAGAATGGTCTCATCGCTTTTTTATTGGTGATTGTAAAGGGTTGATTTTTGATAAGTTTTTTACTAATAGGGTCAAGAAAAAGAATACTATTTTTAGTAACAAGTAGAACTAATCCTACTTGATTTTTAATTGCAAATTTATATAAACTATCTAATGTTATTTTTGAAATCTCCTCTTTCATAAACTCTATTGCATAGCTATCAGGATGAATCCAATTTTTATTGAATCGTTTAGTGATACTGCTATATGTCTGCTCATTTGGGGCAATTAGAAGTATATTGTTATAATAGTTACCTAAAATAACTCTATCATTAACTTTTGCTTCTGTTTTAACAGAGGGGATATTATCATGTATAATAGCTCTATAGGGTAAGAGTTTTGCATCTCCATTTTTGGTAGTAATTAGAGAGTGTGTAATAGCCGATAGCCCATTTCCATAATCATGAACAACAACACCAGAGACTCCTGCTGATATATGTTGTGCAAGTTTAATAGTATCTCCATTAACTGATGTTATCGTTGTCTCTATACGTTGTGGAAAGCTGTTTGCTATTATGGCATAAGTCGTAATAAGTATTAATAGTATAATTTTTTTCATCAAATTCCTTAGGAGGTAGAGTTAATTCTCTACCAATTATGGTTATGATTATACTTGTTAAAGATTAATTTTTAATTACAACTCTTTTTACACTCCATCAACTCTAAGAAGTTTACTCTTGCCAATCATGAGGTCAATTGTCATACCCATTCGTTTAAATACAGACTCTTGTCGATACTCTAAACCATGTTTTTTACAAATCTCTTTTACAAGTGGTTGTGTTTTTTGATAAAAGCTCAATGGCATATCGGGGAAGAGATGATGTTCTACTTGATAGTTAAGAAAACCATGCATATAGTCTATAAAATCTGAACCTGTATTGTAGTTTACAGACCCCATAATTTGACGAAGATAAAACTCTCCATGCCCTTTATAAGGCTTGTTAAACATATAAATATCTTCTGCTGAATGGTTGGGTACAATAACTAAAAATGAGTGTAAATTGGTAAAAAATTCTGCCATGACAACAACAATAAGAGCAGTAATTACAGCACTTACTCCAAATGGTAAAAAGAGTGCAGGAATAACAATAAACTTAATTGTTAGATATGGTAGATAGTAGTTCCACCAAAGTTCAAAACCAAAAGGGGTACGAGGGTCAAATTGATAATCAAGAATCTCTTTTTTATTCTCCTCTTTGAGCTTTTTATTTTGTAAAATTCTAAGAGTATTTGGTGCATAGTAAGTAAATTTCCATGTTCCTGCAAAAACATAAACAAAAACACGTCTAAGCCACATTGGAGTCTTTGATTGGATAAGCCATTGCATATTTCTCTCTACATTATCTGGGTCATCAGCTTCTCCTAAATGATAGTGGTGCATAATATTGTGTTCATAAGACCACGCATCAGGAGTTATCCAATCGAGCCAATCAAGGTGTCTTCTAGCTCCTTTAGCATAAAACTTTTTTGTATATTTAGCAGGAACATTAGGAACTTTATCGTATGCACCATGCAAAATAGGGTGGGTTACATTTGCCCATCTACCAATATTTCCTGTACTAATTAAAATTGCTGATAAGATAGCTAATGACCAAAACAGAGGAGAAGATAGTGTTCCTTGTGTCAATTCTGAAACAGCAATAGTAAGAATCAAAAAATAGCCTGAAAAGGTAAATGTTCTTCCCCAACGTTCCATTTTTAGAAGATGTTGAAAATCCTCTTCACTTGGATTTCCTATTTTGGCTTTTGCCTCTTCTATATCTCTCTTTAATTGCTCTTTGTCTATCTGCTCATATGGTGTGTATTGTTGACTCTGTGATTCTAGTCTTGACATAAGACTCCCTTTTTCCCTCTATTATATATAAATATCAATAATAATATTTATTATATTTATCATAATCTAAAATGCTTTTATTAATTTGATTATTTGTTACATTGTTATTTTGATTAATAAGCAACTTTTTAAATATAATATAGTATTATGTAACATAAATAAATATGTTATATATTATACTTAATAAATATTTAATTATTTGAAATAATACAAAAACAGCAGAAATTAATAATAAAAATTGTAATATATACGAACATATTTAAATAGTAATATGTTATAAAAAATTTAAAAGGATTAGAAATGAAATTAATATTTATATTTTCTTTACTATTTACGCTTTTGAATGCCGAAGTAACGGTACAAACTACTAAAGATACCTATGCTCCACAAGAAGAGATTCATGTGGCATTGACAGGTATGCTTGGGAATAATCTTGATTGGATTGGTATCTATCCTATTGGAACTACAAATGATTGGGAAAATGTAGTTAAATGGAGTTGGACAGGTGGAATCACAGAGGGAAATGTGACTATGGATAGTGTTCCTGTTGGTAATTATGAGGTACGAGCATTTTTCAATAACTCTTTTAATCTTGAGGGTTCATACCCCTTTAATGTAGAGGGAGATGCACTTGATGTTAATATCTCAACAACCAAAATCAATTATCTACCCAATGAAGATGTCGTAGTTAACTTTTCACATATGCTTGGAGATGTTGAGGATTGGATAGGAGTATATCCACAAGGTAGTAGTAATGATTGGGCTAATGTAGTTGCTTGGAAATTTACCAATGGAGTAACTGATGGGAATATGACCTTTTCCAATTTAGCAGAGGGGAACTATTCAGTCAGAGCATTTTTCAAAAACTCATTTAATCTTGAAGCCAATAGTTCATTTTCTATTCACGATGATGAACCTATTACAAATGAGGTAAATCTTACTCTCAATAAAGCTGTATATGCTCAAAATGAATTGGTCTATGTAACCTATGACCATATGCAAGGTAACAATTTGGATTGGATAGGTATCTATCCTGCTGGAGCAACCTACGATTTTGAAAATGTTATAGACTCTAAATATACTTATGGAAATATATCTGGAGAGATGGCATTGGGAGGATTCCCTCAAGGAGAGACTCTTCATGGTTCTACTCCAATGCCAGGGTTAGCTCCTGGGAACTATGAGATAAGAGCTTTTTTCAATAATACTCTTCATACTGAAAAAGTTGTTCCATTTACGGTAACAGAGCAACCTGTTGTATCTACAATGTATGAAGATGCAAATGGTTCTATATCTGAAGATTGGATACATGTATCTGGTCCATATCCTCCTGTCTATTATAATGGTGTCGTTAGATTGAGAGCTAGATGGATTAATAACCATACTAATACATCTGAATATACTTTACCTTTTGATACTCCTAACACAACTCAAAAAGTTTTAGAGCTTGATGTTGGTGGAGTAGGGCGATGGACACCTCATTTTAATGTTGGAGTTATTGTCCAAACACTCAATGGACAAAGAAGAATGCTTTGGGATTCATATCTAAATCATTATAATGTTAGTGCAAATAAGCAAAACAATGTACTATCTTATCCTACTTATGTAGAGCTTCAACGCAATACAGCAAACAGTAGAAAGCACTTTAGAGTAAATGTAGACAAATATCTAAAAATACTTGAACCAAATAATAAGGTTATTAGTATTACCGATTTCTTTGCAACAGGTGGAGACCTTGATAATATCAAACTCTCTTCACATTAAAATATATAAACGGACAATCCTTTGTGGTTGTCCAACTCTATAATATAGTTTTATAATACTTATTATGATAATATAAATATACTAAATTAATTTAAAGGTTTTATATAATGAAAAGTATTAAAAAATTATCACTCTATTCCTTAGTTATAACATTACTTTTAGGGTGTGGAAGCTCTTCTACCTCTAAAGATGAGAGAGTAGTATCTATAACTACAACAAAAAACTCCTATTTTGTAGATGAAAATATCACCATAAATTTTAAAAATATGCTAGGAGATAAAAACGATTGGATAGGTATTTTTGAGCAAAATAGTACCAATACCTTTAAACATGCTCTTCGTAGAAGAGATACAAATGGTAGTAAAAATGGAAAATTCATATTTGAAGGGATAGAAAAAGTAGGAACTTATGAAGCTAGAGCTTTTTTTAAAGACTCACTTGTGCTAGAAGCCTCTAATACATTTAAAGTGATTTCTAAAAAGAGTAGTTCAACTGCTACTATCTATGAAGATGCCGAGGAGAGTATCTCTCCTAAATGGAGACAAATATCAGGGAGTTACCCTCCTTTGAGAGTAAAAAATGGTTTTAACAGTAAAGGAGCATTGGTTCTAACCCCTGAATGGGTAGACAATAGAACTAATAATGCAGAGTATCAATTAGATATGAACAATACGACTCAAAAGATATTAGAGATGGATATGGGTGGATTAAAAGATTATAAACTACCAAATCTTCATCAAAAAGGTTTTATTCAACACTATAAGGTAGGTGTTCGTGTAACTACTAAAGATGGTAAACGTGGAATGATTTGGGATTCATTTTTTAATCATGGAGGCGTAGAACCTTTTAAACAAGGAAAGTGGTTAAGTTATCCATCTCCTGTTGAGCATGTAAGAGGGTTTGATAATGTTCCTTCACTACCTATTGATAGATGGGTACATTTTCGAGTAGATGTTCAAAAAGAGTTAGAGAAGTTAGAACCAGAGAATAAAATACTCTCTATTGATACTTTTTTTGCTACTGGTGGCTTTTTGGATAATATCAAACTCTCTGATTAAAATGATGTTATAATTGGGTTAAAAAGAGTGAACCTATTATGACCTTTAAACCCTATCAAGCCTATTCAGCATCAGCAGGAAGTGGTAAAACTTTTGCACTCTCTGTTCGTTATGTATCTCTTCTCTTTATGGGTGTAGAGCCTAGCACTATATTGGCTGCAACCTTTACAAACAAGGCAGCATCAGAGATGAAACAGAGAGTTATATCTCTGATTATCCACTTAGAAGAGAAAGAGGCAGAGTTATCAGCTATATCTGAACAGACGGGATTGGGTAGAGAGGAGCTTTTGGCTAAACAGCCTGAAGTTCTTGAACTCTTTTTATCCTCTTCAAATTTTATAGTGACACTTGATAGCTTTTTTACCTCTATTTTACGTTCTGCTTCACTATATATAGATATAGAACCCGATTTTGTAACCAAAGAGATAGACCAAGAGATAAAAGAGGAGAACTTTTTAGAAGAGATTCAAGCAAACTCTCTACTTCATCAGTTGGTGAAATTAGCAATGAATATAGAAGATAAACGTTTTTTAAAAATGTTTGAGTTGATGCAAAATTTCTATAAAATAGACCCACTTTTACCAACTTCTAACTACTCCTTGGAAAATATTGACTCTATTGAGGATAAAATAGAGATACAACGAGAACTTCTATATAATATGATTATAGAAGTAGGGGCATCAAAGAGTGCTATTAAAAACTTTGAACCAGTTGCTATAAAAACTCTATTTAAAAAAACAGTGTTTCAAAAAGAGACTCTACTAGAACATCGAAATTATAAAAAATATATACTCAAAAATCCACAAATAGATAGAGAGTTTATAGAGTTGAAACGATTATTATCAGAGTGGGCTACAGCAAAAGAGAGGGTCATTTTACACAATCTATTTCAAGTCTATGACTATTATAAAAATGCAACTATTGGAACAGCACGACAATTAGGAGTTTTGAGCTTTGATGATTTATCCTATTTTACTTATAGATTATTGCATGAGAGTATCAATAAAGATTTTCTCTATTTCAAGATAGATAGCCGTTTTAAACATATACTCCTTGATGAGTTTCAAGATACCTCTACACTACAATTCTTACTATTAAAACCATTGATAGATGAACTATTTGCAGGTATAGGACAGAGTGAGTTCAAGAGTTTTTTCTATGTTGGAGATACCAAACAGTCACTCTATCGCTTTAGAGGTGGGGTAGAGGAGCTATTTAACTCTGTAGCACTACATTATGGAGTAGAGATTTCAGAAATGGATACAAACTATCGAAGTAGCAAACATGTAGTAGAGCAGGTCAATAGATGGTTTAAGCCTAATATAGTAGATTTTCCTATAGCCAAGTGTCGCAAAGGAGCAGATGAGGGATATGTAGATGTTATAGAGAATGAAGAGTTGATAGATGAGGCTATCAGACAGATAAAGAGACGTTTAAATAAAAATATTCCATTAACAACTATAGCTCTACTTGTTTCAACTAATAAAGATGGAGCAACACTACAAGAGGCATGTTATCAACAGGGGATTTTAACCTCACTAAAAACCTCTAGTTCGCTAAAACATACTCCCAAAGTAGCTACTATTGTTAGTATGGTATCTTATCTATTTTATGGTTTAGAGCTTGATGCCAAAGCACTACTAGAACGTATTGGTAAAAATATTGATGAGATTGATATATCATGGTTTAACCCTTTTATAGAGCCTTTGACTTTAGTGCATAAGATTATCTCTTGGTTTGGATATTTTGAGAACGATTTAAATCTACTTAAACTTTTAGAGTTTTCAGCTACATTCTCTGATATTCCAACTTTTTTAGAAGAGTTTGAACTCTCCTCTATAGAAGTAGCAAGTTCTTCTAAAAATGGAGCAATGATTATGACAATTCATGGCTCAAAGGGGTTAGAGTTTGAACATGTCATTATTTTAGATAGATTAAAAGGTTCTGCTCCTGATAGGTCAACGCTACTTTTTGCTTATGATGAATCCCTCTATGTTAAACAGATATTTTACAAAATGGGTGGACGTGAGAATTTTGATGAGGTCTATAGAACTCTATTGGAGAAACAGAAGCGTTTAAACAATAAAGATAAGATGAATGTTCTCTATGTAGCCTTGACACGAGCTATAGATAGCATGACTATTATCCGAAAACCAAAAGGCTCTATATTTGACCCGTTGGGTATTACTCCTCTATCTATAGGTACTTTAGAATCAAAACCTATATCTTTAAAAAAAGTTGATATGACTCCAAAAGAGCAGATTACTATAACTCATTATGGAATGCAAGAGATAGCACGAGAAGAGGAGGTTTCTAATAAAGATTATGAAGTAGTCCTTTTTGGTTCAGCTCTACACTATACACTAGAGATGATAAATGATTTTTCTACATTTGCTCTATCTGATGCAATAAATGCTACCAAAAATCGTTATGGATTAGAGCTAAATGAGCATAAGATAACAGCAATTAAAAAGCGTGTTTTAGACCTTATTACCAATAAACGATTTAAAAAGTTATTGGAGGGTGCAGAGATAACCAAAGAGCAGTCATTAGCATTTGATGATAGACTCAAGCAGATAGATTTACTATTAACTTACTCTTCTCATTGCATTGTAATTGATTACAAAAGTTCAAAAAACTATCATCAAAAACATGTAACACAAGTACGTTATTATAAAAAGGCTATTGAGTCTATTTTAGAGAAAGAGACACGAGGGATTATTATCTATCTACTAGATAGTGGAGTGGAGTTTTTTGAGGTTTAATCATACAAAAAGTTATTATTAAACTTAAAAATAACTTAATTTAAATAAAATTTAAGTTTAAAATTGTATACTTCGCCCACAAAAGTTCATAGCAGTTGTTATGACACTTATTTTACTTAAGGAAATTACATGAAATTAACATCTGTAATGAAACCTCATGAAGTTCAAAGAGATTGGATTCTTATTGATGCAGAGGGAAAAACATTTGGTCGTATCTTGACAGACGTAGCAACTTTTTTAAGAGGTAAACATAAACCATCATTTACACCAAATGTTGATTGTGGGGATTATGTTGTTATCATTAATGCCGAAAAAGCTAAATTTACAGGTAGTAAATTGGCAACAAAAGAGTACTTTACTCACTCAGGTTACTTTGGTTCTACTAAAAGTAAAAAACTTGATGAGATGTTAGAAGATAATACTGAAAAACTTTACAGATTGGCTGTAAGAGGTATGCTTCCAAAAACAACTCTAGGTAGAGCAATGATTAAAAAATTAAAAGTATATGTAGGTGCAGAACACCCTCATACAGCACAAATTAACAAAGGAGCATAAGAATGGCAACTATCTATGCAACAGGAAAAAGAAAAGCAGCGATTGCTAAAGTTTGGTTGACTCCAGGTAACGGCGAAATGACAATTAATGGTAAAACATTAGACCAGTGGTTAGGTGGACATGAGACACTTAAGATGAAAGTTAGACTTCCATTAGAGGCTACTAAACAGTTAGAATCTGTTAATATCAAAGCATCAACTCTTGGTGGTGGTTATTCTGCTCAAGCTGACGCTGTAAAACATGGTATTACAAAAGCACTTGTAGCATATGAAGAGTCTTTTAGAACAATTCTAAAACCTATGGGTCTACTTACACGTGATTCAAGAGTTGTTGAGCGTAAAAAACCAGGTAAGAAAAAAGCGAGAAGAAGTCCACAGTTCTCAAAAAGATAGTTTTTACTATTTTTTACTTTTTGCAAGAGAGTCTCTCTCTTGTGGAAAGATTAATGTAAATGTTGAACCCTTTTTAACTTCTGACTCTAACTCTATTTTTATACCATTTTTTTTACATATACCTTTGACTATATCTAGTCCTATACCAAAACCACCCCCACTTTTATCATTGATACGTTTATATCGTTGAAAAATTGTTTTTTGGTTTTTATGCTCTATACCTATACCTTCATCTTTTATTTTAAATATATTCTCTTTTAGAGTAATCTCTATATTTTTATGTGGATAGGAGTATTTGATAGCATTGGTAATGAGATTATTAATAAGCTTTTTGATGCTATTTCTATCCATATATATATTTAATCTATCTAAATCAGTCTCTATAACAATATTTTTATTTTGAGCTATCTCTTTGAAATAGTTCGCTGACTCCTCGATAAGCTCTGATAAATCAAACTTCTCTTTGGACTCAATATCTAAATCATGAAAAGCAAGATAAGAGATAGAGTTGTAGACTTCTGAAATCATTTTTGAACTCATTAACATATGTTCTACAATCTCTTTGTCATACGATTTTTTTAGATAGTTTGCAGACATCATTAGTGCTGTTACAGGAGTATTTAGCTCATGTGCAGAGTCTTTGATAAAACGATTTAAAACATCAAAATTATCTTTGACAGGTTTAAGAAGTAATCTACTTAAAAGATACCCTACAAAAGCTACAAAAATAGAAGCAACCCAAAATATTGTCCATATAAGTGATTTTAATTTAACCATTTTATAAGATACTTTAGAATCCTCTATAATAACATATTTAATTCCCTGTTTGGGTTTAATAAAAGAGCTAACAAAAAAGGCAGAGGAGACATTACTATAGTTTTTCTGTTTAAAATCTATATTTTTTGTTGTTAAATTAGATACAATCGGCTGTTGATTTTTATCAAAAAGACCGATTCTCAACCGTTCAACATCATCAAAAAGAGAGTTTAACTCTTTATTATTCAATATATCCATCTTTATCTGCATTGCCATATTTTCCATGCTCACACCACAATATCTATCTATAGTAGCTATCTTCTCTTTGTAGTATAAAAAGCCAATTGTTCCAAGCATAAGAATAGATGAAGATATATAGATAAAAAGAAAAGAGATTAAAGCACGGCGTTCATTCTGATACAAGACGATACCCCATTCCTCTAATGGTCATAATAGCCTCTTTACCTATCACTGTGCGTAAATTTCTGATATATACACGTAATGTTGCATCAGATGGCATCTGTTCAAATGACCATAGATTTTGGACAAGTTCCTCTTTTGATATAGTCTGATTACGCTTTTTTACTAGATAGTTTAGAAACTCACTCTCTTTTTTTGCAATAGAGAAAATCTTATTTCCCTTGATAATCTGATTGTTTAGAGCATCAAATAGTGTATCTTTGGAGATACTGATAAGAGTATTTTGTTCGATATTAAAGGTACGGCTAATATTTTTGATACGCATATCAAGCTCATCAAGCTCAAAAGGTTTTTTGATGTAATCATTGCAACCATGTGTAAATGCTTTTTTGAGATGTATGGTATCTTGATAAGCAGTAATCATAATAATAGGAGTTGTATCGTTGTATGTGCGTAACTCTTTTATAAGTTCTAGTCCTGATATACCAGGAACATTAGAGTCAAAAATAAGTAAATCAAATTTTTCATTCTCTATTATCTCTAGGGCAGAGTTACCATCATAAACAGCAGTTGTTTTATAGCTTTTTTCTAAATGTTTTGTTAAAATTTTTGATAGAAGTGCATCATCTTCAAGTAGTAAAATTTTCATAGTAAATTATAATCATCTTCCGTTTAGAAGATGTTTATCTTATACTATTAGATTTAAATCTAAAAAAGGTTAAAATATACTATTTAGTTCAAAAACAAGGATTTTCATGAAAAACTTACTATTGCTCACACTTATAAACTTAAGTTTAATAACATCTATAGAGGCGAAAGAGGTATCAAAAAATGAGCCTATTCCAATAACAGTAACTCCACAAGAGAGTGCAAAGATTATAAATATATCAGGAAAGCAGAGAATGCTAACACAAAAGATGACCAAAGAGGCACTATTTGTAGCAATAGGGATAGATAAAGATAATAATATTAAAAATTTAAAAGAGACAATGAAGAATTTTGAGAATGGATTAGATATCTTACTATATGGAGACCAAAATTTAACTATCTCAAAAACAGATGACAAAGAGATAATAGAACAACTTACTAAAGTATCTGCTCTATGGACACTCTTTAAATTGGAATTAACAAAAGTACTAGAAAATAGAGCTGATGCAAAGAGTTTTGAAAATATTGCAAAAGATAATCTACTTTTACTAAAAAGTATGGATGATGCTGTTGATATGTTTACTATAAAGTCTAATTTTTATCAAAAAAACCATAAATTAGCAGACCAAATAAACCTTGCAGGTAGACAGAGAATGCTTACACAAAAAATGACAAAAGAGTTACTATTGGTAGCATATGATATTAGTCCAGAGAAAAATAGAAAAAATACACAAAAGAGTGGAGAACTATTTGAAGTAACATTGAAGAATTTAATAGATAATACATCTGATGAGAAGATTACCAAACAACTCTATAAAGTTGCAGAGATGTGGGCGAAATATAGAACAATTATTATAACGGTCAATACATCAGAAAATTCATTAAAGAGATTAGATAAACTTAATATGCCTCTACTTAAAGAGATGGATAGTGCTGTCAAGATGTATGAGAATTTAGCTAAAAAATAGTTTGGGACTTTCGTCCCAATTTTGATAGTTAAGAAGCGTTAGAATCTTCTGTAGTTACAGGAGTTGACTCTTCTTTAGGAGTTTCATCTTTTGTTGCTTCTGCTGGAGTAGCTTTGGGAGCTTCTTCTTTTTTTGCTTCTATAGGAGTAGCTTTAGGAGCTTCCTTTTTTGCTTCATCTAATTTCTCTTGAAGCT
>Ga0256833_1001592_pt1 | contig 16563 bp, 9 predicted proteins | sample 356284metaG_FD_190535 | JGI IMG/M metagenome (GOLD analysis project Ga0256833, IMG submission 190535) | Hydrothermal vent microbial communities from Mid Atlantic Ridge, Atlantic Ocean - 356-284 | ecosystem: Environmental > Aquatic > Marine > Hydrothermal vents | place: Atlantic Ocean: Mid...
ATTTTCTGTACAGTTGACTGAAAAATCAGCCGGGCAATGTGTCAAAACAGGTCTTTCATTATCAATAACAGTAACTAATCCCATACATTGACTTGTGTTGCCATGAGTATCCGTTACCCTTAAAATCACCATTACATCCTCGCCGACATCGTTACAACATAAATTTACAAAATCGCCAAAAAGAAGATCACTAAAGTCTCCGCATTTGTTTGTTGTCCTTTTGATTTCATATTTTTCAATTCCACAATTATCCCAACTGTCATCATCCAATGAAGTTGCATAAAGTTTTGTCCCTTGACCCAAAGTAACAACTGTATGAGTTTCACAAGCAGCTGTTGGCTGCTGGTTGTCACGTATTATAATTAAAACGTTTCCATAGCTATAATTATCACATTCATCTGTTACTTTGTATGTTACACAAACAGGAGTGTCTACGGGCAATTGAGAAATTCCAAATCCATTTTGACTGTTACCAAATAGGTTTTCATGTCTTAAGAATGAATGAGGGTCACAAGAGCCATCTCCGGGAAAAGAATATCCCAATACTTCATATTCCCAATCCGAACATTCAAAATCTACAGTTGGTTCCGGTAGAGGGAAAGCAGTACCGTAGCAATGTTCCTCATCGGAATAATATACTATTGTGTCCGGAGGTAAATGGAATACGGGAGGGCGTTCATCGTTAAAAGTAAGTATTTGGTCGCATGCTTTTTGATGTCCGGTACACCAGTCTAAGATAATCCAGTGTCGAACGATTTTTCTATTGTATCCGCAAATAGGTATTTCCAGATCTTCATATAAAAATTGTATATTACTGCATCCTGCATGGGTTGGGTATCCTGTAATATTAGGTCCCGGTATTGAATCTTTGTAAGGCCAATAGATATCTCCATTATTTGGGAATGCATCATTGCATTGAAATAAAGGTCTCCCGTTCAATCCGTCATAATTAGGTGGAGCACAAACAGAATCAAAGTTTGCCCAACTTCTTGCAATTACTTCCGAGCATGACCAGTTATTGTCAGAGGCATCTATGGCAGTCCAGGTTCTATCAATTATTATTTCATATTCTTCTCCGCATTCCAATTCTTGAATATCATCTACATATACAAGAGTAAATTCTCCTCCGCAATCACCGGGAATGATAGCTTTGTATTTATAATCATCAAGTTTTGTAACTTGGGAACCCGGTGCAAGCGGAAATCCTATATTTGGATTTTCCGGTTCCAAAGATTCATCACATTCCACTTTTATAGTATCTGTACGACAAGACAACATTGTTGCCAAATTGTCTTGGAATGCTATTCTTCCCATGCATGCAATACCTGAACAATCATGTTTTACCACTACCATTAAGGTATCGCCAAGATCATTCATGGTTACTATCGGTTCGGCTCTAGGTGTGTTATCAGTGTTGAATACTGTTGTAGTATAACTATCATCAGGATATAGCGGAGCTTCCAAAATTTTATCTGCTCCTATAGTATCGTGGCAATTGTTGTCAAGAGCTACCAATACAAGATCATTGCAAGCCAAATTCAAATTGTCTTTTTCTATATATATATACATTTTGTCAGAACCCGTACATCCATTATGTTCGGTTAACGTTAGACAATAAGGGCCTGAATCGGGTAGGTCATCCCATTGTATTGTAACTGTTGAAACAGTATCATCGTCTGAAACCGATAATATGGTTCCTCCACCTGATAAAGACCAGTCCAGTGTGTCTGCTACCGAAGCGATATCCCGTATCGCCTGATATTGAGTAGTAGTACCACCACACACATAATCTCTTCCATTATGGTCCAAATCAGTGATTTTTGTATTACATTGAGCATTCATTCCATTAAATGATAATAATACCACAAAAAGGAGCAATATGCTTTTGTACATTTCTTTGAGTTGATTTTGTAAATAATTTTTCATTTTTTATTACTTTATTTTTTTTAATAGAATTGGATATAAGAGGCAAAATCTCGAACAAAAATTTTGCCTCGTCTTAAAACCGTTACTATTTAATTAAAATCATTTTTTTCATTGCCGAATACTGACCGGATTCAAGTTTGTAATATAGAAGCCCGGTTGTGTTTAAATCTTTTTTGTTTATTTTAATAATATTATAACCTTTCTCAAATTCTTGTTTTTTCTGATATATTATTTTACCTGTAATATCATAAATTGATAAGATCACCGTTTGATTTTCCGGTATTTCAAATCCAATAGAAGTAGTTTCACTAAAAGGATTAGGAACATTTTGTCTTACGGAAAAGGTATTTATATCAATTGAATTCCTGAATTCAAGTTTTAGTTTGTTTTCTCCAATACCATAATTTTCGTTAGTATAAATCTCAGCATTTGTAATCTCTGAATTGATATTCAAATTCATTTTTGCTTTGCCATTGTTCTTCGCGATAAACTTTATTTTGAATAATGGAGTATTGTTACTTGTCTTTAGGAATTTAGATGTATTCCATGATACGGTAACCAATCCTTGATCTTTAAAGATGTGATTGATATTCGATTTGTTGATTTTCAATAATCCATCAGAGAATCCCTTGAATTCAAGATTGGAAGTATTATATTTTAATGTAAACTGAGTTCCTATGATTTCTTTTTTATCCAATTCATAGACAGGTACTTCTATTTCTTGCCCTTTTGTGAATTGGATGTCCTCGGCTACAATAATTATTTCATCTGAATTTCTGTTTTCCAACTGACTTTCCGATGTGATTGCGGAGTTATTGATATCTCCAATTTTCACACCTGTAAATCCGGTATTTTTATTGCCGTCAAGATTTCCAAGTTTAATTACAGGGTCAAAATGATACGGATCATTTGTGTTTTCAAACCGGTAATCTTTAGGAATGAATTTCCAGGAATTATTGTTTTTGAAAGTATCATATTCTCCAAGAATCATTTTCCTTAATTCCAATATATCGGAAGCGGTTATGTTCCCTGAGTTATTGACATCAGCGGCTATCAATTTATAAGGATTATTAAGCTCTTTTATTCCTAATAAATGTTTTTGAATATAGACGATGTCCAATGTTGATAATCCATTTATTTCATCTCCTTCCCTGGAAGCTCTCAAGCTATAGTGATAATTATCTGCCAGACTATTGAACTCAAAGTTTCCATCTTCATCAGTAGCTGTTGATACCGGAATCTCGGGATTATCGGATATCAAAGTTAAGTCTATATTGTTTAATGGTTCGTTGTCTGAGTTTGTTATGATACCCATGATTGAATAATATGTCGTGTCATGAGGAGGAAGAACATCAGGGCAGACATCTGCATTGTCTTGCAGTACAATGAATGTATTACAAAAATCTTGATTTCCCGATTCATCTGTTACCCACATTTCCAATTCTATAGTATCTATGCTTCCGTTTTCAATATCATCGCAAGTAAGTAATCTTGTCCTTTCATTTACGTTTGATGAAAAAGAAAATTTCAAATCGGTCAGGCATCCACATGTGCCGTAATTGCTGGCAGTACAGTCATCAGTGCTGTTTCTGTTAAAATCCGCTGCGTTGATTGTTACTTCTCCTGTCTCATCAAGCAATACGGTGACTAATCCTTCGATACATTGAGGTGTTGGAGGTTTTTCGTCCCTGACAGTGAAAGTGCCTGAACATTGCCCTATATTTCCACAATTATCTTCAGCATACCAAGTGATTTTATGTGTGCCTTTAGACAAAACTATACTGAAACTATTGGCATTACCTGTTGTAACATTATTAGAATTACCGTTTATTTCCAATTTATATGAATATCTAAGATTTTCACCCGGAGTACAATTGTCATTTGCAGAAGCATTGAATTCTACCCTGTATTGACAATTGCCTAAAGCCGTTATACTAGAAGGTGTACATCCGGATGTGAATACCGGAGCAACATTATCATTTATTATTAATGTCTGTACATGTTCCCAATAACCGGTTGTATTTAAAGGGTCATTTTGGTTATATTGACACCAATCAATAACTCTCCATTTTCTCAACACTTTATAGCAAGTACCTTCTATATGTTCAAAAACCAGATCTTCTTTGTCCAAAGCTATCATGCTGCATTCGTCATCACCTGTAATTCTTGGCCAACCGTATTGCTCCGGTAGATTGTCGGGATCAATAGAACTATCCAAACATCCGGTTGTGGTGTAATCTCTCGGCCAAATCAAATCATACTGTGGATTAAAAGGTTTATAATCAATGACTCTGATAACTTGTGTACAGATATTGGATTTGTTGCCAAAATTGTCATGTGCTCTAAATTTTCTTTGGATAGTACCTGTTCCGCAATTACTGATATATACGTTTGAAGACAATTCTTCAATTACTACATTACAGTTGTCAACTGCATATCCATCCTTTCCGAAGTATGTATGGTTACCTCCATGTTCAGGATCATTTATATATATTTTCTGAACAGCATCTTCCGTGGTTCTTACTGTTCCGAATACGGATAAATCCGAATAATCAAATTTACAGCTGACTGTCCCGTTTGAAGGGCATACAATCTCCGGGTTTTGTTTATCCTGAACAAATACTTGCGCCATGCAAGAATTTTTTAATCCCATGGCATCCGTGACTTCCAACTGAACCATTACCGGCTCGGTCAAACTAACATCATCACAACAAAAATGAACACCTTCACCCCATTGTGTGTCGGAAGGGTCGCATGATGAAGTCATTCTTCTTACTCTCATTGTAATATCACTGCAATTGTCATAAGAACCATCGTCAAATGTGATTTTGCCAAGATAGCCTTTACCTTCATCATTGAGGCTGATGGTTGTGTGTTTGTCACAAATTGCTTGAGGTTCCAAATTGTCAATTACCCTGATGAAAATCAATTTTTCAGTAGTATTTCCACAATCATCTGTCACTATGTACTTCACTCTTGCCAATCCTGTGGGGATATCAGGTATTATGTATTTTCCTCCCGTTGGATGTATATTGTTGTACGGTATGTTAGGATCGGGAAAATTACCGTTTTCATCTGCCAGTTGATATCCCGCTTTATAGGATGTTTGGCTGCAATCTCTGATATTTGGCACAGGCAATAGTACATCGCTACCGCAATTATAATCTTCCGTGTTAACGAATAATGTATCATTGTTTAATCCCGGAATTGATACATACGGCGCTCTTGTATCCATAATGGCGATTATTTGCATTGTGTCAAATGATTCGGATGTACACATATCCATTACTATCCATTCACGCAATACTTTGTATGAATTGCCTCCATCTCCGCATAAATATAATCTTTTGTGATCTACGTAATTTATCATGATATTTCCGCATAATGGACCTGAAGGAGCCCCTGTGAAATCAGGATGCGGATTGCCGTTAGCATCTTTTTTATAATTTGAACATGCTTCAATAAAATCGTGGTTGCCGGGAAGACCATCCCAGTTAGCCGGATAATCTATTTCATCCAGACCTGTTCTTTCTAAATATATAGTATCAATACAAGAACTTTGATTTCCGGAAGGGTCATGAACAAACCAGTTTCTGTAAATAATTGAAGTGAAATCGGACTGGCAATTTTGATCATCAATTTCATCAAAATAACTCATTGTCAAATCACTGCATCCATCAGTACCTGAAGCTATGTAAACATAAGGGTTTGCCGTTGTACTGATAGATGTATAATGCAGTATCGGATATCTATTAAGATCTTGTGGTCTTATGGGGTCGGAACATTTTATCGTATCTGCCCGACATTGGAGTTCCGGAGCTGTTTTGTCCAAAACAAGCATGTGTGACCAGCACATATTGCTACTGCATAAATGCCTGACTGTTATGATATATGTTTTTCCAACCATATCTTGACTTAAGGTATCCTGATTCAAAATTGCTCCTGTAGAATCTTGGATTATTAATTCGTATGAATTATCTTCATATTGCATACCCTCCAAAAACATATCGGCAGTTAGTTCTCCCGCACAATTGGCGTCGAGGGATATTTGAACATTGTCGTTGCAAGCCATGGTAATAGTATCTTCTATCACTACATTCATCGTGTCCGTTATGTCACAACCGTATATAGAATTTTCATTTACAACCAAGTGGTGAACTGTTCCATCCGAAATGTTATCCCATTGTACAGTAACGGAATTTGTATTTGTGGATGAAGTTATTGTGCCACCATGATCCAAAGACCAGAAAAAAGTACTTCCGGCATTATTTTGTGTAGAATATGAGGATTCTTGACCTTCACAAACAAAAGCATCCCCAACGATATTTGTATGAGGATATTGACAATGTGCCGAATCAACTTGAAATTCAAGAGTATCCGTTCCATCTGTAAGCATTACCCAATATCCTTGACCGTCAATATGAATACCACTCAACTCAAATGTATCCAGATTGGTGTTTACCATTTGTTCGCCTCCTGGGCCTGTTGTAAATTGATCAGGCTGAGCAGGAGGTGCCGGACTCGGATTTTTGTATAAGCCCCTAATGGAGTCTTCGGCAATATACCAAGGTCCTGAACCACCATTTGTGATTCTTATTAGAGTTAAAAACTGCCCGTCATTATCACAGGAATTATTGCTTAAACATACACAATCATCAACTATAGTTCCTGTTTGGGCGGAAATAGTCAAAGCCATCATTAAGACGGCAAATAAAGTAAGTAACGGTTTTGAATAAAACCTCAATAACCTTTTTTCAAAAATTGGTATTGATTTTCTCATTAGCTTAAAATTTAATTTCATATTAAAGATTTAATAAAATAGCTATATTAATAGACCCCGGAAAATACATCCGGATCTATTATCACTACATCATTAATGCCAATAAACATACCAAAAACCGTTTGATATTAAAGTAAAATTTAATGCGTTTTCACATTATTGATTATTATTATTTATTTGAATTTGATATTTAAACTTCAATGTATTTTGACACGAGAAAATATTTTTAAAAAAAAATTAAAGTTTTTTTTGTAATTACTCAGATAGTGTGATTTTGATGTAAAAAATAACTATTTTTGTGCCATAAAAAGCAAATATTTTGAAGAAAAAGTAGATTTATTCCATAAAATATTGCTGAAATGAGTATTAGCTTTAATAATAAAAAATTTATTAAAAAATGGATAGAAAAGTTAATATGAATTTCTGAATGTTTTGAAATTTTTACAAATAAAAACTTTTAAAAAGATAAATTTTGATGCAAAAAGAGAAGTTTTCAATCAAAATGATTCTACTTGAATAGTTACCCTCTTTTTATTTTTGATTTTAATAGATATTTGAGAGACTTTTAAATAAAAAAATATAAAAATGTAGTGCTGATTAAGTATGTTGTTTAAAAAAATTATAAAAAAAGTAATAAATTTATTATTTTTAGGCAGCATTTTGGACATGATTACGTTTGAACTGTAAATAGTGTTTGTTTATAAAGTATTTGTTTTTTTAATAATTGGCTTTATGGACAGATACTAAGTATGATAAATAATATGGAGTATTCTTTAGACATACGGAATAATGAAAGGAACTTGATTGAAGCAATCATCAATAAAGAAAGGTGGGCGCAAAAACAGTTGTACGAAAGCTATTATGGTAGCTTAATGGCTATCTGTATGCGTTATTCCGAATCGGAGAGGGAAGCTGAAGATATATTGCATGAGAGTTTTATGAAAATATTTAATAACATAAATAAATATAAAACAGGGACATCATTGAAATCTTGGATGAGTAGAATTGTTGTTAATACATCAATAGACCATTATAGAAGACGAAGCAGAAATAAAACTGTTGATCTGGATGGAGTATATCATCTGAAAACAAAAGAACCTAGTGTATTGGAGAAGATTTCGGCGGAAGAAATAATCAGTGCAATGCACCAAATGACAATGATGTATCGTACTATTTTTAATATGTTTGTAGTCGAAGGTTTTTCTCACAAGGATATTGCAAAAAAATTAGGTATTAGTGAGAGTACTTCAAGAAGTAATTTAGTTAAAGCTAGGAAAAAATTAAAACAAATACTTTTATCAAAAGATAAATTTTATGATAGATAATATTTTTGATAGGTTGATTAGGGAGTCATTAAGAAGGTTTAAATTTATGTATAATCCTGAATCGTGGAACAGATTAGAGGAGAAACTGATTAAATCTGATGATGAAGATGCCATTTTTGATGCATTGGTTTCTGACAAACTTAAATCTTATTCTGTTCCGGTAGGCGCTGATTCTTTTGCCCGTTTTGAACAAGAGTATTTGAGTGTTGATTCTCCATCAAGGAAGGTGTATTATTATCCGGCTGCCGTTGCTGCGGTTTTATTACTTGTGTTATTGATATTTATGAATACAGGATTGGAACATAATAAAAATGAATTTTCCAATTCAGGTAAGGAAATAGAAATGCATAATGAAAAAGTTCAGGATTTGGCCATATCAGATTATAAAATAAATAGTTCTGAGAATAAAAAATCTGAAAAAGCAATTGAAAATAATGAAAACAGAAAAATAAAATCAAATTCCAAACATTTGAAAATAATTGCTTTAAATGAATATCCATATAATCAATTCCCAATAACTTCTGATAATAATGCATACTACGGTAATTTTGGTATTAAATACAACCCATATATTAACACTGTTAATAATAACGGGATATTATATAGTAGGTATAAAAAAAATGTTTTGTATGATAATAAGAATATTTATAATAATGAGTTGGTAGGAAGACTAAAGATACATATACGATTTGTACCTATAGAGTCAAGTAATACTAATCTAAAGGATTTTGCCGGAAATACAAATATACCTATTGAGGAGGATGATTTAAATAAATATGCGGATAAAAAAGATTTACAATTTTCCCCTATTGATTCGAATTGTTTAGTTTCAAATACGGGTATGAAAATGGCTGTTAACGGATATTTTTCTCCGGATATCAATATTATTAATACCCCAAATGATTTGTTATTGAAAGTTCCCGGATATGTCAATGTAGATAAAGATTTTTCTACAGGGCTTTCTTTTTCAGTAAAAAAAGGAAAAAGCGAATTGGAAACGGGAATAGAATATTTTCGTATATTGTATTCACCCGTAAAAAAACCTGTGAATTTGCATAATTCAATTATATATTTAAATAAGATCGGCTTTGATAATATCGCAATTCCTGTCAATTATAAATATCATATAGTTGATAATGATAAATGGGGCGTATATACTATTACAGGTGCTTCAGCCAATATGATTGTTAAATCAAAATATGAGTTTGTTGAAAAAATAAACAGTAATGGGAATGATTATTCATTGAAAAGATTGGCTCAGGAGTTACAGGAAGATATACATTTTAAAAATTCGTTATATGCTAAAAAAGATTATTCGACGGGAGCATTGGAAGGAGGAGATATCGGTAGTAATTTTTATCTTGCGCTCAATGCCGGCGTTGGAATTAAAAGGAAATTGAGTAATGGATTTTCTATTTATTTTGAACCTCAATACAAGTACATATTTAACAAATTTAATCCCAATGATGACATTGTTCAAAAAATGAATTTCAAATTTGGTCTCAGTAAAATTATTAAAATGTAAAGATTATTTGTTCTTAGGTTAAATAATGATTATTTTTGCAGTTTTTGATCTGTTTTTGAAATATGGATTAATTTCGAAATCAAGATTAAACGAAATTTTTAGTCCGGTTGAGTATATGCTAATCCGGACTAAATCAATTATTTAACTTGTAACTATAATATTGATTTTGTAATCACTTTATTACTTTTCAATACTTAATAGTTGCTTTAACTTAAGATAAAACAAATGAAACCTTCTTTAGTTGTATTAGCTGCCGGAATGGGTAGTAGGTATGGTGGACTTAAGCAAATGGATGCTTTTGGTCCAAATGGGGAAACTATTCTCGATTATTCGATTTATGATGCTATAAATGCCGGTTTCGGTAAAGTGGTATTTGTTGTGAGAGAATCATTCCTTGAAGATTTTAAAAAATTCTTTAAAGATAAATTTGAAGATAAAATAGAAGTGGAGTATGTGACTCAGGAACTACATAAACTACCGGAAGGATATGGCCCATATAAAAGGGAAAAACCATGGGGGACTGCTCATGCCGTTCAAATGGCTGAAGATGTTGTAAATGAACCTTTTCTGGTGATTAATGCAGATGATTATTATGGTCGTGATGCATATCATGTTGCGGCGGAATATTTTAAAAGATATCCGGAATCCCGAAAAGATGGTAAAGATGTATATTTTGTTATGGGATATAAATTGACAAATACATTATCGGAACATGGAACGGTAAACCGTGGTGTTTGCAAAGCAGATGAAAATAACAATCTGGTGTTTATTAAAGAGTGCAAAAAAGTATCCAGGGATAAAGATGGTATCATTAGATATCCTGAGGGGGATGAAAAAATAGAATTGAGTGAAGATTCATTAGTTTCTATGAATATGTGGGGATTCTATCCGTCTTATTTTGAGTATTTTGATCAACATTTTAGAGAATTTTTAGATAAAGAAGCTGACAATCCTACATCTGAATATTATATTCCCGATCTTGTAGATTATCTTATGAACACCGGAAAAGCTATAGTAAAAGTTTTAAGTTCGGATAGTGACTGGTTTGGAGTGACTTATCAGGAGGATAAACCTTTTGTTGTAGAAAGATTGAATAAACTTATCGAATCCGGTTTTTATCCTCAAACACTTTGGGACTGATTAATATTAAAAAGTATTGTATTCTTTGTATCAGACATATAACATAAAAATTGAGTTTTTTGAAGGGCCTTTTGATCTGCTTTTGTTTTTTATACAGCGGGATGAATTGGACATCAATGATATACCTATCACCAAGATAAACGATGATTTTTTAGATTATATTCATCGGTTGAAAAGCTTAAATCTTGATGTTGCCAGTGAGTTCATTGTGACAGCAGCTACTTTGATTAGAATTAAAACCAAAATGCTGCTTCCACGTAAAGAGATGGATGAACAAGGGAATATAATCGACCCGAGAACTTCTTTGGTTGAAAAATTGCTTGAATATAAAAAATTCAAATCTGTATTGGATGATTTTAGGGACCTAGAAGAAGAAAGATCCAAGAAGTTTAAACGAGGGAATACTTCCAAAGAATTAAAAAAAATAGCACAAATCGCATTACTTGATGCAGAATTGGAGTCATTGTCTTTATTTAAATTGATGAGAGCCTTTGACAGGGTAATGAAGAATCATCAGGAGACAAAATCAAAAAGAATACATACGGTACATTTTTATAAGTATAAGGTCAAAGATCAAAAGAAGTATATTTCAGAAAAACTTAAAAGCAAAAAGAAACTTGCTTTTGATGAAGTGTTTGAATCGTTAACAAATAGAATTCATGCTGTGATTACTTTTCTGGCTTTATTGGAAATGTTGACTACAGGAGAAGTGAAGATTGTTTTGGGGGAAGGTGCAAATAATTTTTGGATAGAACAAAAATAGTATTTACAAATAGTTTTATATGAATAATTTATATTTTATTGCCGTTTTACCGGATATGGTTATTCGTAATGAAGTGATGGATTTTAAAATTATCGCAAAGGAAAAATTTAAATCCTCCAAAGCTCTGAATTCACCTGCTCATATAACAATAGTACCTCCGTTTAAAAGTACTTATGAGAAAGAAAAAGAAATTATACACTCTTTAAATAATTTATTAAATAACACTAAAGAGTTTTATATAACGTTGAATGGATTTAATAGATTTGATAAAAATGTGATTTTTGTTGATGTGGAAAAAAATGAAGATCTTTTTCATGTGAAAGAAAAAGTTGTTGATTTGATTAAAGTTATTGTTCCAGAAATAGAGAATATGACTACAAAATTCAGGCCTCATATCACGGTTGCTTTTAGAGATCTGAAGAAAGAAATGTTTGATGAAGCCTGGGATTATTTCTCTAAAATAGATTATTTTCGTATATTTAAATTTGATAATATAACTTTGCTAAGACATAACGGGGAAAAATGGAAGATAGTTTGAAATTGGAAATATTATAAATAAGAATGTTAAAACGCTAATATATTTTTTCCTTTATTAATATTTGATAATTTTGTTTTGATAAATATATTTATTTGTGAAGAAATTTCCATATATACATAGAGATATATCCTGGCTGCATTTCAATTATCGCGTTTTACAGGAAGCTAAAGACAAAGATACTAATCCATTGTTGGAAAGATTGAAGTTTTTGGCTATCTACTCCAATAATCTTTCGGAGTTTTTTAAAGTCAGGGTTGCACATCATAAAAATCTTTATCGTTTAGGGAAAAAAATAAAGAAAGATCTACATATTGAATCGGAAAAAGTATTATCCGGATTGTTAAAAATGGTCAATGAACAACAATTGGAGTTTACTGATATATTTGAAAATCAAATTGTTCCGGAGCTTAGGGAGAATGGGATAGATCTTAAAAAGAGACTTGAACTGAATAAAGAGCAATATGAATATATAGAATCCTATTTTAATGATAATCTGCTTCCTTATGTTCAACCGATGTTATTACAAGGAAAGAAGATAAAGCCGTTTTTGAATAGTGCAGCTCTGTATTTAGCTGTGGAATTGGAGGACATCGAAACCGGTGAAATAGAATATGCGTTGGTGCAAATTCCTTCGGATAAAATATATAGAATCATTATTTTGCCTCCTTCACGACCCGATGTGCATGATGTGATTTTTTTGGATGATATTATCAGACATAATATTCATGATATTTTTCCGGGATTTAATATTATACAGTCGTATTCCATAAAGCTTACCAGGGATGCAGATTTATATATAGATGATGAATTTTCCGGTGATTTATTGAGTAAAATTAAGAAAAGTTTGAAGAAAAGGAAAGTAGGACCTCCCGCCAGATTGGTTTATGACAGAGAAATGCCTGAGGAATTTCTTAATTATTTAATGGAGGTTTTTGATTTGGATAAACTTGATATTATACCTGAAGGAAGATATCACAATAATTTTGACCTTTTCCGCTTTCCCGATTTTGGTAAGGATTATTTAAAATTGAAACCTTTACCTCCTTTGCCTGTTCCTGAACTGGAAAATGCAAAATCCATTTTTGAAAAAATAAAAGAAAAGGATTATTTTATAAATATGCCTTATCATAGCTACGAACCGGTAATTAGATTTTTTGAAGAAGCGGCGGAAGATAAAAATGTAACACATATAAAAATTGTACAATATCGTGTAGCTGCAGTGTCAAGAATAATGGAAGCCCTTAAAAAAGCAGTGCGGAATGGTAAACTGGTATCTGCTTTTATAGAGCTGAAAGCGAGATTTGATGAAGAAGCAAATCTGAAATGGGGTAAGGAATTGGAAAAAGCAGGAGTGAAAGTATATTATAGCTTTCCCGGACTGAAAGTGCATGTAAAATTGGCAATGGTAGTAAGAAAAAGCTCATTTGGTGATGAGAAATATTCTTATTTGAGTACAGGCAATTTTCATGAAGGAACTGCAAAGATTTATTCTGATTTCGGTTTGTTTACTTACGACAAGAGGTTGACAAATGAAGCAGTTAAAGTTTTTTCTTTTTTGGAAAGCAAACTTATACCCCGTGAGGAATTTAAGCATTTGCTAGTTGGGCAATTCAATATGACTCAAACTTTGACAAAGCTGATACAAAATGAAATCGATAATGCCAAAAAAGGTAGAAATGCTTATCTGATATTAAAAATGAATAGTATCCAAGAACCTAAAATCATAAAACTCTTATATGAAGCCAGTCAGGCAGGAGTGAAAATAGATATGATAGTTAGAGGGATATGTTCTTTGGTTCCGGGTATTACCGGTGTGAGTGATAATATATCTGCAATTAGTATTTTAGATAGATATCTTGAACATGCAAGAGTCTTTATTTTCTGTAATGATGGAAATGAGAAGATATATTTATCATCAGCTGACTGGATGGAGAGGAATCTGTACAGAAGAGTGGAAACGGTTTTTCCTGTTTATGATGAGAATATTAAAAATGAAATTCGGGATATATTAAATCTTCAGTTAAAAGATAACGTAAAAGCAAGATATCTTGATTTTAACAGATTGAATGAGTATAAAAGAAATGATGAAATAGCAATTCAATCACAAAATGAAACATATTATTATTTTAAAAGAAAATTATTGGGAAGGAATATTTAAAAATACCTTTATTTATATAGACAGATGGCTTTTTAAATAAATCCATTCCACACTGAGTAAAAAAAATTATTATGAAATTATTAGTTGATATAGGAAATAGCAATATTGTTTTTGGGATTTTTGAAAATAAATGGAAATATGTTTGGAGGATAAAAACCCAAAAAGATAAGCCTGCACTTTATTATAGTTTGAAATTGAATGAATTGTTGTGGGAAGCAGGTATTGATGTGAAGGATATTGAATTTAAAGTTTTGAGTTCAGTTGTTCCTAAACTTAAAGATATTATTGTTGAGGTATTGGAAAAATTAAATGATAAACCTCTTGTTATTCTTGACAGGAATATTTATGATAAACTTGATATTGAGGTAAAAAATCCATTGGAAATGGGAACGGATCTTGTTGCAAATGCGATAGCCGCTCATAAACTGTATAATGGAAATGTTATTATTGTTGATTTTGGTACAGCGTTGACATTTACAGCTATGGACGAATCAGGCAATATATTAGGTGTGAATATTGCCCCGGGATTGCAAACCGCCGTTAATGCTTTAATTGGGAATACGGCACAATTGCCTAAAGTGAAATTGGAGTTTCCACCGCATCCTATCGGTAGTAATACTGTAGAAGCAATTCAAAATGGAGTTTTGATTGGTTATATCGGTTTGGTGAAATATATGATAAAAGCTATTAAAACCTATCTTGGTCATGATTATAAAACTGTTGTGACAGGTGGATTGTCTTCTGTTATTGCACCAAATATTGGGGAGATTGATTTTGTTGAACCGAATTTAACCCTATATGGATTATTGTTTGCAGGGGAATTGGTTCTCATTCAATGAAACATGTCTTTTAGTCTAAAAGTATAAACCTGTTTTTTCTTGTTTCGAATAATTTTTAACCTTATTTTTTTGTTTTCTTTTTTCTTAAATAGATTTGTGATACTGTCAACTGCCCAAAAAATCGCAGGGAAATACTGAACTGAAACTATTCTGTCATTGGGTTTTAAACCGGCAAGATCGGCAGGCGAATCGGGTATAACGTATTTTATATAGTATTTATCAAGGTTTTTTCCTGCTGCAAACAGAGTAATCCCACTTTTATCATAATTTATTTTTTCATTAAATAATTTATTGGGTTTTAAGTAAAGTTTCTTGTGAACATTGTCTATTATTACGGTGAATTTTTTCATGATTTCATTACCTGCTATTCCATTTCTTCTTGTTTTTGATCTTAACATAAAAGTTGAGTCCACATCCTGAAATTTACATATTATTTCATTAAATTTGAATTTTCCTAAATAGACCCTGTTAATCAAACCTATCCACCCTTCAAGATCCCCTCCCAAACCAATGCCAAGTTGACCTTTTACTATTTTTTCAGGTAGCTTGAATTTACTATCGAGATGCTTCATGAAAATCAGCGGAACAGAACTTCCGGTATCCATTAATATTTTGGTTAAAATAGTTGTGTCATTTCTGTTGATAATAATTTTTGAATCCATAACAGGTTTGTGACCATAAAATGTCACCGACATTTCTTCAAAACCTTTCAGGTTTATTTCATATTCAGCTGGATAAACAGTTAAGATTTTTCTTAAATAATCTATTTTCACTATTTTATTTCTGAAAAAGGATGCTCCGATTATTCCATGGATAGTGCTTTCACCTGTATTATTGAATGAAAATATATCTTCACTCAATATTAAAATAGGATATTGCCTTTCGTAGACGTCTTCAATGTTTATCTTAACAGGATTTGTAATGTATGCAGATAATTTTTTATTAAAATCAGCTCCATATACTTCTATTTCTTTAAGTATTTTTAATCCGATAAGTCCTGCTAATTCTTTTTTAGATAATATAGTATGTTCAGCTCCTGTATCGTAAATAAATCTTAATGGCAAATTGTTCATTTTAATATTTAGTTCAATAAGACCATTGACATATTCAAATGGAATTTCTATCTTCTTTGGTCTGGGTTGCAAAGGGGGGGGATTGTTTTTACCAAATAGAAAACTACTATGTATAAGTATACCTATTATTAAAATAAAATATTTTATTCTGTATGGGTGAAAATTCATTAGCTTTAAATTATAACAAATTGATATTCCGAAAATAGTAAAAATAAATTATTTATTCAAAAAAAACAGCTTTTTTAATGTTTTCCTGCAGATACTAATTGATTTTATACTTTTTTGTTCTTTGAATTTAGAACTAATCCTTTCTTAAAAAATTAAAATGACAAAGGATAAAGTACAAAAGTTTCAAGTTTTAAAGTGGGGTGGTCTTTAAATGGTGTCGCAAATTTATTTACGACAAACTAGGGTTTGTTGTTAGTCCAAGGTATCAGTTACTATTTTCTCGTATGATTTTTTGTACTTCCTCAGTGCTTAGGCCGGTGATAATTGC
>Ga0256833_1001593_pt1 | contig 16560 bp, 31 predicted proteins | sample 356284metaG_FD_190535 | JGI IMG/M metagenome (GOLD analysis project Ga0256833, IMG submission 190535) | Hydrothermal vent microbial communities from Mid Atlantic Ridge, Atlantic Ocean - 356-284 | ecosystem: Environmental > Aquatic > Marine > Hydrothermal vents | place: Atlantic Ocean: Mid...
GCCATCACCTCTTTGACACTTTGATCGGCTTTGACGATGGGCTCTATCTGGCTAACGCCAAAGCGGCTGTTGCCGTCGAAGATATAGCGATCTGCATGAAGTGAGGAGCTGATCTCCTTAAGAGCGTAGCTTATACACCACGAAAGCCCTTGTTCGTCGATCGTTTCGTTATCTATGAGGACGATACGGTAGCTGCTGCTTTGGCAGATCCTCGTAAAGAGTCGCTCTCTTTGTTTTGGAGTGAGCTTTTTGGAGTCATCCAGCTTATAGACTCTTTTTCTAAACACCACACCAGCTACTACCAAAGGCCCGGCTAATGGCCCTCGCCCAGCCTCGTCGATACCGCAGATCATCGCAATGCCCATTCGTAGAAGGGCACCACCTCACAAGGGATCTCTTCGTGCAGATAGGAAAAGGTGCTTCCCACGCTCACCACCTCGATTTTTTTAGGTTGAATTTTATTCTTTTTCAAAATTTTACCGATTTTCTCTTCGATTTTCACCTCGTTTCCAAAAGGGATCGGGAGGACAAGCAGCTCCTCGTCCAAATCCAAAAGCCCCAGCGGTTCCACGTAGGCGAGGTTTTTGTGCTTGATCTGCCAAAAGACCATATTTTCGAAGATCTTGGGAAACTCCTTTTGGGTATACAGATGGCTTTTGAGAGTGAAATCGTAGAAAAAGAGCTTGGCAGCGGCTCTTTTGGAGCCAAGCTTAGGGACTGCAAAGAGGTAGCCTTCGTCTTTGAGGCGGTGCATGAGGGCGTAGAACCTATCTTTGGAGATCTTGATCTTCGATTTGACTCTGGTATAGATGAAGTGAGCCGAGGCAGCGGTACTTTGAAAAAAGGCGATCTCTTTGAAAGCGTGCAGATCCACGGGATCTGGAAAGCTTAGAGCGATCATCTCCTGGTAGCGCCTTTTTCTTGCAAACTCGCTAAGTTGAGCCATCTGGGGCATGGTACCCGCTTTGAGGTAGTTGTTGAAGACCACTTTGATATCGTGGTGGCTTTTATCAAAGAGGATGAACTCCTCGAAATCGAGGGGATGGAGTCTTAATAGAGGAAATCCCGGATTGTGGATATCGGAGGTGGCACTGAGAATTGTGGGGAGGGAGCTTGGTACTCTCATCTTTGGTCTATAGTCGTAGAGGATGAGTAGATCAATCTTTTTTTGCTCCAAAAAACTATCGATATATCTGTTATAATACTCCATCTCGAAACGAAGATCCGAAGCGTCGATAAGCAGGGTGTTCGGCGTGAGCGATTGGAGCAAAAGAGAGTATTTACCGCAAAACCTCACTCCTTGCAAGAAGAGATTTTGCCTTGGAAGTTGGAGTTTTCTTGGCAAGAGTTTCTCTTTTTGCCTCGTGCTTTCATAAAAAAATTCGAGCATATCCATAGTTTTCCTTCCAAAAAGGAAATAATTTACAAAAATTGTAGCGTAAAATATTGAAAAGGAGGATGAAATGCTCTATAATTTCGACTCCAATATAAGGTGTCATACCTTGAGTTCTTTAGAAAGGCGACAATGGAAAAGATAAGGTTAAAGCTTCGTGCTTACGATCACAGGGTACTGGATCGCAGTGTTTCGGCTATCGTGGAAGCCGTGAAGAGAACGGGTGCAGAGATCAGAGGTCCCATTCCTCTACCTACAAAGATCAGAAAATACACAGTGCTTAGATCACCTCACGTGAACAAAGACTCAAGAGAACAGTTCGAGATCAGAATACATTCAAGACTTATCGACATCGTGTCTGCTACACCGGATACGGTTGATTCACTTATGAAGCTGGATCTAGCTCCAGAGGTGGATGTAGAAGTTAGGTCAATGGGTCAATAAGGGGAAATGATGGAATATATCGTAGAAAAAATAGGAATGAGTCGGACGATCGGAGTACCGAGCGTACCGGTGACACTGCTCAAGGTCAAAGAAGCGAAAGTGTGCGAGATCCTCGATGGTGATCGAGCGATCGTTGCATACAGCAGCGGAAAGAAATTCAACAAGGCGATCGAAGGCCAGCAGAAAAAGTATGGCCTCGACAAAGCCTTCAACAGATTCGTCACACTCAAAGTGGCCAACAAAGAAGCTGGAGATCTCGATCTTACTCCACTCTCAGAAGCCAAGAGAGTCAAGGCGAGCTTCAACTCCAAAGGTCGAGGTTTCAGCGGCGTCGTCAAACGATGGAATTTCGGTGGAGGTCCAGATAGCCACGGTTCGAGATTTCACAGAGCGCCCGGATCTGTGGGTATGTGTGAATTTCCTGGCCGTATCATGAAGGGACAGAAGATGCCTGGCCATTACGGCAACAAGAAGATAACGGTTCAAAACGAAGTGGTGAGCTTCGATCCTGAGAATATGATTTTGGTGGTCAAAGGTTCCATCCCTGGAGCCAACGGAGCACTTGGCAAGATAAGGATTGTGAAATGAGTAAAGCTGTAGTACTGAATGAAAAATTCGAAAAAGCGGATGAGCTGGCACTGCCAGAATCTTTCGAAGGTATCAATCCGCACAACCTCTACCTCTACGTCAAAGCGTATCAGGCGAATCTACGAGCCAACAACGCCAACACGAAAAGCAGAGGCGAAGTGAGCGGCGGTGGTAAGAAGCCTTGGCAGCAAAAGGGTCGTGGTGGAGCGCGTGCTGGATCGATCAGATCACCTATCTTCGTAGGTGGTGGGGTAGCTTTCGGTCCTAAAAACACCAAAAACTACACCCAGAAAGTCAACAAAAAGCAAAAAAGAAAGGCGCTTCAGTTCGCATTGAATGAAAAAGCGAACGAAGGGAAGCTTTTCATTGTCGAGAGTATCAGTGTAGAGTCCGGCAAAACGAAAGACGCAGCTGCACTTGTAAACAAAATCGGCGCGAGAGATGCGCTTTTCGTGAAAGATATCATCGACGAGAAGACATTTTTGGCATTTAGAAACTTGCCGAACGCATACTTGATCGAACCAAACGAGCTCAACGCATACCTTGCAGCCGCTTTCAGAGCTGTGGTAATCGAAAAACCTGTTTGGGAAAAAATAGTAAAAGAGGGCTAACATGGCAGATATAACAGATATCAAATCAATCGTTTACACTGAGAAGAGCTTGGGCCTTCAAGAAGAGGGATACATCGTCATCCAAACGAGCGACAAGGTGACGAAAAACCAGCTCAAGAGCATCCTCAAAGAGTATTTTGGTGTCACTCCGGTCAAGATCAACTCTCTTCGCATGAAGGGGAAAACGAAGCGATTTCGTGGGATGGAAGGCAAGAGAGACAACTACAAAAAGTTCTATGTTAAGCTGCCCGAGGGCGCTAAGATAGAAAGTTTAGCGGTGTAAGGATAGAAGATGGCAATAAAAAAATATAAACCATACACTCCCAGCCGTCGATTTATGACGACTGTGGACAGCAGTGACATTACAGCCAAACCAAGTGTGCGAAAGCTCTTGGTGAAACTCCCTGCAAAAGCGGGTAGAAACAACCAAGGACGCATCACTTCAAGACACAAAGAAGCAGGTGCGAAGAAGCTCTATCGCATCATCGACTTCAAAAGAAGAAAGTTCGGCGTTCCAGGTCGAGTTGCTACGATCGAGTACGATCCGTATAGAAACTGCCGAATCTCTCTCATCGTTTATAAAGATGGCGACAAGCGATACATCCTTCAGCCAAGCGGTCTCAAAGTGGGCGACACTGTCGAAGCTGCAGAAGGCGGTCTCGACGTACTTCCAGGCAATGCGATGAAGCTCAAGAATATCCCTGTGGGTACCCTCGTGCACAATATCGAGCTCAAGCCTGGAAAAGGTGGACAGCTTGCAAGAAGCGCTGGTGCCTATGCGCAGATCATGGGTAGAGAGGACAAATATGTGATCCTCAGACTCCCAAGCGGCGAGATGAGAAAGGTGCTTGGCGAGTGCATGGCAACAGTAGGTGTTGTAGGAAACGAAGAGTGGATCAACGTCACGATCGGTAAAGCTGGACGAAACCGCCACAGAGGTATCAGACCTCAAACGAGAGGTTCTGCGATGAACCCAGTCGATCACCCACACGGCGGTGGTGAAGGAAAAACTGGTCCGAGTGGACACCCTGTAACGCCTTGGGGTATGCCGACCAAAGGGTACAAAACCAGACGTAAAAAACCGAGTGATAAACTCATCATATCAAGAAGAAAGAAATAAGGTAGGGCTATGGCAAGAAGTATAAAAAAAGGTCCTTTTGTTGACGATCACCTTATGAAGAAGGTGCTCAAGGCAAAAGAGAGCGGAGATAAAAAACCTATCAAAACATGGTCAAGAAGAAGCACGATCGTTCCAGAGATGATCGGTCTGACTATCAACGTCCACAACGGAAGACAGTTCGTGCCTGTCTACATCACTGAAAACCATGTCGGGTTCAAGCTCGGTGAATTCGCACCGACACGAACCTTCAAGGGCCACAAAGGCTCTGTGCAGAAGAAAATCGGTAAGTAGGGGCGAAGCAATGAGTAAAGCGATACTAAGATTTATAAGACTCTCACCAACCAAGGCACGACTCATAGCCAGAGAGGTGCAAGGGATGAACGCCGAAGAAGCTCTTGCAGCGCTCGAGTTCATGCCGAACAAAGCTGCGAAGGTGATCTCCAAGGTCATCACCAGCGCTGTCGCCAATGGAGGATACGAGCCTGAAGAGGTGGTCATCACTTCGTGCAGGGTAGACAGAGGTCCATACCTCAAAAGATTTCGACCGCGAGCGAGAGGAAGAGCGAGCAGGATTCTCAAGCCCACCTCTCACGTCTATGTAGAAGTAGCAGAAGCAAAGAAGGATAGCTAATGGGTCAGAAAGTAAATCCAATAGGTTTGAGACTCGGGATCAACAGAAACTGGAACAGCAGATGGTTTCCGGATTACAACAAGATGCCGGATAGGATCGCGGAAGATCACAAAATCAGAAACTTTTTGAAAAAAGAGCTCTATTACGCAGGGATCAGCAACATCATCATCGAGCGAACCGCGAAGAAGCTCAGAGTCACCATCGTTGCGGCCAGACCCGGCATCATCATCGGGAAGAAGGGTGCCGACATCGAAAAACTCAAACAAAGACTCCAGCAGCTCGTGGGCAAAGAGGTCTTTTTAAACATCAAAGAGGAAAAACGCCCCCAAGCCTCCGCGCAACTTGCGGCAGAGAACGTGGCCACCCAGCTTGAACGACGTGTGGCTTTTAGACGGGCGATGAAAAAAGCTATCCAAGCGGCTCAAAAAGCGGGCGTGAAGGGTATCAAGGTTCAGGTAGCCGGACGACTCGGTGGTGCTGAGATGGCACGAACCGAATGGTACCTCGAAGGTCGCGTTCCCCTTCACACACTCAGAGCCAAGATCGATTATGGATTTGCGGAAGCGCACACCACGTACGGAGTGATCGGTGTCAAAGTATGGATCTTCAAAGGTGAGGTATTGCAAAAGGGCATCAGACCTGAGCCTACCGAAAAACCAAGACGCCGAGCTCCAAGAAGGAGAGGTTAATCATGTTAATGCCTAAAAAGACAAAATATAGAAAACAGCAAAAGGGCCGAAACAGAGGTAAAGCCTACAGAGGCAACAGCCTTGCTTTCGGTACGATTGGTATCAAGGCGCTCGAGCACGGACGCATCGACTCTCGCCAGATCGAAGCGGCAAGGGTCGCGATGACCAGGAAGGTCAAGAGAACCGGTAAGATCTGGATCAGAGTCTTCCCAGACAAACCTTTGACCAAGAAACCATTGGAGACAAGGATGGGTAAAGGTAAAGGTGGTGTGGAAAAATGGGTGATGAACATCAAGCCCGGCCGCATCATCTACGAGATGGCCGGTGTCGAAGAGAGCCTTGCCAGAGAGGCACTCGATCTTGCACGATACAAACTTCCTTTTAAAACAAAAATCGTGACACAAGAGAGTGAAAATGAACTATACTGAGATCAAAGAGAAGAGCTTGCAAGAGCTCGAAGGGCTTTTGAGGGAGAAGAAGTTGGAGCTTTTTGAGCTTCGTATGAAACTCAAGACGATGCAGTTGCAAGATACGAGTCAGATCAGAAAGACACGCAAAGATATCGCTCGTATCAAGACTGCTATAGCGCAGAAAAAGGCGGAATAATGGCATACAAAAGAGAAATGCAAGGATCAGTGGTCAAAAAGAGTGGAGATAAGACCATCTCCGTTTTGGTTGAACGAAAGATCGTCCATCCAAAATACCACAAGATCGTAAAAAGATTTAAAAAATACCTCGTACACGATGAGAGAAACGAGGCGAACGTGGGAGATGTGGTGCGCATCGTCGAATGCAGACCGATCTCCAAGAGAAAAGCGTTTCGTCTCAAGCAAATCGTCTCCACAGGAGTTAAGTGATGATTCAAAGTTTTACGAGACTCAACGTCGCGGACAACAGCGGCGCGAAAGAGATCATGGCGATCAAGGTACTAGGCGGCAGTAAGCGACGATACGCTTCTGTGGGTGACATCATCGTCGCTTCTGTCAAGAAAGCGTTGCCAAACGGAAAAGTGAAAAAAGGGCAGGTTGTCAAAGCTGTGGTTGTGAGAACGAAAAAAGAGATCCAGCGAGAAAACGGCTCTTTGATCCGATTCGACGACAACGCAGCAGTGATCCTCGACAACAAGAACGAACCTATCGGTACGCGTATCTTCGGACCGGTAGCCAGAGAGGTCCGCTACAAAAACTTCATGAAAATCGTTTCACTCGCGCCGGAGGTGCTCTAATGGCGAAGAAATTCAAGATCAAAAAGGGTGATCTCGTAGAGATCATCGCAGGTGACGACAAAGGGAAACAGGGTGTGGTTCTAAAGGTCTTGACGAAGCGCGACGCAGTCATCGTCGAGGGCTGCAAAGTTGCCAAAAAGGCTGTCAAACCGAGTGAACAAAACCCAGAAGGTGGATTTGTAAACAAAGAGATGCCTATACATATCTCCAATGTACGTAAAGTAGAAGGTGGCGCATCATGACGTTGGAATTAAAAGAGATCTATAAAGACAAAGTGGTACCGGCTCTCAAAGAGGAGCTCGATATCAAAAACCCAATGCTCACACCCAAACTCGAAAAGATCGTGATCAGCGTGGGTGCTGGAGAAGCGAGCCGAGACAGCAAGTTGATGCAAAACATCCAAGACACCATCAGCCTCATCGCCGGTCAGCATGCAGTGGTAACGAAAGCGAAAAAGAGTGAGGCGGGTTTCAAGATCCGTGAAGGGATGCCTGTAGGTGTGAAGGTGACGCTCAGAGGCGAGCGAATGTGGAACTTCTTGCAAAAGCTCATCTACATCGCACTTCCAAGGGTGAAAGATTTTCGTGGGCTCCCTAAAAACGGATTTGATGGACGTGGTAACTACAACTTCGGACTTGACGAACAGCTTATGTTCCCTGAAGTCGATTACGACAACATCATTAAAACCCACGGTATGAACATCACGATCGTCACGTCGACCGACAGTGACAAAGAGGCATACAAGATGCTAGAGCTACTTGGATTTCCATTTGCAAAAGGTGGTAGATAATGGCGAAAAAGAGCATGATAGCAAAGGCGAATAGAAAGCCGAAATTCAGAGTGAGAGCCTACACAAGATGTAGGATCTGTGGTAGACCAAGATCAGTCTATAGAGATTTTGGTCTTTGTAGAATCTGCCTTCGAAAGATGGCAAGCGAAGGACTCTTGCCAGGAGTCAAAAAATCAAGCTGGTAACCTAATAGGTAGCGCGCAAGCGAACCCTATTAGATATTCTAAAAGGAGAAGATAGATGATCAACGATTTGATAGCCGATTCCATTACCAGAATCAGAAACGCCTCTATGAGAGGCCAGGAAGTAACAAAACTCATCCACTCCAAGATCGTCGAGGCGATCGTGAAGATCTTGGCGGACAAAGGGTATATCGAAAGCTACAAGGTAGTGGAAGAGGGAAATAGAAAATTCATCAACGTTGTATTGAAGTACGAAGAGGCAGGGAAGAAAAAAAGACCTGTCATCAACGAGATCAAAAGAGTCTCGAAGCCAGGGCGTCGTGTCTATAAAGGCAAAGACGAGATCAAAAGATTCAAAAACGGTTACGGGACGATCATCGTCTCCACGAGCAAAGGTGTGTTACCCAACGATGAAGCGTACGCCCAGGGTGTCGGCGGCGAAGTGCTTTGCACTGTTTGGTAATACGATATCCATTCGAGCAATCGTAGAAATATCGTATAAAGGGAAAATATGAGTAGAATAGGAAAACAGCCAGTCATAATTCCATCTGGAGTTGACGTAAAAGTAGAAGATGGAAAAATCATCGCCAAAAAAGGCAATGCCGTCAATGAAGTGGAGTACGGCAATAGAGTCCATGTAAAAGTGGAAGATGGAAAGATCATCTTCGAACCTGTGGGCCAGGACAAACAGAGCCAGGCCTTTTGGGGAACCTACAGATCGCTTACGCAAAATGCGATTGACGGCGTGACCAAAGGCTTCGAGAAAAAACTTGAGATCAACGGTGTTGGTTACAGAGCCGCTGTGAAGGGAAAAGAGCTTGAACTGCAGCTTGGTTTTTCACATCCGATTCTTTACCCGATTCCAGAAGGAATTCAGATAAGCGTCGAAAAAAACATCATCTCCGTCAAAGGCCACGACAAACAAAAAGTTGGCCAAGTGGCAGCGGAGATCAGAAGCTTCAGACCGCCTGAACCGTACAAAGGAAAAGGGGTCAAGTACGTAGACGAAGTGATCATCAGAAAAGCTGGTAAGACAGCGAAGAAATAATAGGGGAGTCCCATGAGAGAAAGTATCCAACGAAGAAAAAATAGACTACGAATTAAAAGAAAAAGAAGAGTTCGAGGTAAGATCAGAGGCACTGCCGAGAGGCCACGAGTCTCCATCTTCAAATCCAACAGACACTTCTACGCGCAAGCGATCGACGATGACAAAGGACATACGCTTGCCTATGCCGACGGCGCCAAAATGGGGCTGAAGGCCAACAGGGAAGATGTGAAGAAAGTGGCTGCCGCTTTCGCGGACCAGCTCAAAGCCAAAGGTATAGAGGTGATCGTTTTCGATAGAAACGGATACCTCTATCACGGTGTGGTTGCATCCTTCGCCGATGCACTGAGAGAAAACGGAATCAAATTCTAGGGGTAGTAAATGGAAAAATACAATAGAGAAGAGTTCGAAGAAGTTGTAGTCAATATCGGCCGTGTGACGAAGGTCGTCAAGGGCGGTAGACGGTTTAGATTCAGCGCTCTTGTCGTGGTAGGTGACAAGAAAGGTCACGTAGGCTACGGCATCGGAAAGGCAAAAGAGGTGCCTGATGCTATCAGAAAAGCGATCGACAACGCTTTCAAAAACATCACGACCGTCAAACTCAAAGGCTCGACTATCGCTCACGATATCGAGCACAAGTACAACGCCAGCAAGATCCTCCTCAAACCGGCAGCACCAGGTACTGGACTTATCGCCGGTGGTGCCGCTCGTCCGGTATTGGAACTTGCGGGTGTCAAAGACGTTCTTTCCAAGTCATTGGGATCCAACAACCCTGCGACGCTTGTAAGAGCGACTATTGAAGCACTCGAGAGAATTAAAGGATAAGCAATGGCACTACACAATCTACAACCAGCACCCGGAAGTACGCACAAAACCAAAAGAGTCGGACGTGGACAGGGGAGCGGTATGGGTAAGACCGCGACCCGTGGTCAGAAGGGACAAAAGAGCAGAACCGGATACTCTCAAAAAAGAGGATTCGAAGGTGGGCAGCAACCACTTCAAAGAAGACTTCCGAAAGTGGGATTCAACTCGAAAGTGGTCAAGCCCTATGTGATCAATGTGGATAAAGTGAAGAAGGTGGCCGAGCTCGATGAGGTCACTATCGAGAATATCCGCAAAGTCCACAAAATGAAGAAAAACATCAAAAAAGTCAAGCTCATAGGAACAGGTGTCAAAGAGATCATCGCGAAGATAAAAGACGAGAACATCTCTTATAGCGGACAAAAATAATGAACAAGTCACTTGTCAATAAAATCCTTATTACCCTTGGATTTTTGTTTCTCTATCGGGTATTGGCCTATGTGCCCGTACCCGGAGTCAACATCGACGTGGTGAAGGAGTTTTTCGACAGCCAGGGCAACAACGCCCTAGGAATGATCAATATGTTCAGCGGTAACGCGGTACGAAGACTCTCCATCATATCCCTCGGTATCATGCCCTACATCACCGCATCGATCATCATGGAACTTCTTGCTGCTACATTCCCAAGCCTTGCTCAGATGAAAAAAGAGCGTGACGGAATGACCAAATATATGCAAATCATCCGCTACGCTACCATCGCCATCACACTCGTTCAGGCTATCGGTGTCTCGATTGGGCTTCAGAGTCTCACAGGTAGAGGCGGTGAGAGTGCGATCATGATCGATATGCCTACCTTCGTCACGATCGCCGCTATCAGTATGCTCGCAGGGACGATGATCCTCATGTGGATCGGTGAGCAAATCACTCAAAGAGGGATAGGCAACGGGATCTCCCTTATCATCTTCGCAGGGATCGTCTCAGGTATCCCTTCGGCGATAGCGGGCACGATCAATCTCGTCAACACAGGTGAACTCAATTTCTTGATCCTTATAGCGATCCTCGTGATCATCCTTGCGACGGTAGGATTCATTATCTATATGGAGCTAGCGGAGCGGCGTGTACCGGTCTCCTATAGTCGTAAGGTCCTCATGCAAAACCAGAAAAAGAGGATCATGAACTATATTCCTATCAAGATCAACCTTAGCGGCGTTATTCCTCCGATCTTCGCTTCGGCTATTCTCATGTTCCCATCGACGATTTTGCAATCGAGCACCAATCCGATCGTGCAAAAAATCGCCGATTTTCTCAATCCAAACGGATATGTTTTCAATCTATTGATGTTTTTGCTGGTGATCTTCTTCGCCTATTTCTACGCTTCCATCGTATTCAACGCCAAAGATATCGCAGACAACCTCAAGCGCCAAGGGGGGTTCATACCTGGCGTGAGACCGGGTGAGCCTACGGCCGAGTATCTCAACGAAGTGGCGAGTAGGCTGACTTTTTGGGGTGCGCTCTATCTCGGGATCATCGCTACGCTCCCCTGGATCCTCGTCAAAGCGATGGGGGTACCTTTTTACTTCGGAGGGACAGCGGTACTCATCGTCGTACAGGTGGCACTCGATACGATGAGGAAGATCGAAGCACAGATATATATGAGCAAATACGAAACACTTAGCGCGGTGGGGCTCTGATGGCGATCGCTATTAGAAAGCCCGCCGAAATCGAAAAACTTCGCAAAGCAAACCAGGCGGTAGCCAAGACACTGGATTACCTTAAAGGTCTTTGCAAGCCCGGCGTCTCTTTAAAGGAGATCGATCAGGCTGGCGAAGAGTATCTACGATCCCTCGGAGCCAGACCCTCTTTCAAAGGGCTCTACGGTTTCCCAGCCTCTGTATGTACTTCCGTCAACGAAGTGATCATTCACGGTATTCCAACGGACTACAAACTCCAAGAAGGAGATATCGTCGGTCTCGATCTTGGCAGTGAGATCGAGGGGTGGTTTGGTGATGCCGCGATCACAGTCGGTGTAGGGCAGATCAGTGAAAAAGATGAAGATCTCATAGCCTGCGCGAAAGACGCGCTCTACTACGCCATCGACATCATTAGACCCGGGATGCGTTTTAAGGAGCTGAGCCTCGCTTTGGAGGAGTTCATCAAAGAAAGAGGCTACCTGCCGTTACACGGCTTTTGCGGTCACGGTATAGGAAGAAAGCCCCACGAAGAGCCGGAGATCCCCAACTATCTCGAGCACGGCTCACCAAAAAGCGGGCCCAAGATCAAAGAGGGAATGGTCTTTTGTTTGGAACCTATGATCTGTCAAAAGTCGAGTACGCCGAAGATCTTGGAGGATAAGTGGTCGGTGGTGAGTGAAGATGGATTGCGCGGAAGTCACTACGAGCATACGGTTGCCGTCATAGGCAAAAAAGCGGAGATCTTAAGCAAGGAGTAAACATGGCAAAAGATGATGTGATCGAAGTGGACGGTATAGTCAAAGAGGCGTTGCCAAACGCCACATTTAGAGTGGAACTTGAAAACGGGCATGTGGTGCTCTGTCATATCGCGGGAAAGATGCGCATGCACTATATCAAGATCATGCCAGGAGACAAAGTCAAAGTTGAGCTGACTCCCTACAGCCTCGACAAGGGACGCATTACATTCCGCTATAAATAAGCTTAAATTAAGCATGGATTAAGTAGAATTATGTCCCTTTTTGGGAACTTCGTGAAGAGTCTTTATAAGAGTGGGCACTTCTCTTATAAGGATTGGTTTGATTCAACTCGTCAAACCTAAGCGTGCTGCTATAAAGTGCACAATATCAAAGGAGACAGGATGAAAGTCAGAGCATCGGTGAAGAAGATGTGCGAGAAGTGCAAAATCATCAAGAGAAAAGGCGTGATCAGAGTGATCTGCGTCAATCCAAAACATAAACAGAGACAAGGATAAGCTATGGCAAGGGTTGCAGGTGTAGATCTACCGAAGAAAAAACGAATCGAATATGCCCTCCCTTACGTTTACGGTATAGGGCTTACAACTTCAAGAAAGATCCTTGATGCAGTAGGCATCAGCTACGACAAACGCGTCTATGAGCTTACAGAGGATGAAGTGGCGACGATCAACAAACATATCCGTGAAAACTATATGGTCGAAGGGGATTTAAGACGAAAAGTGGCCATGGACATCAAAGCACTGATGGATATCGGATGCTACAGAGGTCTACGCCATAGACGCGGGCTCCCTGTACGGGGTCAAAGAACCAAAACGAACGCAAGAACCCGCAAGGGTAAGAAAAAAACAGTCGGTGCGAAGTAAAGGAAGGTAGATGGCAAAGAGAAAAACCGGTAGAAAAAAGGTTGTCAAGAAAAATATAGCACGGGGTGTTGTCTACATCAACGCCACGTTCAACAACACAGTCGTGACCGTTACAGACGAGATGGGTAACGTGATCGCCTGGAGCAGCGCTGGAAGCTTAGGATTCAAAGGGAGCAAGAAATCGACTCCTTTCGCTGCACAGCAGGCTGTGGAAGATGCGATGAACAAAGCGAAAGAGCACGGCATCAAAGAGGTAGGTATCAAGGTACAAGGACCCGGAAGCGGTCGCGATACTGCTGTAAAGAGTGTCGGAGCCATGGAAGGGATCAGGGTACTGTTCTTCAAGGATATCACACCGCTTCCGCACAATGGATGCCGTCCTCCTAAAAGAAGAAGAGTATAACACACAAGCAGCACGCCCAAATCAGAGTAAAAAACAAGCGTAGGAGAAGAAATGGCACGATATAGAGGTCCGGTAGAAAAGATCGAAAGAAGACTCGGAGTCAGTCTGGCACTCAAAGGCGAGCGCAGACTCGCTGGAAAGAGTGCGCTGGAAAAACGACCCTATCCTCCGGGACAGCACGGTCAAAGAAGAAGCAAGATTTCCGAGTACGGCTTGCAGCTTCGTGAGAAGCAAAAAGCCAAATATATGTACGGTGTTTTGGAAAAGCAGTTTAGAAACCTCTTCAAAGAGGCGAACCGAATGGAAGGCAACACAGGGGAGAACCTCCTCAAACTCCTCGAGCAAAGACTCGACAATGTTGTCTATAGAATGGGCTTCGCCACAACAAGACGCTTCGCAAGACAACTTGTCAACCATGGCCATGTCCTGGTAGACGGAAGACGGGTCAACATCCCTTCATACAGAGTCAAACCTGGACAGAAGATCGAAATCAGAGAGAAAAGCAAAAACAATCCACAAATCCAAAGAGCTCTTGAACTTACCAATCAAACAGGTCTTCCGGCATGGGTCGATGTGGACAAAGAGAAAGTTTTCGGCATCTTTACAAGAATTCCAGAAAGAGAAGAGATCGACTGCCCAGTCGAAGAGCGTCTAATCGTAGAGCTATACTCTAAGTAAGAGGTAAGGCCTTAAAAAAATTCTAAAGAGAGTAGGCAGATGAAAAGAATTAAAACAGCACCGTCGTTACCTACCAGTATCGATGTACAAAAAGTAAAAGAGAATCAGATCAGACTTTTTGTCTACCCTTACGAGAGCGGCTACGCTATCTCTGTAGCCCATCCGCTCAGGCGACTTCTTCTCTCAAGCACCTCTGGATACGCTCCGGTAGGTATCATGATAGAGGGTGTGCAGCATGAGTTTGATAGTGTGAGGGGTATGCTTCAAGATGTGGCCGAGTTCATCATCAACCTCAAAAATATCCGCTTCAAAGTGAAGCAAGATGTTGAGGAGCTCACTGTAGAATACGCATTCAATGGTCCCAAAGAGATCACTGGAGCGGATCTTTCGAGCGAAGAGGTGGAAGTGGTCACTCCAGATCAATTTTTGGCTACGCTCAATGAGGATGCTGAGCTACGTTTTTCTTTGATCCTGAGAAAAGGTATCGGCTACGTTCCGAGTGAGGATATCAGAGAGCAGCTCCCTCAAGGCTACATCCCTCTCGATGCTTTCTTCACACCTGTCAAACGTGCGGTTTACACAATAGAGAACATACTGGTAGAGGATGATCCGAATTACGAAAAGATCGTCTTCGATATCGAGACTGATGGGCAGGTAAATCCGATCGATGCGCTCAAGGAGGCCTACTCAGTTTTCATGAGCCAGATCGATATCTTCAACCAAGAACTGATCCCTGTAGAGGGTGAGAGTAGTGTCTCTTTGAGTGGCGACGAAAAGATTCTACTCAACAAGATCGATACGCTTGATTTGAGTGCTAGAAGCTACAACTGCCTCGAGAAAGCGGGCATAGAGTATGTTGGTGAACTAGTACTCATGGACAAAAAAGATCTCAAAAGTATCAAAAACCTTGGGAAAAAATCCCTCGATGAGATAGAAGAGAAATTGAGTGAACTAAACATCGATCTCTCATCATACGACGAAGAGCAGAAAAAAGCTCTTCTTGAAAAAATACAATCGATCAAGACTAAAGGATAGGCGATGAGACATAGACACGGCTATAAAAAACTGGGTCGCACGAGCGCCCACAGAAAAGCTTTGCATAAAAATCTCGCGATCGCGCTCATCATGAACGAACGCATCGAAACAACTGTAGCCAAAGCGAAGAGTTTGAGAAGCTTCATAGAAAAACTGATCACAAAATCGAAAGAGGCCGATTTCAATACCCATAGATATGTATTCGCATATCTTCAGGATAAAGAGGCCACAAAAAAACTGATCAACGAAATCGCTCCTCGCTACGCCGAAAGAAACGGTGGATACACACGCATCATCCGCACACGCACCAGAAGAGGCGACGCGGCCCCCATGGCACTTATCGAGCTGGTATAACCCTTGCAGGGTTTGCCATGCTCAATGCAACTACTTCAAAAACTTAATCTTCTTTTAAACGATTTTCCAATATATTCCTTAGCAAATTTATCATTATTATAAGGATGCGCGATGTTTCCCTTCAGTGACGAAGATCTCTATCCAGCCGTAGAGAAGTCGATAGAAAAGATCCGCCCAATGTTGGCGCTCGATGGTGGTGATATCAAACTGCTCGGAGTGAGAAACGGCAAAGTGTTCGTTCAACTCGGAGGCGCCTGTGTGGGGTGCAGTGCCAGCGGAAATACGCTCAAGTACGGAGTGGAGAGACAGCTCAAAATCGATATCCACCCAGACATCGAGGTGATCAACGTACCACCAGGATATGAGGATAAATGGGAGGATATCGCGATGCAGTACGAAAATCAAGGAAAAGAGTGAGAATGGATAGAGAGTCTCTTTTGGAGTCGGCTTTCGATCTGTTTATGAAAAAGGAGTATGAGGCTGCAGGGGAGCGGTTCATGGAGATTTTACGCAAAGACCCTTTCGATGCGACTGCGAAGATGGGTATGATGCTCTACGATCTTACCAGTGAGAGTGAAGAAGAGGCTCTGGCACTGCTCGATTACTACATGGTGATCAAGGAAGAGGGAGAGAAGGCACCAGAAGAGGTGATCATGGGAATGATTCAGGATACAGACGAAGCCGAGAATGAGATAAACGAGATTTTTACTCCCCATAAATACAGACAGATGTTTGATGGGATCTCTTACGAGGATTTCCAGGCATTCGTCAAAGAGCGTGGAAGCTTCAAAAAAGCTTACGAAGATATCAGATACAGCACCAAAGTGATCATTACGGAAAAAGAGGATCTTTTCGATTTTTTAAACAATCTCATCGCGCATGGATACGGTGATCATGTCTACAACTACCTTGAGGACGCACTGAAACTCTATCATCCAGCGGATAGCAAGATAGAACAGATCGTCAAGAAGCTGGAACATAAATGATTGTCGATTTTGATGGGCTCCTTGTAACTGACGATACAAGAGAGTACGAAGAGGGCGTAGTCCTTCTTAAAACCTATCAGAACGCCCCTTATATAAAGAGCGAGCGGACCGTCACGCCACGAGAGCTGATCCGGAGGTTGCAGCTTGAGGGTATCGAGATCGTCGGAGTGACGGGTACCAATGGCAAGACGACCACGTCGGCGGCAATATATTCGCTATTGGAAGAACTTGGAGAGCGAGCCGCGCTGCAAGGAACGAGGGGCTTTTTCGTTGGTG
>Ga0256833_1001594_pt1 | contig 16558 bp, 16 predicted proteins | sample 356284metaG_FD_190535 | JGI IMG/M metagenome (GOLD analysis project Ga0256833, IMG submission 190535) | Hydrothermal vent microbial communities from Mid Atlantic Ridge, Atlantic Ocean - 356-284 | ecosystem: Environmental > Aquatic > Marine > Hydrothermal vents | place: Atlantic Ocean: Mid...
CCCCTCGGCCGTTCCAGGCAAAAATCCTATGAGTGCATAACCTGCATGAGCAATAGACGAATAGGCAAGCATCCTCTTTATGGAGCTCTGGCAAAGGGCTGTGATATTGCCTATCGCCATTGTCAAGAATGCAAGAATGACAAGCACGGTCATCCACTCTGAGTGGGCATCTGGAAATGCTTGCATGAGCACACGACCAAGGGCTGCAAACCCAGCAGCCTTTGGGCCTACAGACATGAAGGCCGTAATTGGCGTCATGGCACCTTCGTAAGCATCTGGGGTCCACATGTGAAATGGGGCTGCCGCAACCTTAAAGCAAAAGGCTATGACCACAAGCCCCAAGCCAAGCATGAAAGCAGGATTCCCAGTCAGTTTGCCATTTGACATCGCCTTTGAAATGGCGTTCATGTCTGTCGTACCTGTGGTGCCGTATATATAAGACATTCCAAAGAGCAAAAGACAAGAGGCGAATGCACCTAGGAGAAGATATTTAACCGCTGCCTCAGACGACCTTTTGTCTGTCTTCCAAAGGCCCACAAGACAGTAAACGCTAAGGGCCATAAGCTCAAGACCAAGATAAAGCACCATTAGATCTGTGGCAGAGGCCATTATCATCATTCCAACGCAGGAAAATATCATCAGGCTGTAATATTCTCCCACCCTTTTAACACCAATAATGTCTAAGTGTTTAAAAGACATGAGAACAGTCATCATAAGCCCGAGGAGGCAAATAATCTTAAAAAAGGCACTGAAACTATCCACGGTATACATTCCGTTAAATGAGATACCGTGGGCCTTGGCTACCATCAAGACTGTCGCCGCACTACCTGCCATAGCAACTATTGGCACTACATATCTTTGCTCTTTCCAAATAATATCAGCCAGTATTACTGCACAACCAATAACAGCCAGAAAAATTTCAGGTCCAAGGGGTACGATATTGGGTAGCGTAAATCCGGTAACCATTTGTCTTCTAGCCTCCTATGAATCGAACCGCACATTCGATGATTGTATTGCTGTGGGCCTGCATATTTCCTGTTGACGCATGGACCTGTTGTAACAGATGGGCAACAGATGCATGCATATAGCTCAGGAAAATGTTGGGATATATTCCTATCCAGAATATTAACAACAACATTGGTAAGAGAGTTACAAGCTCCCTGCAGTTCAAATCTCTAAGCCCTAAGGACACCATCTTAGGATTTTTTTCCATGAAGAATACACGCTGATAAAGCCATAGCATGTAACCTGCTCCGATGATAATGCCTGTGGCTGCAAAAAAACCTGCCCAAGTCCTTGAGGCGAACCCGCCCAGAATAATTAGAAATTCACCAATGAATCCGTTAAGCCCTGGTAAGCCTATAGCAGCCATGGTAAACACCATAAACAGACCGGCAAAAATAGGGGTTAGGGTTGCAAGTCCTCCATAGTCAGAGATTTCACGGGTATGGGTCTGTTCATAAATAATACCTATTGAAAGGAAGAGTGCTCCTGTAACTACCCCATGATTAACCATCTGAAGAATTGCCCCTTCAAGACCTTGATAATTTAAGGCAAACATCCCCAGAGTTACAAAACCCATATGACTTACAGAGCTGTACGCAATGAGCCTTTTCATGTCATCCTGACCAAGGCATATCACTGCCCCATAAATAATGGCAATAATGGAAAGAACCAGCATCGGCCCTGCCATTGCCTGTGTAGCCTGGGGAAACATGGGCATGGAAAACCTTAGAAAACCGTATGCCCCCATCTTGATGAGAATCCCAGCCAGAATCACTGATCCTGCGGCAGGGGCCTCTGTATGGGCATCTGGAAGCCAGGTATGTACAGGCCACATGGGCACCTTGACAGCAAATGCTGCGAAGAAGGCCCAAAACAGTATCATCTGAAATTTAAGTGGATACGACTGAGAGGACAACTGCAATATATCAAAGGTATGCCCTCCCTTCAGATACAGTGTGATGATACCAACCAGCATCAATACGCTTCCGACAAGGGTATAAAGAAAAAACTTTATGGCAGCGTACAACCTTCCTGGCCCGCCCCAGACCCCGATAATCAGATACATGGGAATGAGCATGGCCTCCCAAAAGATGTAAAACAAGAAGAAGTCAAGGGAGCAAAAAACCCCAATCATTGCCCCTTCCAAAAAAAGGAGAGAGGCGAAAAATTCCTTCACCTTGTCTGTAATAGCCGTCCATGAAACAAGTACACAGAGAATGGTAATGAGGGTAGATAACAGAACAAAAAGAATACTTATGCCGTCAATACCAAGATGATAGTTTACATGCCACGCTGGAATCCACGGTGCTTTTTCAACAAATTGCATTAGATGGGATGATTTATCGAACTGGAACCATAGAGGAGTGGAAAGTAGGAACTCCACTATGGAAATTAGCAAGGCCATCCGCCTGACATCTGCTTCTTTTGACCGTGGGATGAAAAGAAGGGCAACAGCCCCGATCATTGGCAGAAAAATCAGGGAACTCAATATTGGAAATCCGTAATCCATGATTTGCTATTCCTCCCCTCGGTTACATGAAAATCCAAAGAAGAATGAAGGCACCTATAGCCATGACACTGCCATAGTGCTGAACCCTTCCCGTTTGAAATTTTGACAGCAACTTACTGAATCTTCCTATAAGACCTGGCACACCGTTGACTATACCTTCTATAATCTTGCCATCAGTAATGCCCCTCAGAACCTTACGGCCGCAATTAATGGTAGGTTGTACAATTGTTGCGTTATAAAATTCATCCACATAATATTTATTGAACAGTGTCTGATATAGCTTTTGATGCCTTTGGGCGAGCTCCACCGGAATCTCTGGCTTAACCATGTACATCAAATAAGCAAGGTAAATACCGCCTATACCTGCAGAAACGGAGATTACCATTAGTGCCCATTCGGTGAAGTGACTAAGGTGGACATCTGGGTGCCCAACCACCGGACTAAGAAAATGCGCCCAACCATTCTCCCCTCCAAGGACCTCTGGCACTCCAACCCATCCAGCTGCAAGCGCCCCAAGGGCTAATAATGTAAGAGGAATGGTCATGGTAAGTGGTGATTCATGAAGGTGTTTCCTTTGTTCCTCAGTTCCCCTAAATTCCCCATGAAAAGTGAGAAAAATGAGCCTAAAGGAATAAAACGCAGTCATACCAGCAACTACTGTGCCGACAAACCAGGCAAATTTCCCTGAAGCGACAGGGGAACCGAAGGCCATTGCAAGGATGTCATCTTTACTGAAAAATCCGGCAAATGGAGGTATGCCTGAGATGGATAGAGATGCCATTAGAAACGTAAAATAGGTTATTGGCAGGTATTTTTTCAGCCCACCCATTTTACGAATATCTTGTTCATCGCTCATTGCATGAATGACACTGCCAGCACCCAAAAATAAAAGGGCCTTGAAATAGGCATGGGTATAAAGGTGAAATATGCCAGCGCCGTAAGCCCCAACTCCACAACCTATGAACATGTATGCAAGCTGACTTACCGTAGAGTAGGCAATGACTCTTTTTATATCCACCTGAACGAGGGCGATTGTGGCTGCAAAGAAACAGGTGAGGGCACCAATAATGGTCACTAGATTCATAGCCGCAGGCGACAGGCTAAATATTGGATTACATCTTGCAACGAGAAATACACCTGCAGTAACCATTGTAGCTGCATGGATGAGAGCACTGACTGGTGTTGGGCCCTCCATGGCGTCAGGAAGCCAGACGTGCAATGGTATCTGGGCAGACTTTCCCACTGCCCCACAGAAAAGCAAGATGGCCATGAGACTGATTACATCGAAGTTCATGCCAAGAAAATTAAAAGTTTGTCCCACGACCTCGTGAACGTGAGCAAAGACCGTATCATAATGGACGGATCCGAAAACCAGGAACACCACCATTATACCGAGACCGAATCCGAAGTCCCCAAACCTGTTGACTATAAAGGCCTTTTTCCCTGCGTCTGAGGCAGATTTCTTATGATACCAAAATCCTATGAGGAGATAAGACGATAGTCCCACTGCCTCCCAGCCAAAATATAGCTGTAGAAAGTTGTTCCCAAGAACCAGCATCAACATGGAAAAGGTGAAAAGGCTCAGATATGAAAAGAATCTGTAATATCCAGGGTCATCATGCATGTAACCCACTGAATAGATATGTACCAAGCTGCTAATAGAGGTTACCACTATCAGCATCACTGCCGTAAGCTCATCAAGCAAAAAACCGACAGAGGCCTTGAACTTGGCTGATGCAAACCATGTGTAAAGATCAGCGTTGATGTGTGTTCCGTGAAGCACCTGATTGAAGGCATAACAGGCACAGAGAAAGGACGTTAGTACAGCGATTATGGGTGGCCAATGCGCCTTCTCTCCCAGCCTCTTGCCCACAAGGAGCGTAAATATGAACGAAGCCAGCGGAAAAAACGGAATTACCAGCAAATAAATGGGCATGTTCATCTCGACATCATCCTTTCAAAATAGTTATGTCTTCGGTATAAACAGAGCGATAGTTTCGGAAAAGAGTCACCACGATACCTAAGCCTATAGCCGCCTCCGCTGCTGCCACTGCTATTATAAAAAAGACAAGCACCTGTCCTCGTATGTCTTCCATATAGTGACTCATAGCTGCCAGATTAAGGTTTACTGAATTGAGCATGAGCTCTATGGACAACAGCATCATGATGATGTTTCTTCTAGTCAAGAAGCCAAATACCCCTATACAAAACAACATGGCTGATACAGTTAGATACCAGCTTAAATGGACCATCTTTATGCCCCCTTATCTTCTTTTTTGGCAAGAGCCAACCCCCCAATGACCGCCACCAACAGAATTAATCCGGCTATCTCAAAAGGGAGAATGTATGTGGTATATATGGCCTCACCCATGGCCTTGGTATGTGTAATTTGCTGTACCTTCTCTATGGTGTACTGACCGTGTGGCCCTAAGGTGAAATTGAATACACCTCTTAAAAAAGTTATAAGCAGTGCTAAGGCAGCAACTAGCCCAGCCCATTTGCCCTTTTGCACAAACGGGCTCATCTTAATTTCTTCACGCAAATTAACCAGAAACAGGACAAACAGATAAAGGACCAAAATGGCGCCTGCATAAACTATCACCTGCACTGCTGCAAGAAATTCAGCGTTCAAAAGAAGATAGAGACCTGCCATATGGAAGAACAGAAGCAACATAAGAAGAACGCTATGAACTGGGTTTTTGCATGTGACAATGCGTAAACCCAAGCCTATTACAACCAAGGCAAAGTAAAAAAATAACAGTTGAACCATTTATCCCTCCCTCTCTAACAGTCAGCTTCCTTGGCAGATACAGCCTTGCCATCTTTCCAGATCACCTGTCCTTCCATGGTCCACTCCTCAGGGACTTCAACTCTCTTGCCTACAGGCAGCTCACCAACAGGTAAGCCCCTCGGCCTCAGATATGGATTAAGATATTTTTCCGGCTCCATTTTCTTCTTTTCCAGAAAATCGTCCCAATTCTTTAGAAGCCTTTCCATGTCAAAGTGAAACGGATCCCTCGTATAGTCTGAATATTCATATTCCTCAGTAAGGACAACGGCATTTACCGGACACACTTCTTCACAATATCCACAAAATATGCACCTAAGGGCATCAATCTCGTATGATTCAAGTTTGCGAGCACCAGTCTCATCATCCTTAGAAAATCTAATCCTGATGCACCTTGAAGGGCACACTGTTGCGCACCTCATGCACGCAACGCATTTGGCCGCCTTGGTCTTGGGATCCCTGATGAGGGCGTGTCTACCACGAAATCCTGGGAAAAGCGGTTTTTTCTCTTTGGGATATTGAACAGTAACTGGCTTTGAAAAAAGCCTTTTTAGAGTCAGCTTAAGACCCTTCAGAATCTCCAAAAGAAAGATCTGCTCGACTAACCTCTTTTTGGTATCATATTTTATTTTCATTGGTTACCTGTCCTATATCATCCTATAAGGGATTTAATTGTCCCAGTCAGTAAGATATTAAAAAGAGCAAGCGGTATAAGAACCTTCCAGCCAAGGGCCATTAACTGGTCATACCTATATCGAGGCAATGTCGCCCTGACCCAGTAGTAAAGAAAGATGAAGAAATAGGCCTTCAGAATGAACCAGAAAAAGGGAATGCCCGGCACCTCAAACGGTCCACTCCACCCGCCCAAGAAACAGATTACTGCGAGACAGGACATGACTATCATTCCGATATATTCAGCCATGAAAAAGAGAGCGAAGCGCATGCCACTGTATTCAGTGCAATATCCAGCTACCAGTTCTGATTCCGCTTCCGGCAAATCAAATGGTGTACGGTTGGTCTCAGCAAACATTGCAACAACGAACACGAAAAAACCTATTATTTGCGGGATAAGATATATTTTGTAACTGCTTTGCATCTGGGCATGAACGATATCTGACAAATTCAAAGACCCAGCAAGCATCATCACACCGACAAGACTTAATCCCATGGCTATTTCATAACTAATGACCTGGGCTGAGGAACGAAGGCCCCCAAGAAATGAGTACTTGGAATTCGACGACCAGCCGGCCAGTACAACTCCATAGGAGGCAAGAGAACTCATGGCAAATATGTAAAGAAGCCCAATATTGATATTGGCAATGGCAAAGGTTTCAAAAAAGGGTATCACTGCAACGGCGCTGAGTGCAGAGATCAGACAAATAAGGGGTGCAGCGTAAAATACCTTTTTATCTGCCGCCGTAGGAATAATATCTTCCTTAAAGAATGCCTTTATACCGTCTGCAATAGGCTGTAACACACCATGCCAGCCTACCCTCATTGGTCCCATACGTACCTGCATGTGCCCAATGACCTTGCGTTCAAAATAGGTGGCATACATGACGTGTATCATCACCACCGTAAAGACTATGATGATTTTAATGAGGATCCATAAGAGTTCCATTTATCCCCCAATCCTTATCTGTCACACTCTCCCAAGACTACGTCTACACTACCAATGATGGCGATAACATCAGCTACCATCTGTCCCTTGCACAGAAAGGGCAGTGCCCCAATATGAATGTAAGAAGGAGACCTGATGTGCATCCTATAGGGAACACCCCTTCCGTCACTGACAAAATAAAATCCAAGCTCTCCCTTTGGGACCTCAGCGGAGACATATACGTCTCCCTCGATGAAATGCTCCGTATCCTCCATGAGCTTAATCACCCCTGAAGCAAACGTGGCATCTGCGACAACCCTTTTTTGTCTGGCATAGGGCATTACGAGATCAGGTGCATCAGGTGCCCTGATAGGTCCCTTTGGCAACGCCTCTATACACTGGCGAATAATCGAGTTAGACTGATGCATTTCCTCCATACGGCAACGGTATCTGTCGTAAACATCACCCTTTGACCCGACAGGAACCTCAAAATCCACATAAGGATAGGCGTCATAAGGCATGTGCTTACGAACGTCATACTCCACACCCGATCCCCTTAGTGTAGGCCCAGTAAGGCCGAGACTTACCGCATCTTCTGCAGAGACAACACCAACTCCTTGGGTCCTTTTAAGCCAAATCCGGTTCTTATCGATAAGTGTTTCATATTCTGCTATCTTTGAGGGGAAATCCTCAGTGAAGCTGTACAGGCTTTCGAGAAAATGCCCAGTTACATCCTGTCTTACCCCGCCAATACAGGTGTAGCTTGTGGTAAGTCTTGCACCGCATATCTCTTCGAACATATCCAAAAGATTTTCTCTCTCACGGAAGCAGTAGAGAAATACTGTCATTGCACCTATGTCCAGTGCATGTGTTGCAAGCCAAAGGAGATGTCCAGTAAGCCTCGCCATTTCCATGACGATAGTGCGAATGTACTTAGCCCTTAATGGAACTTCTATACCAAGCAACTTTTCAACAGCTATGCTATATGCCACGTTATTTGCCATAGAGGCGATATAGTCTAGTCTGTCCGTAAGGGGCAAAGTCTGAGCATAGCTCATATTCTCTGCGAGTTTTTCAACCCCTCGATGCAAAAACCCCACTGTTGGCTTGCAGTCCAAGATGGTTTCACCATCAAGTTCTAAATCAAGCTTAAGCACCCCATGAGTAGCCGGATGCTGAGGCCCCATAGCTATAGTATAGGGCTCATAGGCCATCTCTTCTCTAGTCGTCTCTTTTAGATCAGTCTTGTTCTCTGGCATCTTCTAACCCTGTCTTTTTGGTTGGATCTTGATAAATTCCATAGAAATCATACTGACTAAGTTTCTTGGCCTTCTCCACTACCTCATCATATCCACTCCAGTTCTTGCCACCACCATCAAGAGGGTAGTCCTTGCGAAGAGGATGTCCTTCCCATCCTTCAGGAAGAAGAATCCGTCTTAAATCTGGATGATTCATAAACTCGATGCCAAAAAGATCGTAACATTCCCTTTCATGCCAGTTGGCACCCATCCATATCCCTGTAACAGATTCGATGGAACAATCATCTTCCGGAACTTGAGCACGAATGCGAATTGAGTGTCTCAAAGGAATGGAATAGAGGTTGTAAACTACCTCAAACCTAACTTCCTTCTTGCCGAGGTAATCAACTCCACAAAGATCAGCCAAATGATTAAACTGAAATGTGGGATCGTCGTGAAGCCACCTGAGAATCTCAACGATACGATCCTTTGTCAAAATGACACTCACCTGCCCCCGAGTCTCTGAAATGGAGACGACTTCATCCGGATATTTTTCTTGTATCTTTTTTGCTATCTCCAGCGACTCCACCTCATCTCCTCCTTCATTATCTTCTGCTGAAGACGCATCAACCCTTCGAGCAGCGCCTCCGGCCTGGGCGGGCATCCCGGAACATAAACGTCCACAGGCAGGAATTCGTCACAGCCCTGAACCGTGTGATAGGTCTTAAAAACCCCGCCACTACAGGCACAGCTACCCATGGCAAGAACATACCTTGGCTCCGGCATCTGGTCGTAAACACGTCTGACCACTGGCGCCATCTTTTGAGTGACCGTGCCTGCCACAATCATTGCATCTGCCTGTCTGGGACTCGCCCGGAAGATGATTCCAAAGCGGTCCAAATCGTGGTGGCTACTTCCAGCAGCCATCATCTCAATGGCACATCAGGCAAGGCCGAAGGTGACTGGCCAGATGGATCCTGCCCTACTCCAATTCACTATCTTGTCAAACGCCATCAAAAATGTATTTGCGCCAGGTATAACCTTGATACCATCAGCTACCGGCACAAGGTCTGGGGAGGTTATCTTTCCCACTCCAAGGCCTCCTTTCGCCATGCATACGCATATCCAACGAGTAGTAAAAAGATAAAAAGGAACATTTCCACAACGGCGAAAATGCCGATTTTATCGTAAACAAGTGCCCACGGATAAAGAAATATGGCTTCCACATCAAATACAACAAATAAAATGGCTATGAGATAAAACTTGATGGAAAACCTGAACCTCGGAGGAGCAGAGGGAGGATTTCCAGATTCGTAGGCAATAAGCTTTTCTGCATAGGGCCTTCTCAGCCTGAAAAAACGCCCTACCCACAAGGTCACAACGCCAAAACCCGTGGCAAAAAGCAACATTATTAGGATTGGCAAATACTCAGTAGGTAAGTAGGTTCCCGGTATCATCGCTCCGTCCTATGCCTGCTTCAAAATCTGTTCTGCAAAGTCTTTGCGCTTCTTCTCCGACGCCTCCTCAGGAGTCAGAAACTGCAGTGAACCAGTAGTGCACTTGGTCACACACGCGGGCTTTAAGCCCTTGTCTATCCTGTCTTTACAAAGATCGCACTTTCCTACTTTACCCGTATTGGAATCCCACTGAGGAACACCCCAAGGGCACGCCTTTATACATGCCTTACAGCCCACACAAAGATCTGCATCCACAAAGACTATTCCGTCTTTTGCCCGTTTTTGCATAGCTCCAGTTGGGCATGCATCCACGCACCACGGCTTTTCACAGTGGAAACATGCCATGTATACATGGTTTATCATAGGGATGTTTCTAACCATCCTTGGCCCAACCTGGATCATCTTGCAGTAATGAGAACCAGTTGGAACATTATTCTTGTCTTTGCATGCTGCCTCACAAGCCAAGCAGCCTATGCAAAGGGTTATATCCTGTTCTACGTGATATTTGCTCATTTCATACCCTCCTTATGCCGGCGTGACCTTCACAAAGGACTCGCAAAGAGAAACACTTCCTCCCGCCTTGTCCCAGACCTTCAAAAGCCCCTTCATGAACACCTGGTCTGCCAGACCTTTCTTATAGGCCCTTGTCTGGAAGGGAATGGATCGTCCATAACCGTGCAGCATAAAGACCGCCTCAGGATGTATGTAATCGGTAACTCTGGCCTTTATCTTGCCGCTAACACCCTTGTTTGAAATCTGGACTTCCTGGCCATCCTTGATCCCAAGCTCCTTAGCCGCCTGAGTGTTTATCCAGAGGCAGTTTGTGCCCATAAGCTCCGAGATGATCGGGTTATTAGTGGTTTGACCATGTGTCTGATAGCCGGTTCGCCCAAACAGCAATCTGAACTGGCCCTTTTCCGGTTTTTTAGGACTTTCGTATGGTATAAAGGAGGGAACATCGTCATCTTCCAACCTTTTTGAGAAAAGTTCTATTTTTCCAGACGGCGTAGGAAATTTGAGTTTATTCCTATCATACCAGATGGGTTCTTCTGTTAGCCGTACAAACCCCTTCTCATCGAAGTCCTTGAGCTTTATATCCGTATCCTGAAGCTGGTATCTCCATATATCTTCTATTTTTTTGTACGGAAAATAGTTTCCCTTACCCAATCTATGGGCAAGCTCAGTCCAAATCTCCCAACCTGCCTTTGTATCATAAACTGGATCTACAGCCTTTTTTCTCATGCTGAAACCAGGCTTGAGACCCTTATCAGTCCTCATCATGGTATCCCTTTCAAGATAGGTGCTCTCTGGCAGGATCACATCTGCAAAACCAAAGGTCTCACTGTAGTTCACATCCACCACTACAATTAGATCTAGTTTATTGAGAATTCGCTTTTGCTCTTCCGGATCAGGAAGGGCCAGAAGGGGATCGTGCCTAACCACAAAGTAGGCCTTTATTGGATATGGCTCACCAGTGTCTATTGCCTCGTACATAAGGTGCAGTAAACCAGGACCGCCATCAAACCTCTTGTATTTCCAGCCACATCCATCTGCACGCTTTTCCTCCACCTTTGGAATATCTGCGCCAAGACTCTTAAGCCCTTTGTATCCTGCATCCTTTGGTGTTTTGGGATAAAACTGTCCTCCCGGGACCTCAATATTGCCCATGAGCACGTTTAGTATGTGGATCATCCTGCTGGCATAAAAGGAATCTTTGTATCTTGAAAGATGCCAGCCGGGATGAAAAATAACCTGGGGCTTGTCTGAAGCGATCTCTTTACAAAAGGCTACTATCTCGTCGGCTGGGATGCCTGTTTCCTCTTCAGCCCAGGACGGAGTGTATTGTTTCAGGAAATTCTTGAACTTGGTGATTCCAGTTACATACTTCTTAACGAAATCCTTGTCATAGAGGCCTTCCTTGACTATGACATTTGCAATGGCAAGAAGAAGCGCATAATCGGTGCCTGGTCTGATTTGCCAATACCTTGTTGCCTTTGATGCAGTTAGGGCAGCACGTGGATCAATATAGGTGACCTTCGCTCCATTTTTTACCCCCTGCATAAAAGACTTCACCTCTTTGACCTTGAAGGACTCCGCCATGTTTCTTCCAAAGAGGACGATATGCTTGGCATTCTTGAAATCATAAGCCAGACCAGTCCTTCCAAGGCCATATACTGACTTTGAGGCATGGTGGGTGTTTCTACCGCATGTGCAGTCATGGTTACAGTAATTAGGGGAGCCGATGGCTTTCATGAAGGCCTTTCTCATGTCAGCAAAGGGCCCGCCTCTGTCGCTTAACATTATTGCCTTTCCGCCATCTTTCTGGATAATCTCTTTGAGCTTTGAAGCAACATAGTCAAAGGCTTCATCCCATGTGACTCGCTTCCACTTTCCAGAGCCACGCTCTCCATCCCTGACCATTGGATACTGAAGCCTTTCGTCATCGTAGAGCAAGGCCCGTCCGGCTATGCCCTTTGCACAAAGGCTTGTCCCCATCCCCGGATCATTGGCATTACCTTCGATCCAGGAGACCTTGCCGTCTTCGACTTCTACACGAATCGGGCAACGGACTGCACACATTCCACAGATGCTGTAAACAGAACTTGCCATACTGGAATCTCCTTTTTGCTTTTTTGATCTTTCAGATCAAGCTCCCTGGTCTTGGCTATAAAAATTGTCGGCCAATAAAATTGGCAAAACAATCGTTAATAATGCTTAGCTAATTTTTGTCATTTGTCAATAAAAAATATAGAAAAATGGCAAAAATTAAAGGTTTCACAATATAACTTGTGATTCTTATTACAAACCATGTTTTTTCATTACAGATTATTATTTTTTTCACACATAGCTCGTCTTTTAAAGAAAAAATGAAATAAACTTACAATTAATTGAAAAAGCCTCGTTGGAAGATATCCTTAAAAAAATTTCGTCTGTTTCAATGACACATTGGCTATTACAGCTTTTTATCAAGCTGCTTAGAACTCCAAAGAGAAAGGCCTAATAACAGATTTCCTTGAGATATTTTGGACCATAAATGTCGAGTTCTGTGATAAATTGTATGATTTTTTGCCGAAAATAACCCTTAAAAAGTTTTTATGAAAACAACTTGGAAGATAGAAAACTGGGAGATAGAAAAAAACAACGCCAGTCAAAAAATTTCATCTGACAATAACTTCCCTCGCATTTAAGGAGAGCAGGCAGTCAGTTGGCCTAAGACAAAAAAATACCCCGATCAATAACTGATCGGGGTACCGACAACTTTTTAGTTTTTCAAATGGCAAAAATTACGGATTTACTACATTCCAACCCCTGTTTCGCATACAGTTTATGTACGCCTGTTTATATTTACGTTCTGCATCGATTCCTTTGTAGGCTCCACCCCCTATTCCTCCGGCAGCTGCACCAATTGCTGCACCTTTTCCAGCGTGACCGGTTGCCGCACCAATTGCCGCTCCCGCAGCTGCACCTATGGCACCGCCAATAAGTCCTCCCTTGATGGTCTCTTCGGGCGTATAGCCAGAAACCCTCTGAGCAAGCATCTTGCATTCAGCCAGGTCTTGGGTATAACTGCGGCGAGGTGCTGGCGCAGGTGCTGGAGCCGGTTGCGCAACTGGCGCTGGTGCAGGCCTTACCGCTTGAGGGGCAGGGGCAGGCGGCGGAGCTGCCGGGTACTGCTGGGCCTGCGGATAAGGCTGGGACGGATAAGCAGCAGGACTCGTTGTGGGATCAATTGTAGGTGTCCATCCATTTTGTGAAGCACAAGAGACAAGCAAAAACATACCAATCAAAAAAAGGCTAAGGGGAAATGCTCTTTTCATGTGTAAACCTCCTAAAATATGATTTTCCCTTTCAATAAAATTTAATCACTACCCACACCAAAGTAAAAGAGAGAATATGTCCTGAATAAGATAAGCAACTTTTTTGCCAAAAGACACGGGAAACTCTTAAAAATAGCCCTGTGTAAAGACGACCGCTCATTTAACAACCAAAAAATGCGACATTTTTTGTAGCCATTTTCGACAAAAATTACCAAAGGGAGCCTAAAAAACGTTGGAGCCGGCAGCCGGACTCGAACCGGCGACCTGCTGATTACGAATCAGCTGCTCTACCAGCTGAGCTATGCCGGCATCCATGTGGGCATTTTTTATCACAACCATACACCACTGGCAAGGAATAGAAGCTCTCCAAAAGCGCTGAACAAGGCATCCGCTGCTTCAGCAAAACATGAAACATCAACAGGGGCAAATCGCGCCAAGGCTTTCGTACCTTCAGATAAAAATTGATACACTTTCAAGATAAGGCTATACAATGATTCTCATAAGATCTTCCGCCAATATCAGCGGGCCTTCATAATGTTGTCTGCATGGAGTAACCAGGTCGCTTTCGTCACACTCAGGGTAGAAGTGGGTAAGTACGAGTCTCTTAACTCCTGCCTGTGATGCTATCATGCCTGCCTCAGAAGGAGTCATATGCCCTGGAACCTTCTTGCCCTCTGGAGCTGCACATTCCATGACAAGAAGATCAGCCCCCTCAGAAAGGCCTATCAACTCTTCACTAAAATCCGTATCCCCTGAAAAGACCACACTTTTTGAATCAGGCGCCTCAATCCTGTAGGCAAGGCTGTGAGCTGTATGCTTTGTCGGTGCAGTCTTTATTACAAGGGGAGGAAACTGCTGGCATGTGTTCATACCCCGCGGGATCTCCTCAAAGATGATTTTTCCTTTTTCAGGCTCTGCCCACTCGCCCCATGCCGCGACAAGGCCATCAAGGAGGCTTGAAAAACCCTCTGCTGCCCAAACAAGCACTGGACGTTTGCGTTTGAAGGAAGGAGAATATTTGGACGCAAAGATAAAGGGCACAAGCTCGCCTGTATGATCTGGATGGAAATGGGTATAAAGGATGAGATCTATATCATCTTGACGGACGCCTGCATGTAGAAGTTGTCTCAAAGACCCTGCTGCAGAATCAACGAGTATGTTGCTACCCCATGCCCTTAGAAGCTGACACGGACCCGCTCTTCTGACTGAAGGTACACAAGTACCTGAACCAACTATTATGACCTCCATAAATCCTGACATGAGCACCTCCAAAATGGTTCTTTTCAAAGGGGCACAAGCTCAAGGGCACCAAATGCGCCTATTGCATCTGCCTTTATTACAACCCCACCTTCCACATCTCTTAGGCCTTTAAGATAAGCAAGTGCCTTGTCCACGTCTGCCTTTTTTTTAACAAGATTTCCTGCAGCAGTGGCTGCGGCATCTGCAAGGGCGCAGCTTTCACTTATCACGCACACTGCGTCGGCACTTCCAAAACTAAATGAGTGACCTATTGTACCTGAAGAGGTACAAACCCCAAAAGAATCCTCCCTACCTTTCAACATAAGACCAACCCTTCCTGAAAAGGGGGAAGTTCCAGCGTATATTCCAATAGTGACATCAGAAAGCATACGAAGAAATATGTCTCCACCGTTTTCCACCATGATCTCCCCTGAACCATTTTGTGCGATACGCCTTCCAACGTACTCTGCGATGGCACCAGCTACTGAGGCCATTGGCCCTACGCCTGCCAAATTTGTTGCCTTAAGCATGCCCCTTACTATTTCAGGGGCCAAGGGATCATATGGAAGAGGGGTGTAAGATTCTATGAAACCGGGATGGCTTCTGGCATAGGCCTCTATCTTGCCCCTTGCCTCGACCACCCATGCAGAGACTTCCCCTGCCAGGTCCCTTTCTGCCTGCACAAAAAGATCCGTCTCCTTGTGTCTTACTCTGAACCTGACGAGACCGGCCCTCTTCATTTGGGCACGATAGGAGCGTTTTTGATTCATGGGCCAAGGGTGTTAGTTCACACCATAAAGCTCATACTTTTGAGGTCTTTCCAAAAGGGCCCTGACTGCATCCTTCGGACTAAGGCCCTCATAAATTACCTTGTACACTTGATGGGTTATTGGCATTTCTACATCGTGTCTTTTTGAGAGCATAAAAAGAGACATGGAGGTCTTGACCCCTTCTGCAACCATTTTCATGGAAGAAAGGATCTCTTCCATGCCCTTTCCCCTTCCAAGGCTAAGACCCACCTGCCTGTTCCTGGAAAGGTCACCAGTGCAGGTAAGAACCAGGTCTCCAAGGCCTGCAAGCCCTGCAAATGTCAAGGGATTTGCACCAAGCTTCATCCCAAGGCGTGACATTTCGGCAAGCCCTCGCGTGATAAGAGCAGCCCTTGTGTTTGTACCAAATCCAAGGCCGTCTGAAATGCCTGCAGCAATGGCCAGGACATTCTTTACAGCACCTCCAAGCTGGACTCCTGTCACGTCCTGGGTGGTGTAAACCCTGAAATAATCCGTGGACAAAAGACCCTGAAGCCCTTTTGCTATGGATTCATTGAAGGCCGCAACAGTAACGGCCGTTGGCATCCTTTCTGCCACCTCTTTTGCAAAACTAGGCCCTGAGAGCACTGCAAGCCTGGAGGAAAGATCTTCTGGAAGCACCTGTGCAAGCACTTCTGTCATGGTCAGAAGGGTGTCATTTTCTATGCCCTTTGCACAAGAAACCACTGCCTTTGGCAAACCATCCTTTGAAAGCCCCTGCGACACTAAAGAAGCCGTCTCCCTCATGGCATGAGAGGGTACAACAAAAAGCAATACGTCTTTCCCTAAGATGGCCCTTCCAAGATCTGAAGTAATATCCAGGGATTTCGAAAGCGGAAAGCCAGGCAGGTATCTTGGATTTTCTCTATTCTCTGCCATCTTTTCGACAAGTTCCTTGTTCCTGGCCCAAAGGGACACCTGCACACCCTTTTCTGAAAGAAGCCGTGCCAGGGCCGTGCCCCAGCTCCCTGCCCCTATTACTGCTACGCTTTTCATTGTTGCTCGTTTATTCCAAGCTTTGCTATAGCAGCAAGCTTGTCTCCCTCTTTAAGACTAATGAGCTTTACTCCCTGGGCAGCACGCCCGGTTATCCT
>Ga0256833_1001595_pt1 | contig 16549 bp, 16 predicted proteins | sample 356284metaG_FD_190535 | JGI IMG/M metagenome (GOLD analysis project Ga0256833, IMG submission 190535) | Hydrothermal vent microbial communities from Mid Atlantic Ridge, Atlantic Ocean - 356-284 | ecosystem: Environmental > Aquatic > Marine > Hydrothermal vents | place: Atlantic Ocean: Mid...
CTTCCGGCCATGTTTGTTGCGATGGTAACCGCTTTGTATTGACCGGCATCCTTTATGATCATTGCTTCTTTTTCGTGATACTTCGCATTCAGAACGCTGTGCGGTATCCCTTCTTTTTTTAACATTTTGGAAAGGCGTTCCGATTTTTCAATGGAACGAGTCCCTACAAGAACCGGTTGCCCTTTTTTGTAAAGTTCTTTAATCTTGTTAACTATTGCTTTGAACTTGGCATTTTCCGTTTTGTAAATTACATCCGGATGATCTATTCTTATAACCGGTTTGTTTGTCGGGATCACATAAACATCAAGGTCGTATATTTCTTTGAATTCTTCCTTTTCCGTGTATGCCGTTCCTGTCATTCCGGCAAGTTTTTTGTACATTCTGAAGTAATTCTGGAAAGTGATTGTGGCAAGTGTCTGACTTTCGCTCTTTACGACGAGATTTTCCTTTGCTTCAATTGCCTGGTGAAGCCCGTCGCTGTAACGCCTGCCGAACATCAGCCTTCCGGTAAATTCGTCAACTATGATTACTTCACCGTCTTTTACGATATAATCCACATCTCTTTTAAAATACATTCTTGCACGCAATGCTTGATTGATATGTTTTACAACATCAACAAAACGTTCATCATACAGATTATCTATATGAAGCAGTTTTTCAACTTTGTGAACGCCTTGCGGAGTGAGTGTTACCGTTTTGAGCTTTTCGTCTCCTTCAAAGTCTTCGTTTTCAACGAGTCTTTTTGCAACTCTCGCCGCTTGATAGTACATGTCCGTTGACTCTTCCGAGGGGCCGGAAATAATAAGGGGGGTTCGCGCTTCATCAATCAAGATACTATCCACTTCATCCACGATTGCATAGTAAAGTTCCCTCTGTACGATTTCCTCAGGGGAAACAGCCATATGATCTCTTAAATAATCAAATCCGAATTCGTTATTCGTTCCGTATGTTATATCTGCAGCATAGGCTCTTTTCCTATCGGCATAGTCCGAATCATGTTGAATAAGGCCGACCGAAAGGCCGAGAAAATTATAAATAGGCCCCATCCATTCGCTATCCCTTTTTGCCAGATAGTCGTTTACGGTGACAAGGTGCCCGCCCTTTCCATGCAGAGCATTAAGATACAGGGGAAGTGTTGCAACAAGCGTTTTACCTTCACCGGTCTTCATTTCCGCAATTGCTCCGTTGTAAAGCACGATGCCTCCCAATAACTGTACGTCGAAGTGCCTCATATTGAGAGTTCTTTTGGCAACCTCCCTTACTACCGCAAAAGCTTCCGGCAAAACGGATTTGTCGGGTTCGCCGTTTGCAATGCGCTCCTTAAATTCAACAGTTTTATGCTTGAGTTGCTCATCGGTTAATTGTGAGACAGCAGACTCAAGCGCATTTATTCGTTTAACTATTTCCCAGTATCTTTTCAGGTTTTTCTTTGTAGGATCAAATATATCTAACAGCATACTATTCTTGCGGCTTTATCAAACCGTAGTTCCCATCCTTCCTCCTGTATAAAACATTGTAAAGTCCTGTTTTTTCGTCTTTAAATACAAAGAAATCGTGATCGAGTAGTTCGAGTTGTAGTATTGCCTCGTCGACGCTCATAGGTTTTATCGGGAATGTTTTAACTTTTACAATTGACGGACCGCCTTCTTCGGCAACCGCCGGTTCGCTCACAGCTTCTTTTGAAACCTTCCTCGAAGACTTAATTCTGTCTTTGTATCTTCTCACTTGCCTGTCGAGCTTATCCGCAGCTTCCTTCAAAGCGGTATCTATTAAATTACCTTTGCCTTCAGCACGCAGAGTTCTACCCGCAATTTGCAGAGTAGTTTCTACGGAATACCTGCCTCTCTGTTTTGTAACAACAACATCCGCTTTCTGAATGTTGTTAAAATATTTTTCAACTTTACTGATTTTTGCCCTTATTGCATCCTCAGCGGTTTGAGGAATTTTTTCTATGCCTTTTAATGTAATATTCAGCTCCATATTATCTGCCTCCTTAATATATTTTTCTATTTAAAGTATAAGATTTAAAAAAGTTTTGTCAAAGGGACGCAGCGTATTGTTCTTCGTCTTCTATGATTTCTCCTCTGCGCACAAAACTCATCATCAGAAATGCAAGTATAAAGAAAACTGATGAAAATACAAGTAGTGCGGGATATCCGAAAAGATCAATTAGAAACCCTGCAAAAGGCGGTGCTATGATGTTTGCGGCCTGAGAGAAAAAATAATAGAGTCCGGTATAACCGCCCACCTTCTCTAAAGTCGTCATATCGACAACCATCGGGAGAGAATTTACATTTACAAGTGCCCAACCGAATCCACCGATGAAAAACAGAATGGCAAACGCCATAAAATTTTTGACAAACAAGCTGGAAATCATTATTAAGGTTACAATAAACAATCCGCTTTGAATTGTTTTTCTTCTTCCTTTCTTCGCACCTATGAACCCTGCAAACAGTGAAAAAACCATAAACGAAAGCACGAACATCCCAAGTATAAGAGCCCCGGTGCTTGCCTTTATATGCAGATAAAATTTTGCGTAACTGGTAAAGAACGTCTCCAATGCGTTGTAGCCAATGAACCAGAAAAATATCGCAAGAAGCACAAACAGCAAACTCTTCTCGCCCCTAATCACATCGGAAAGATTATCCAAAAGCGCCTTAAAAGATTCTTTCAAGGAAATCGGAGCGCTATTTTCGGATTCCGATTCGTTTAGCACAGGCTTATCCTCGTTTACGAATATAACGACAATAAGGCTTGCGACAAGCATCACAAGGCCACCCACGATAAAAGGATAAGCAATATTTGCATCGTAGAGTTTTTTTCCGCCGAAATATACGAAGAGTGCACCGAGCCCGCCCATAAAGTTAATAATGCCGTTCGCCTGACTCCTGAATTTTGACGGTATAATATCCGGCATCAGTGCTATAACCGGAGTTCTGAATACGGCCATTGCAAGGTTCATGAGGATAATAGTGGACATCATAAGAAAAACGCTCTGTTTTAAAGTAGCATAAGGAATAAGAATAAAAAATACAGCGGCAAATGGAGCACCAGCAAGTATGTACGGCCTTCTTCGCCCGAGTTTTGTTCTCGTTCTATCACTCATTGCCCCGAGATACGGCAAAAGCAGTATGGCAAAAATATTATCAATCGTCATTATGATACCGATAATAAAGGATGAAAAATGAAATCCTTGTTTTAGAAATATCGGTACATACGCATTGTAGAGAGCCCAGATAATTGACACACCGAAAAATCCAAATCCTAACACAAACGTTTTCCCGACTTTAAACTTCTTCTCCATCTTCTTCCTCCTTAAAAATTCTTTTTACTCTTTTTCCGATCCGAGATACAATCTCGTAATTTATAGTGCCGATTTTTTTTGCAATGTCCATTGCATTAATCTCTTCATTTCCCTGTTTTCCAATAATAACAACCTCATTACCCGGATGGATATACGGAAAGTCAGTTACGTCTATTACAGTTTGATCCATAGTAACACGCCCTACAATTTTTGCCCTGCGCCCCTTTACAAGCACCTCACCAATGTTGGAAAGCGCCCTTGGTAAACCGTCGGCATAACCAACGGGAATTGTGGCAAGTGTCATTTCTTTTTCGGAGATAAACGTCCTTCCGTAGCTTATGCTCCTTCCAGGTTTTACTTTTTTCACGTAAACAATACGGGCTTTAAAACTCATTACAGGTTTAAACGTATCAATTGGATAGTCAAACGGTGAAAGGCCGTACAGTATGATACCGGGCCTTACCGCATCGAAATACGATTCTTTAAAATTTATAATTGCTGCACTGTTCGCGGAATGAATAACAGGGGGTCTTATACCAATTTCTCTTAATTGTTCCAACAAATTTTGAAAATTAGTAAGTTGATGTTTGGCAAAACTTAAATCCGAATCAGCTGTAGAAAAATGCGTGTACAATCCGTGTAATCTGACTTTTGGAAGTTGCATGATTATTTTGGAAGTTTCTACTGCTTCTTTCGGCATTATACCTATTCTTCCCATACCCGTATCCACATTGATGTGAACGTTTAGAGTTTGTTCGCCTTTGTATTCTTTCAATCTTTTAACAAAGTCTTTATCAAACAATGTAACACAAACATTATTTTTAGCGGCGATAGGCAGTGCCTCCGGGTAAACATACCCGAGAACAAGAATCGGAACGGAAACACCATGTTTTCTTAAGACAAGTGCTTCCTCAAGTGATGCGGTTGCAAGTGCATACACGCCTAATTTTTCAAGAAGAAGAGAAACACGCTCGGCACCGTGTCCGTAAGCATCGGCCTTTACGACGCCTATGATTTTTCTGTCTCCGACAAGTTTTCTTAGCTGCAAAAAGTTATACTTCAACTTGCCAAGATCAATTTCCACCCATGCAGGACGAATAAAATCCATTTACCCTCCTTGAAAATTTGTTGTTTAAGTATATCATTAAAAGCAAGTAATGGAAAGAGGTGAATATGAGAATAGTTATTACAAACGATGACGGAATAGAGGCAAAAGGTATAAAAGAGTTAACAAAGGCCCTTGCATCCTTCGGAGAAATATACGTAGTCGCACCGTGGAATCCTCAAAGTGCGGGAAGCCATGCGACAACGCTCCACAAACCGCTACGTGCGGAAGAATTCCCTCTGAACGTTGGCGAAAAAAAGTCGTTCAGAGTATCGGGCACGCCTGCGGATTGTGTTCTGCTCGCAGTCGATATATTGGTAAAGGGACAAATCGATCTCATAGTGTCAGGGATAAATCAGGGCCCTAATCTGGGAGATGACGTGCTGTATTCTGGTACGGTAGCTGGGGCACGCGAAGGTGCACTTAACGGGATAACATCCATTGCTTATTCTGTAAACGGCTTTGATAACCCTCACTACGATACCGCGGCAGCATTCGCAAAAATTTTTACGAAAAAAGTAATAGACAAACATGTGATTGGAGAAATATATTTTAATGTAAATGTTCCCGACCTTCCCATAAATGAAATAAAGGGTATTAAATTTGTAAAACAAGGTAGACGTAGATACATAGATAGAGTTATGATAGGAAAAGATCCTTTCGGTAAAGTGTATTACTGGATCGGCGGTAAACCCGTACAAAACGGAGATATGGACACCGACACGGGTGTTGTTAGTAGGGGCTATATATCTATTACACCTATGAAGATAGATATGACGGACTATGAATTTCTTGAGAGAATTAAGAACTGGGAAATAAAATTTTAATATAAGGGGGAAGAAATGAAAAACGTGAAAGATGCATTGTACGAACTTAAAACGTTCTCCGAGTTCGTAGTAACATTGGGCTATGCAGCCATACTGCAAAACGATATCGATATAGCTGTCGAAGCGCAACACGTAAAAGACAAAATAAGAACGTTAAGCTACGAGATACGGGTTGCAACGATATATACTGTAAGAAGCTCACGTGACAGTAGTAAAGAAATATTTCAGCTTGCCTCTCTCCTTCAGGTAGGTGTTGCGGCAAAAGAGATAAGTGACGGAATAGACGACCTTGTCGAAATTGTTGTAAGAGGCGGCGGGGCACATCCGTTACTCAGAGCGGTTTACGGGATGGAAAAATACATTTTGAAGGTGGAAATAAATGAGAAAAGCAAGGCAAAAGGGAAAAGACTTACTCAAATAAATCTCGAGGAAATAGGATACGAGACATTGTTTGTAAGAAGGGGGAAAGAATACATCATAAACGAACAATTGGACGATATTGTACTTAAAAAGGGAGATGTAATAATTCTGAGGGGCAGTGAAGAAAACTGTCAAAAAGCAGAAAATAAATTCTCGTAAATTTCATAAGAGAAGCACAACAGGTGCTCCTTTAAGAAAAATACTCATACAGTCTTTAACTGTCCTCTTTATATCTATCATAGGCGAAAGCCTTACCGGAACGGTTCTGATGGGTATGAGGGAAAAGCTAATACTTATTCCCGGGCTTTTAATAATTGTTCCGGCTTTAACGGATCTTAGGGGAAATGTCGGAGCTGCATTCGGAGAAAGACTCAGCACAATGCTGCATCTCGGAATATTAAAACCTCGGTTCGCATTTTCGAAAATTGTAAAACACAATATATTTGCCTCTTTCACATTAACCGCTTCTATTGCGTTAATTATAGGGTTCATTGCGCCACCGCTCTCATCGATTTTTCATATCAAAAGCAGCGATTCTTTAACGCTTTCTTCCATATCCGTTATTGCGGCAATGACATCTTCGCTTATACTGCTGCCGTTTGTATTTGTAATGGTATTCTATGCGTTCAAACACAAAATTGACCCTGACAATATAGTCGCACCGATTTTGCCCGTAGTGGGAGATATTATTACTGTGAGTGCCATTTATTTTACGGCAACTTTTATAATAACGGCAAAAGAAATGCTTTCCAAAGGGCTAATTTTGTTCGCTGCGATTATCTTTTTAAAAGGGGCGCGGTTTAAAAGTAATAGAAATACATTTCCAAAAAGGTATCGCTATTTTCAGATATTAAAGCAGAGCTTCCCCATACTCCTAATTTGCCTTTCCATAGGAATAGGTTCCGGTATATTCCTTCAAAGTGCAGACAAAACCTTCGACTTGTTTCCGCTCTTATTGTCACTTGTTCCGCAGGTTATCGCACAAGGGGGCTCTATTGGCGGTATAGTGGGTTCACGTGTATCTACGGCTCTATATTTGGGTAATGCCAAGCCCTTTGCATTCGGGCAAGAAGTAATGAAAAATCTTTCGGCAGGCATAATTATGGGATTAATTACAGGGCCTCTCATCGGGATTGTTTCATTTCTTATGGGAATATTTACAAAAACCCCGCTCTTCCAATTCTATAAAATTATATTAATATCAACTCTTTCACTTTTTATTTTGTCTCTGCTTATGAGTATCGTAGCGATTTTTACGGCATTTTTATCGTTTAAAGTGCACCTCGACCCGAGTAATGTTGTAATACCACTAATAACAAGCATGGGAGATATTACGGGAGTAATAATTCTTATTACAATAGTTAAATTTGTGCTTCTATAATTTTATAAGTTCGTGCGGGAGTTTTGTAAGCACCTCTCCAGAATTCTTCCTTACAAGAATTGTATCTTCTATACGAACGCCCAATCTATCCTTCAAATAAATTCCGGGTTCTACGGTTATAATCATTCCTTCTTTCAATTCTATATCGGAACGCCCGTTAACGAAAGGTAGTTCGTGTATCTCCAAGCCTACACCATGCCCTAACCCGTGAATAAAATACTTTCCGTATCCTTTACTATCGATATAATCTCTGACTTTCTTATCCAATTCCGCACAAATAACGCCTTGCTTTACAAAATCTCTTCCCAACTTTTGCGCCTCGCGCACGATTTCGTAAATCCGAAAATCCTCTTTAGCGGGTTCTCCTATGGATACGGTTCTTGTGGTATCCGAAGCATACCCTTTGTAAAACACACCAAAATCCATAACAATCAATTCATGAGCCTTTACCTTTTTATCCGACGCAAGTCCGTGCGGCAAAGCACCTCTCCAGCCGGATGCCACGATCGTGTCAAACGAAGTTTTTTCCGCACCGTTTTTCCTAAATCTATACTCAAGCTCCGAAGCGATATCCTTTTCACTAACTCCTTCTTTTATAAAGGGAAGCGTTTCCTCAAACGACTTAGAGGATATTTCGCATGCTCTCCTTATTGTTTCCAGCTCCTCCGCATCCTTTACCATTCTCAGGTTTTCAATGATTCCGTTTAAAGGCGCAACTTTAATAAAGGGAATACCTGAAAGTGACAAGTAGAGGTCTGCCGTTATCCTATTTTTTTCGACTCCAAGCCAGTGAATTTTTTCTTTAACAAACAGTTTCTCCAAAAATTCTGTTAGCGGAGGTTTGTATTCAAGCACCGTAACGCCTTTAAAAACTTCTTCGTTTGCCTGAGTTGTGAAACGTGAATCCACAATAAGATAAATCTTCTCGCCTTTTATTAAAAGAAATGCATCTTCGCCTGTAAAATTCGTAATATAACGAATATTAGACGTTTCGGTGACAAAAAAAGCATCCAAATTTAATTCGTTTATTCTTTTTATGACTTTTTCGATTCTATTCATTTTGTCTCCGTATCAGTCAAAAGGATTTTCTTTTCCTATATCTTCTTTCGGAGGAACAAGAGACGGAACGTTTTTCAAAACCCTTTTTGAAATCTGCTGATCAACGAATTTTATATCCCCTCTCTTTACCGGCGGAATTTGCCCTACGGGAGGAACTTCGATATTACCGATCAGCATAGGAACAAGGACCCACTGCCAAATAGCAAAAAGTGCGATTATTATAATGATCGTATACAGAGTGCTGCTCGAAATTCTAATTTTTCTTCTCTTTGTTTTCTTTTTGGTTTGTTTTACGTCATCTTTTTTATTCATTATTTGCATTTCAGCCTCCTACTTTCTACCGGAAAGGTAAATTACACCGTTCATATTCACGGTATAACGTGTTCCTTTGCTCTGCATCGGGCTAAAGCCGCCTTGAGAGGCAGAACCTTTCGATATATTGATATTTGTCAAAGAAATAATCTGCGGAAAAACAGATGTATGAACGAAAAACCAGTTTATTTTTTCTAACTTATCAGCCGAAATCGTAAGAGTAAAAGGAACGGAATTTGAAGGAGCACCTTTTACGCCTCTTGTTGAAAAATTCAAATTTTCAATTTTTACGCCGCACAGTTTTGCAACCGTTTGGAATTCCTCACCAAACAAAAATTCGTTACGCTCCGAAGGCAATATTTTTTGTAAAACAGTAATTCTGTCCTCTAACTGCTTGTTTTCGTCAAGTAATGATTTTTCTCTTTCCCTCGCAAGTTGCAACGTAGCCAACTTTTCTTCCTTAACGGATATTTGCTTTTCGAGATCCTTGATCTGTAAAAATTGCGGCCTTATTAAATACCAATAGAAAGCACCGCCTATCAATATAAAAACAATTAGCCAGACGGTAAATTTTGCTTTAGGATTGTTCATACTTAAATCATTCATCTTTTCATCCCTTTCCACTTAAAAGTAATGGTAAAAGTTGTTAGCGCAGGACCTTTCTGAGTATTTGTTTTGCCTCCATAAGGAACGATATAGTTCTTCAAAGTTACGTTAGAAAAATCTTTGTTGTTTTTCAATCCGTACATTGTCCAGGCAAGGGTTTGTAAATCTTTTGTACTTCCGGTGATCGTAACACTTTGAGATCCTCTATCCGCCGTGATTTGTTTAACAGTAGTCTCTTTCGGAAGAGAAGATGCAATTTCCTTTATTAGCATATTCCAGTCATTTTGCTTTAAAGTATATTTTTTAATTGTTGACTCATAGTAAAATACTTTTCCTCCAAGGGCATTTCTTTGATCCAACACTTTCTGGACACTCACCAATGCACCTATCTGATTGTTTAAATCGTTTAATTTTTGTACCTTTTCATTTTTAATAAACCATACTCCGCTATACATGGCAAATAAAAGGAAAAACACGGATACACCTACAAATATTATCTGTTTCTCCTCTTTGCTTAATCTTCTTTTTCTTTTTCTGCCAGGCAGTAAGTTAATATCTATGGTTTCCATATTTACCCCTTCTTATATTTGAAAATACTTTTTTTAGGTGCAGGCTTTTCTTCGGTTTTTGCTTTCATTTTCTTAGCCTTTTTTATGGCAGTTGCGGAATGCTCCCTTAACGCAAGACCGGTCGAAATAGAGAATATGGGAGCCATTTCTTGCAGATATTCCAAGGTAAAAAGATTCGGATCAAAATAAGCGATATCTGTAAATAATTTGTTAATTCCCGTAGGATGTCCTGTGCTCTCCTCGATATATTTGCTAAGCCCTTTTAAATTTGCGCTTCCGCCTTCAAGCAAAATTACGGTTTTCATTGTTTTTCCTTCATTGTATTTGTTGTAATAAAAATCTATGGAACGTTTTATTTCAAGGGAAAGGCTATTGATCAGTTGCTCTACAGCTGATACAACCGGGTCGTTTTGATTATTGAGATCAAAAACTTCTTTTTTATATGCCTCGGCTTCTTCAAACGATTTGCCGCTGTATTGTGCAATAGCTTCGGTAAGTTTCTTACCGCCGAGAGGAAGTGTTCTTGAAAAACGAACAATTCCGCTATCAATCATGTTGAGCGATGTGTAATTATGTCCGATGTTAACAACTACAAGCAAAACGTCGTTTTTTTCGAGATCGAAATTCGGTATGAATTTTAGCAGCCTTAATTCCGAGAATGCCTCAACCTCTATTGCGACAGGATCAAGGTCGGCACTTTTCAACACGTCAACAATGGATTGGACTGCTTCAAGCGGAGCGGCAACGGACAGAATATCTAACTTTTCACTTCCGTCTTCCTCAGTAACAACTTTACTCAAGATCTGATAATCGAAAATCGCTTTATCAATGGCAAAAGGCAAAAATTTCTCCATCTCCCACTTTATTGCTTCGCTAAGTTCGTTATCCGGCAAATTTTCCATAAGCAATTCCTTGACTATAACAAGTTGGCCCGAAACAGCCGCCACAATACGATTGCCCATAAAAGAGTGAAATTTTAAAAGCTCCTTTATACTATCTGCAACTTCCTTTGCCCTGATAATTCTGCCTTCCTGAATTGCTCCTTCAGGGACAGGAAGGAGTCCGAAATTAACAAGGCTTAATCCTTTTGAGGTTTCTTTGAATTGCGCCATTTTAATAAACCCGGAACCAAGGTCTATACCAATTACAGGAGTTTTGCCGTTTCTTTTAAAAAGTGCACACACTATCGCTTCCTCCTATCTTTTTTAAAAGTATAACACAGTAATTTTTAAAATCCAAACATTTTTTCATAAATCAGCAAAATTTCATACCCGTATAAGGCAACAAAATATGCGGATATAGCAAGATAAGGCCCAAAGGGCATTGCATCCTTGCCCTTCTTTTTCATAAAAATCATAAGCAGTATTCCGACAATTGAACCCAAAACAAAAGAAATAACAAGTGTAGCAACTGAAAATTGCAAACCTATAAAGCTTCCTATCATCGCACCGAAAGTCGCGTCTCCCTCACCCATGCCACCCCTCGTAAGCAGAATAACAATAACAAAAAATCCGAAGAGGAGTAAAGCACCGAATAGAGAGCTCAAGAATACTTTTTTGCCCTGAATGGCCGAAAATACAAATCCCGTAACGGCTCCCGGTATTACGATAAGGTCAGGGACGACACCGTAAAAAAGATCCGTAAATCCGACAGCAATCAGTAAGCTTGAAAACGTAATATATTCAAAAAATTTCAATGACCAACCGAATCTTAATCCCACACCTACAAAAGCAAAACCGGTAAGAGCTTCGATTAACGGATAGCGTATGGAAATTTTCGCACCGCAATACCTACATCTTCCTTTAAGGAATATATAACTAAAAATAGGGATCATATCGTACCATGCAAGTTTATGACCGCACACTGGACAGTGAGACGGTGGAGAGAGAATCGATTCGTCATGAGGAAGCCTATAAATTACAACGTTTAAAAAACTCCCTATTACGGAACCCAAAAAGAAATTAAACAATGAGAATAAGAAATTACTTAAGTAGAGCATCCACTTTTTCCTTTAGCATATTTAAAACAAAATGAACCGCACTGTCTTTGTCTACTAACATTTTTTCGCCGCTCTCCCGATCTTTAATCTCTAACTTTCCTTCTTTTTTCAATGTTCTGCCCACTATAACCTGAATAGGAATACCTATAAGATCGGCATCGTTAAATTTCACACCGGCACTTACATCCGCCCTATCGTCAAATAAAACTTCCATTCCTTTATCAGAAAACAATTTATAAAGCTCTTCCGAGATATTGCTGATCAAATCATCCCCCATATTCAACGAAAGAATTTCCACTTCATAGGGGGCAACGCTCACCGGCCACTTGATCCCAAACTTATCATGATGCTCTTCAATAACAGCAGCCATCGTTCTTCCGACACCGATTCCGTAGCAACCCATTACAAAATATTTTTCCTTTCCGTCTTTATCGAGGAATTTCGCATTCATCTTCTCGGAGTATTTTGTTCCGAGCTTAAACGTATGCCCCACTTCGATTCCTTCGTAGAGTTTCAGGGGAGTTCCGCACTTCGGACACTTATCTCCCTCTTTTACGTTTCGTATGTCACTTACCGTATCCGGAGAAAAATCCCTGTTAACATTTACGTTTATAAAATGAAAACCATCTTCGTTTGCACCGCAAACAAAATTATACATGTTCATAATTCTTTTATCGGCTACAATCTTTACATTTGCATTAACCGGTCCGAGTGAGCCCGCAGAGGCACCCATGATATTTTTTATTTCGTCGTCATTTGCAGGAGATATAAATTGTCCATGCAATAAGTTTTTGAGTTTTACTTCGTTTAGTTCATCATCACCCCTAACAAGGGCCAAAACAAATTCTCCGTCAATCTTATAAAGCAAGGACTTTACAAGCTTCGCTGACGGAACGTTTAAAAATTTCGAAACTTCGTCTATCGTTTTTTTGTTTGGCGTAGCTACCTTTTTCAAAGGGAGCATTTCCTCTTTTTCGGACGGCATATCTTCCGCACATTTTGCGGCTTCAATATTTGCCGCATAACCGCATTTAGGACAATAAACAAACTCACTTTCACCGGCTTTTTCCGAAATAACCACAAACTCATTCGAAACTTTCCCCCCAATCGCACCAGAATCGGCATCAATAGGTATAACCGTAAGCCCGCAACGTTTAAAAATTCTTATATACGCATTAAAAATTTTCTCGTATGTTTTTTCCAATCCTTCTTCCGAGGCGTCAAAAGAGTAAGCATCCTTCATCAAAAATTCTCTTGCACGCATCAGTCCGAAACGAGGCCTTATCTCATCCCTGTATTTTGCCTGAATTTGATAAAATGTTTTAGGAAGTTCCTTATAAGAGCGAAGTTCTCCGCGAGCCAGATCGACAACGGCTTCTTCGTGCGTAGGTCCCAGACAGAAATCTCTACCTTTTCTGTCCTTTAATTTGAACATCTCGTTTCCATAGAGCGACCATCTTCCGGTTTCATCCCAAATTTCACGCGGAAGTATAGCAGGGAACAAGAGTTCAAGAGCTCCCGCTCTGTCCATTTCCTCTCTTATGATTCGTTCAACCTTCTTTAAAGAGCGGAGTCCCAAGGGCAAAAAAGAATATACACCCGAAGCAACTTTCCTAATCAAGCCTGCCTTTAGCATAAGCTTATGACTTACTATTTCGGCATCCTGCGGCGCTTCCCTTAAAGTTGGCAAAAATGTCTCACTTATCCTCATTTTTATCTCCTTTAAATTGCGATTTTTAACAATTATATCCAATTCGTCGTAAAAAAGAAAGCGGAACATTTGCATTAAATAAAAAAACGTGTAAAATTTTCACAGATGAGTGAAAAAATAGAAAAAGTACTCGGCAAACTGTTAAAAGAAAAAAAACTTACAATTGCAGCGGCGGAGTCGTTTACCGGCGGGCTTTTTTCAAAAGTAATTACGGACGTGCCCGGAAGTTCCGCATACTTTTTGGGCAGTATTGTAAGTTATAGCAATTTTGCAAAAGAAAAACTTTTAAAGATACCCGAAGATACAATTAAAACCAAGGGTGCCGTAAGTAGAGATACCGCATACCTTATGGCAAAAAATATTACGGAAATTCTCGGCTCGGACATCGGTGTTTCTTTTACAGGTGTTGCCGGGCCAACAAGTGAAGAAGGAAAACCGATAGGCCTTGCATATATTGGTATGGTATTTCTCAAAGATACTGAAGTTTTTGAAGAACATTTTTACGGAAGCAGGGAAGAGATTAGAATAAAGAGTGTAAATTTCGCAATAAAAGAAATCATAAAAAGAATAGGAGGTTAAAGAATGAAAATAGGAGTGTTAACAGGAGGCGGAGATTGCCCCGGCTTAAATCCGGCAATCAGAGGAGTTGTTTTTAGGGCCCTGGATTTCGGAGACGAAGTAATAGGCATCGAACAGGGATGGAAAGGCGTAATGGAAAAAATCACACGTCCGCTCTCTCTAAATGAAGTGGATGAAATTATAAATTTCGGAGGTACGATCCTTTTTACTTCGAGAACAAATCCTTTCTCTATAGAAGGCGGGCCGGAAAGGGCGATCCAAAACCTAAAAGAATTAGGAATTGACGCACTTGTTGCAATAGGCGGCGACGATACGCTCGGAGTTGCTTCAAAACTATTCGATATGGGCGTGAAAGTCGTGGGAGTGCCCAAAACAATGGATAATGACCTTTCTGGGACCGACTTTACGTTCGGTTTTGATACATCCGTTAATGTTGCAGTGGATGCATTAAACAGACTTAGAGACACGGCACGCTCACACAAAAGAATAATAGTTTTTGAAGTAATGGGCAGAGAAGCAGGATGGGTAGCACTGTATACAGGCATAGCAGGAGGAGCGGATTGGGTGTTAATTCCGGAGGAAAGACCCGACTTTGATGCAATGTGCAAACATCTCGAAAAAGATTTTGAAAGAAAAGGATATGCACTGGTCGTGGTATCCGAAGGAACGGAACTTCCGATTGACAGCGAAAGTGAAGTGGATCAGTTCGGACATAAATTACTCCAAAAACGGGGAGTTGCCGAATATGTGGCAAACCTCATAAAAGAGAAAACAGGCATACCGACACGTTCTGCAGTGATAGGGCATATGCAGAGAGGCGGATCTCCCACAGTTTTCGATAGGATGCTCGGAACAAGGGCAGGTGTAAAAGCAGTAGACATGATTCATCAAGGAGACTTCGGAAAAATGGCCGCTTTGAAAGGAGATAAATTAATATCCATTCCGTTAAAAGATGCGACCGGTAAACCGAAACTTGTTTCCAAAGAATGGATTGAGCTCTTAAAGGTGTTCTTAAAATGAAAAGAATAGCATTACTGACATCCGGAGGCGATGCCTCCGGAATGAATGCCGCAATCAGAAGCGTGGTTCGTGTGGGATACGTAAGAGGAGTGGAAGTTATAGGCGTGTATTCTGGATATAAAGGACTGCTTAATGCGGATTTTCATCCGCTTCTTCCGAGAGATGTAAGCGGAATTCTGGAAAGAGGCGGAACAATTCTGAGAACAAGCAGGGTACCGGAATTTAAAGAGAAAGAAAATCAATTGAAAGCAATTGAAAACCTCAAAGCGGCAGAGATAGAAGGATTAATTGTTATCGGAGGAAACGGTTCGCAGAGCGGAAATTACGCACTTTCCGAAACCGGATTTCCTACAATAGGTATTGCATCTACAATAGACAATGATCTCTGGGGAACGGATTATACCATCGGATTTGACACTGCGGTTAACACGGCAATAAATGCAATAGATAAAATAAGGGACGCCGCAGTATCGCACGGACGCACGTTTATAGTAGAAGTAATGGGTAGAGAGGCAGGATTTATTGCTCTTGATGCGGGATTGGGCGGAGGAGCGGATTTCATACTTGTGCCCGAAATTCCTTTTAACATTGAAAAAATTGTGGAAAATATGAGAGAGGCCTTCAGAAAGAACAAAATGCATCACCTCATTGTTTGCGCGGAAGGGGCGATTCATGGCAGAGACCTTGAAAAAGAAATAAAAAAGTACATGCCAGAAGCGGACACTCGTGTATCTGTGCTCGGATACATTCAACGAGGCGGACCTCCTACGCGATTTGACAGAATCCTTGCCTCACAGCTCGGAGAACATGCTGTGGATGCACTACTTGGCGGAGAAAAAGGGAAACTTGTCGGCATAAAAGACAACAAAATCACCCTTATACCCCTAAAAGATGCAGTAACAAAAAGAAAGACATTAAACGAAGAGTTATACAGGCTTGCGGAGGAAGTGTCAGTATAGATGAAACATTTCTTTCAATCGATGAGATTTCAGCTTACCACAACACTCGTTCTGTTTGTAATTCTCACTATGGTGTTTATTACTTCGGTTATGGTAAACAGCGTAAGAAACGAGATCTTTTCGGTTGAAGCAAAACGAATCGAAGTGGTTGCCGATCAAATAGCGGACAAATATGAGAAATTGTACGAAGGAAACGCATGGCAATACGATTTCGGACACATATCCATTGACAAACAAAGGTTGTATTTGCAAAAGTTTTTGAAACCTGCTTTCGACGAATACATAAAGAATCTGAAAAAGAGTTTTCCTGAACTTGAAATGGGATATTATATTCCTCCCATAGGCAATAGCACTATATACCTTAACGATAGCAAGTATAAACTTAATAAAAAACTTACCGTTATAAAGTCCGTTTACACGAAGAAAATGCAAAAAGGGTACGTATTCGTTGACGAACCCTACCCGATTATTATGAAACCTATAAACGAAATCAGGGAGGAATCAAACAGAGTAACCGTATATTCCGCAATTTTTGCCGCAATATTCGTACTCGTTGTAACTTCAATATTCACATTTAAAATTGTAAAAATCAAGAAGGGGTTAAAAATTCTCGAAACAAACCTTGACTACAGAATGCCGAAATTCACCGGTGAAATCGGAGATATAGCAAATTCGATAAACACAATGGCGGAAAGTTT
>Ga0256833_1001596_pt1 | contig 16546 bp, 15 predicted proteins | sample 356284metaG_FD_190535 | JGI IMG/M metagenome (GOLD analysis project Ga0256833, IMG submission 190535) | Hydrothermal vent microbial communities from Mid Atlantic Ridge, Atlantic Ocean - 356-284 | ecosystem: Environmental > Aquatic > Marine > Hydrothermal vents | place: Atlantic Ocean: Mid...
GGTCGGCTCTTTTCAGGTTTCAGGCGTTAGCCCTCCTCGTGTGTGGGCTGGGGCTGGCTGGCCGCAGCGCTGGGAGGTGGCTGCGTCTTGGCCTCGGAGGCAGGGGTGAGAGCCGACCAGGCCGCCAGGATATACGGCGAGCTGCTCGAAAGGCTGGTGTTCCGGCACGCCTTCGAGGAGCTGGGTAGGATAGTGGGCCGCCGTGCTGCAGCGTCCCTCGTGTTCCGCACAGTGAAGGCCTCCATGAGGGAGGCGGTGCACGAGGTGCTCCCACAGCATCTCGCCGCCACGCCATTGGACGCGCTGCTGCTCTGCTACCGTCTCTTCGCTCTGGCCGGGCAGGAGTTCGGCTACGAGGTGGAGAACGAGAACACTGTCAGGGTAACCAAGTGTCCCCACTTCCGGTTCACCCGCAGCAACCCGGTGGCCTGTGCGGCGTGCGCCGCGACCAAGGCGGGCGCCTTGGAGGCCCTGACGGGCAAGAAGGTGGCGGTCAAGCTCGAGGACGGCACGTGGCTGGGCCCGAGGGATGCCGAGATAGTCGTTGAGAGGACAAACCACATGCCCAGCGGCGACAAGTACTGCCGCTTCGTGCTCCATATGGCGAATCCTTCTCGGGGCTAGCGCTCTAGGGTGCAGGAGTTATCAGGAGGCAGAGAATTATACTCCGGAGTATAATTTTCCAGAGTATAGCGGGGCTACTGGTTTGCCCCACGGCCTCCTAGTGGACCGTGCGAGAGAGATACGTGTACTCGACGAGGTCTGGGAAGCCGGCAGGCCCAGCCTCGTGGTGCTCTACGGCAGAAGGAGGCTAGGCAAAACCTTCCTCGCCACCGGCTGGGCCCGCCTAAGGAGGCTCCCCATGCTCTACCTTGTCGTGAACTACTCCGACCCGGGGCCGGCGCTCCTAGACCTAGAGCAGCAGCTCGAGGAGCAGCTCGGGATAAGGCCCCGCATCGGCGACATGAGGGGCCTCGCCCGCCTGCTCGAGAGGCTCTTCTGCGGCAGCCGCCGCGTGCTGGTCATAGATGAGTTCCAGAGGCTCGCCGAGGCGGGCCTGCCCCAGCTGCTTCAAAGCCTGTGGGACTCCAGGCTATCCACATGCCCGACGGGGTCACTGCTGCTCCTCCTGGGCAGCAGCGTCGGCGCGGTGGAGAGGGTCGCGCTGCACGGCGGCGCCCCGCTCTACGGGAGGGCTCAGAGGCTGCTCCGCCTACAGCCCATGAGGTTCGTGGAGGCCTACCCCTTCCTCCGCGGCGCCCCTAGCCTGGAGGAGGCGTTCAGCCTCTACGCCGTCTTCGGCGGCACCCCCTACTATCTCTCGCTGCTAGAGCCCCGGCTGGGGCTGCTGGAGAACATCCGCCGCCTCGTCCTGTCGCCTGGGGCGCCGCTGCTCGAGGAGCCGCTCCGCATCCTCCTCGCCGAGGTCCGGGAGCCCGACAGGTACAACGCGATACTGGAAGCCGTCGCCTCGGGGGCCACGAGGCTCTCGGAGATAGCCTCACGCACCGGCGTGGCGGCGACCTCGCTGCCGAGATACATACGCGTCCTGGAAACAATGGGGCTCATCGAGAGGGCCAGGCCCCTAGGGGGCGAGAGCCGCGGAGTCTACCGCGTGGCCGACAACTTCTTCCGCTTCTGGTACCGCCACGTGGCGCCACGCAGCTTCCTCCTAGAGCAGGGCCTCTACGAGCAGGCGGCCGCCCGCGTCGCGGCGGAGCTCAGCCGCGACACCGCCGAGGCCTGGGAGGCCGAGAGCCTGCACCACTTCCTCCACGTGCTCGCCTCGAGGGGCGAGGAGCCGCTCGAGGCCGGCCCCTACTGGCGCCGAGGGGTGGAGGTGGACGCGGTAGTCGTCACCAGGGGGGGCAGCGTCTACGGCCTAGAAGCCAAGTGGAGCAGCCTGGGCCCACGCGACGTGGCGAGGGTGGCTGCAAGGCTGGAGGCGAAGCTCGAGCAGACACCCTGGGCCAGGAGAGGGCTCCGCATCCGGGCCGTGGTCTACGCCCGCAGCGTCTCCGGAGAGCCTCCCCCAGGGGTAGAGGTGCACACCCTCGAGGAGCTTGCCTTGGAGGGCGAGGCGACGCCCACCCACCGGCTCCCCTAGACCACGCGGCGGGCCATGCTGCGGAACCGGCGCCGGTAGAGCCAGGCCAGCAGCACCGCCCTGGCGAACGTGTCGAGGTCCATGAGCAGCCAGGCGGCGACGGGGCAGAGGGCGCCCCCCAGCCTCCCCGCCAGCGCCGCCGAGGGGGCGACGCGTAGCAGGTACAGGGCCGCCAGGTTCACCACTGTGGGAGTCCTCGTGTCGCCCGCCCCCCTCACCGCGCCGGCCGCGACCATCGCCGCGCCGAGGGCCGGCTCGCTCGCCGCGGCCAGGATGAGGTAGAGCACCGTGAGCCTCCTGGCGGCCCCGGCGGGCGCTAGGAGGGCGGCAAGCGGGGAGGCGGCTGCAAGCACCACACCCATGGCGGCCATGAAGACGGTGCCGGCCTTCACGGCCTCCCAGCCCCTCTCCTCCGCCGCCTCGACGTCGCCCGAGCCGACGGCCTGCGCTACAACACTGGAGGCGTAGGTCGAGAGAGCCCAGGCGGGGAGGAAGGCAAGGCTCTCAACCCTAACCCCCACCGAGTGGGCGGCGAGCGCCTCGGGGCCGCACCTGGCGACAGACGCAAGGTAGACCCCGTGCCCGGCCGCGAAGGCGAGCCTCTCGGCCATCGCCGGGAACCCCACCCTGGCGACCCGCACAGCCAGGCCTCCCGGACGCCTCGGCAACGCGCCGCCGAGCCTACGGTCCACGTAGACGGCTAGCACCAGGCCGCCGACGTAGTTCGAGGCGGCGGTGGCGTAGCCCGCGCCCGGGACCCCCAGCCCCGCGGCGTAGATGAGCAACGGGTCGAGGATGATATTCACGGCCGCCGCGGCAGCGTTGCCGACGAGTATCTCCCTCCCCGCCCCCGTGCCGCGGAGGGCGGCGTCGTAGACAAGGAGCGCGGCAAGCCCCGGCAGCCCCACCACCCGGGCCCTAATGTAGCGCGCCGCCAGCTCCGCGACACCCGGCTCGCCGACGAGGAGAGAGGCGAAGAACGGCGCCGCTAGGTAGCCGGCGGCCGCGAGGAGGACCGCGGCGAGGAGCGCGGCAGCCAGCGTCTCGCCAGCCGCCCTCTCCGCGAGACGCCTCCTCCCGGAGCCCCAGGCCTGCCCCGCCACAACCATGAGCCCAGTGTAGAACGCGTTCAGCGACACGCCGAGGAGCCAGTTAGCGTAGCCGCCCGCGCCCACCGCAGCCGCCGCGGACGGCCCCAGGGGGGACACGAAGCCTATGTCGGTGAGCCACGCGGCGCTGGGCAGCAGCTCAGCCACCATCAGCGGCGCCGCCTCCCGGAGCACCCTCCCCGCAGCAGCCGCCTCCTCCCGCAGACCCACCTCTACCGCATCCCGGCCCGCCCACCCCACTACGTCTCAGAATATTAGCAGAGCCTTGTCCACCGGTGCGGATACAGCACCCATGGACGCGTAGAGGAGGAGAGGGAGACAGCTAGCCCCGGAGAGCGTCCTCCAGCCGCACCACCCTCACAGCCACCACGCCAGAGCGAGGCCTAGCGGAGAGGACGACCCCGCCTGGCCTACAGTCGCCGGGGTAGGCGGCTACGGCCCCGCCCCCGGCGGCCTCCACGCAGTAGCCCCCCCGGGACGCGTAGTACACCAGCGGCGCAGGGTAGCCCCGCCGGTGGACAAGCAGCAGCACCGCCGCCGCGCCGCCGCCCAGCACCGCCAGGCGGGCCGCGAGCCGGAGATAGGAGACGCCGTAGACCTCCAGCAGCCTAGCCACGAGCCTAGCCAGGACAGCCGGGGCCGCGGCCCGTGACTGGGGCGGCACCTGGGCAGTCACATAGGCCCCGCGGGCGAGGGGCCCCGGCACGGCCGCGAACACGGTGACGACGGAGCCGTTCCTCGCCCCGGCAGTCGTCGAGGCGCAGACGCTGCCGGGGCCGCCCGCGGCCGCCGCGAAGAGGCCCGCGGAGGGCTCCAGCCGGGCCGCCTCCTCGCCCAGCCTCTGCAGCAGCACCCAGCCCCTCCCGCTCTCCATGTAGGCCGCAACGCACCCCGCCGGGCCGAGGATGCGGGACACGCGGCTCCAGAACAGGAGGCTGTCCCCCCCGGGCCTGGCCATAGCCGCCGCCAGCCTTGGCCGCGCCAATGGGGGCCAAGCCTCCGCCGTGCCAGGGCTACGCGCTACCCCTTCTTCTCCAGGAGCGCGTAGAAGAAGCCTATCGTCTCGTGGCGGTGGGGCCACGCCCTCATCGCTCCGGGGAGTAGGCGGGAGGGGCTATAGGGGCCGGAGAGGTGGATGAGCCGGAAGCCCCGGTGGCCCGAGAGGAACCAGCGTATGTTGTCCTCGTTCTCCTCGGGGAGGAGGCTGCAGGTGGTGTAGAGCAGGCGCCCTCCCGGCTTGAGGAGCACAGCGGCGGCCTCTAGTAGCTCCCTCTGCAGCCTCCTCATCTCCTCCACGCTGTCCGGCCTTATCCTCCACCGCAGCTCCGGGTTCTTCGCCATCGTGCCGGTGCTTGTGCAGGGCGCGTCAAGCATCACCCGGTCCGCCACCCCCCTGCCTAGGATGCGGGGGGCCTCCCTCGCGTCCCGGAGGTGGATGCGGACATTCCGCACCCCGGCCCGGCGGAGCACCTCCCGCATCCTCCGGACCCTGGCGCGGTCAACGTCGAACGCGTGGATGACCCCCTTGTTCCTCATCAGCTCCGCCATGTGGCTCGTCTTGCCGCCCGGGGCCGCAGCCATGTCGACCACGTACATGCCGGGCCTGGGGTCTAGAAGCAGCGACGCGGCCGCGGAGGCCTCCTCCTGTATGATTATCTTTCCCTCCCGGAACAGCCTGCTCCGCTCAAAGTCGTATGGGCCCTCGAACCGGATAACCGTCGGAACCCTCGGGGAGACAACAGGGCTCTTCCCCTCCCTCCTCAGCTCCTCGACAACCTCCTCGACGCTCGCCTTCAACGTGTTGACCCGCACGCTCAGGGGCGGCCTACGGTTCAGGGCCTCGAAGAGCCGGTGCGCCTCCCTCTCGCCGAGAAGCTTCTCCATCCTCTCTATGAACCACGCGGGTAGGAGGTAGCGCCACTCGAGCGCCTCCTCCCTCCCCCGGGGCCGGGGCCGGTAGGCCTCGACGCGCTCGTAGAGCCTCCAATAGTACATGCCGACATAGGGGTGGGTTCTCTCGCTGAGCAGCTTCGCCACGCCCCACCGGAGCGCCCTCCTGGTGGTCTCGTCCAGCCTGTAGAACAGGTTGAGGCCAACCGCGACGCGGAGGGCGGCGCGGAGCCAGGGGTCGAGTATCAGCACGTTCTCGACTCCGACTATCTCGGCCGCCGCGCGGTCCACGAGCCCAAGCCTCTTCATGAGATCGTAGAATAGCGCGGTGAGCAGCCGGTCCAGGCTGGTGCCGAGCACTCCGTGGCGCCGGAAAACCTCCCTCTTAGCGTGCTGGCTCGGCTTGAACTCCTCCGCCGCCTTCACGGTCTCGACCAGTATCCCCGTCCCCCTAGGCGGCAGGCCGAGAGGGGGCCGCGACTCCCTGGCCTCCCGCAGCGCCTCCTCGACGACAGCCTCGGGGTCTACAGCCTCCTCGCCCAAGGCCTGGGCACCTTGCTGCTCCGACGCAAGCCCCCGCCCACTGTAGGTGAGGCTTGGACTAGGGGAGGTGTGCACGCCTACCGGCAATTATTGCTATTTGTGGGCACCTCCTCCCTCGGTGCCGCTGCGCGTCCCCCGGCTGGGGACGGTGGGCGGTGTTTACCACTTTTTATCATAAAACAATTGTTTTTACTGTGGGTTAACGGTTGCACTAAGGCTTGTGTGGCCCGCTTTGCCCGCCGAGCCGAGCCTGGAGGAGAAGAGGCTCATAGAGAAGCACCGCGAGATACACGCTGAGAGCCTCCGCGACCCGGAGGGCTTCTGGTCCAGGGTGGCCTCCGAGCTCTGGTGGGCCAGGCGCTGGGACCGCGTCCTAGACGACGGCGACGCGCCGCTCTACAGGTGGTTCACCGGCGGCGTCACGAACATAACCTACAACATCCTGGAGAGGAACATAGAGCGGGGCCTCGGCAACAAGGCGGCCCTGGTGTGGAGGGGCGGCGAGGGAGAGGAGAGGATAATCCGCTACTTCGACCTGAAGCGCGAGGTCGAGAGATACGCGGCGATGCTGCGCGAGGCCGGCGTCACCCGCGGCGACAGGGTAGTAGTCTACATGCCCATGGTGCCGGAGGCCATGTTCACCCTCCTCGCCGTCGCCAGGCTTGGCGCCGTCCACGTGGTCGTCTTCAGCGGGTTCGGCAGCGCCGCCCTGGCGCAGAGGATACGGGACGCCGCCGCGAAGATCGTGGTTACCGCCGACGGGATGACCAGGAGGGGGAAAGTCATCCCCCTGAAGCCTATCGTCGACGAAGCGGTGGCGGAGGCCGGCGGCGTCGAGAAGGTCCTAGTCCACCGGGTGGCGGGCAACAGGGTGGAGATGAGGGAGGGCCGCGACGCCTGGGTCCACGAGGAGCTAGAGAAGCTGCCCCGCCGCCCGAGGGTGGACCCCGTCCTGGTCCGCTCCGAGGAGCCGCTCTTCATCCTCTACACCAGCGGCACGACGGGCAAGCCGAAGGGGATGCTGCACCTCCACGGCCAGTACATGGTATGGGCGTATGCGCACACGAGGTGGCTGTTCGGGTTCCTAGACAACGACGTGTTCTTCGTCCCCGTGGATATAGGCTGGATAAACGGCCACACCTATGCGACCTACGGGCCTCTGCTTAACGGCTCAACGGTGGTATGGCATAGCGACGCGCCCGACTACCCTGGCCCCGGCACCTGGTGGGACATAGTCGACTCCTACAGCGTCAACATGATGTGGGTGGCCCCTACCGCCGTGAGGCTCCTAATCCGCTACGGCGAGGAGGTCCCCCGCCGCTATAGCCTCGAAACGCTCCGGCTCATAGTGAGCGCGGGGGAGATACTGGGCCTCGAGCCCTGGAAGTGGCTCATGGAGAACGTCTGCCGCGGCCGCCCCGGCTGCCACGTCGTCGAGACCTGGGGGCAGACCGAGAACAGCGGCTTCATCACAGCCCCCGGGGGCTACGGCCTCGTAGGGGGGATAGCCTACCGGCTGGGCAGCGTCGGCCTCCCCTACCCCGGCATCGACCTCCACGTCCTCCGCGACGACGGCAGCGAGGCGGCGCCCAGAGAGAAGGGCCACGTGGTGGTCAAGGCCCCGGTTCCGCCGGCCTTCGCCTACGGGATATGGGGCGACAGGGAGAGGTACGTGAAGACGTACTGGAGCAGGTTCCCCGGCTACTACTACACAGGCGACTACGGCTACGTGGACGAGGACGGCTACGTCTACATCCTCGGCCGCGCCGACGACGTCCTAAAGGTCGCCGGCCACCGCCTCGGCCCCGCCGAGGTCGAGAACACGGTGCTCGAGCACCCCCTGGTCGCGGAGGCGGCGGTGGTCGGCGTGCCGGACGAGGTCAGGGGCACAGTGCTCGCCGTCTTCGTCGTGCCGAGGATGGACGTGGAGGTCGACCGCGGCCGCCTCGCAGAGGAGGTAAGGCAGCTCATAAGGAAGAAGTATGGCCCCATAGCCGTGCTCCGCGGAGTCTACGTGGTCGACAAGCTTCCTAAGACGAGGACGGGCAAGATACTCCGCCGCGTGCTGCGGGCGGTGCTCACCGGGCAGGAGCTCGGCGACCTCTCCACGCTGGAGGACGAGGCCGGCGTCGAGGAGGTCCGCAGGGCGGTGGAGGAGTTCCGCCGCGCGATGGAGGAGGCGACGAGGGGGTGAGGGGGCTCGCCGAGTCCTCGCCTCGTAGGCCTAGACTACGTTGCGGAGGCGGTGGAGGAAGGCTCCTCCATCACGGTCAGCGGCATGACCTTCGTGAGGAACCCGGTCAGGCTCGCCGCCGTCTTGGCGCTGCGCGGGCGTGGCAGCCTCTGCTTCATAGACAGGGAGCCCGGCTTCGTGCTGGACATGCTCGCCGCGGCGGGCCGGCTCTCCTGCATAAGGGCGGCTATGGCCAGCTTCGAGCTCTTCGGCCTCGCCCCGACGGTGAGGAGGCTGGCCGAGTCCGGGAAGGTGGCGTACATGGAGGACGTGTGCGGCGCGGTCATAGCGGGGCTGAGGGCGGGGGCCCAGGGCGTCCCCTTCATGCCCGCCCGTGGGCTGCTCGGCAGCCAGCTGCTGGAGCTGCACGAGAAGTGGGGCACCTGGAGGAGGATCCGCGACCCCTGGAGCGGCGAGGAGCTGGTAGCGGTGAAGGCCATAGAGCCCGACTACGCGCTGATACACGTCCACCTCAGCGACCCCTACGGGAACGCAGTCATAGAGGGCCCCAGGTTCGAGGATGAGCTGAAGATACGCGCCGCCCGCCGCGTGATAATCTCCGCCGAGAGGATAGTGGACACGGAGGAGCTGCGCGGGTTCCCCCACGTCCTCTCCGCCTCGATGCTCCACGTCGAGGCGGTGGTGCATGCCCCTGGAGGAGCGTGGCCCACGGCGATGCCAGGCCTCTACCCGGCCGACTACGCTGCGATAAGGTCCTACCACGAGGCGGCCCTGGAAGCCAGGGGCATGGACTGGGTGCGGGTGAACGCGGATAAGCTGCTCGGATCCAGGGAGGTGCCTGACAGTGAAGCCTAGGCCCACGGACTCCATGATAAAGTGCATGGCGGGGCTCATAGGGGACGGGGAGGTAGTCTACCACGGCCTGAGCAGCCCGCTGCCGGTGCTGGCGATGGTGCTGGCCAGGAGGAGTCTCGGCCGCGACTTCGTCTGGACGAGCGTAATCGAGCACCTGGAGCCGAGGGTCGAGGAGATCCGCCTACGGCCCAGCACTGGTGACCCCTTCTCGGAGCCCCGCGGCGTCGGGATACTCACCACTATCGACGCCTTCGACCTGGCCGCGAAGGGGAGGCTTACGACCATGTTCTTCGGCGCGGCGCAGGTGGACGAGGAGGGCAACACCAACCTCACCGCTATAGGCGGCTACGAGTCGCCCAGGGTGAAGCTGCCCGGCGGCGCCGCCACCGCCTACCTCTTCCCCCTGGTGCCTAAGATAATACTCTGGGCGAGGCACGAGCCGAGGGTGCTCGTGAGGAGGGTCGACTTCGTCACGGGGCCGGGGAGGGTTAGGCTGGAGAAGGGGTACCGCCACCTTCTCTGCACCAACAAGGCGCTGATAGAGTTCACGGCTCGCGGCCCGGTGCTGCGGGGCCTGCTGCCCGGGGTAACGGTGGAGGAGGCCGTGAACACCGCCTCTATGAGGATTATCGTGGAGGATGAGCCGGAGGCCCTGGAGCCGCCGAGCAGCGAGGAGATGAGGATAATAGAGGAGGCGGACCCCGACGGCGTGAGGTACATGCAGAGGATGGGGTAGGAGGCCGCATCTGCATGGTAGCGTTTTTCTATACAGGTAGCCAAACCCGGCTACCGGGGCATGAGGCGTCGTGGAGCGTGACGGGTTTGCCGCCCTCCACCGCCTCTACGGCTTGCTGGCCGAGTTCCTCTACCTGCGGGACGGCCGCGGCGACCTGGAGGGCGGCTGCGCGGCAAGCGTCTGCCGCTTCGTCTACGCCAGGAGCATAATGGCGCGGATGCTTGTCGAGAAGAGGCCCGTCCTGGACGCGGCCGCCCTCCTCGCGGCCTACGGTATTAGCCCCGTCCTCACGGCCGACCACGCGCTCACCATAAGGGAGCTGGTCGCGGCGGCGGTGGAGGCCCCGGAGGGCCTGAGGAGCACCAGCATCTTCGCCGCCGTCGCCTCCCTGCCGGGCCTGGGGCTCCTCGCCGCCACTCTCCCGCTTTTCCTCCTCGAGCCCCGCCGGTACCCTCTCTACGACGAGGAGTACGCGAGGGGCCTCCGCCTCCTTCTCCGCGCGGCGCGGGGGGAGGCGGGGCCGCCCACCTATGAGGAGCTGAGGGCTGCGGCGAGGGCGAGGAACCAGCCCCTCCTGTCCAGCCTCTACCGTGAGGCGTCGAGGGCCCACATGGAGGCGCTCAGGAGGTACGCCTTCCTCCTAGAACTTGTCGGCTGCCCGGCTTCTTCGGGCCTGCTGCCGGGCCTCGCGCTGGACGCGCTGGCCAGGCTCGCCGCCCGGGGGAGGCTGGCCGAGGAGGAGGTTGAGGCAGCCCTGGCGGCCGCGGGGGAGGTTAGGGGCCTGCACCGGGCGGCCAGGCTCATAGCGGGCCCGGTGGCGGGTGATAGGTGCGAGAAGGGCTAGGCTTCGGCCTCGCCCGCCACGGGGGCGGCGGGGGCGCCGCCGGCGACGAGGAGCGGTATCACCGGGGACTCGCCGCTGCGGAGTATGTCGAGCACCTTGCGGGCGTAGACTGTGGCCGTGTAGACCTTGTAGCTTCCGCGCGAGTAGACCTGCTCGACCAGGCCCAGGGCCTCGAGGCACTGGAACATGGCGAGCACCAGGTACCTGGGCAGCCCGGTGGCGACCACCACGTCGCCGGGGCTCACGTATTCCCTCGAGGCGAGCACTTCTAGCACTGCGCGTAGACGTTCTCGGCTGGACTCTGCCACGGCCTAGGCACCCGTCTGCCTAGCTTTAGGCGCCCCGGCGGCGCCTATCCGGGCTGGGGCCTGGTAACACCCCTCCTCATAGGCGGCGGTGGCGATAAAGGGGCCCCTGGGGGCTGGGGCGCTGCCTCTCGGCGCCGTGCCGGGTGTTACCCTGTGGCCGGGTTTCTCGCCGCCCGGGGCGGCGGAGTAGTGTTTGAGGAGGCTCCGGTGGGTGCTGCTCCTTGACCGACGGCGTGGGGTATGCCGGGTTCTTCCCCGAGGCTCCTGGGGCTGCGGAGGCTCCCCGCCTGCGGAGGCTCGAGACCCACGACCTTGTCGAGCGCGTGGGGGTCATATCGCCCAAGAGGCTCTATATTAACGACCATCCGGTGGGTAACCCTATTGCTGCTTTCAACCCGTCGCTGGCGGTCGTCGAGGGGGAGGCCAGGCTCTACGTGAGGGTGATTGTCGGCTACTATAAGTACGTATCCGCTATAGCGGAGGTCAGGGTCCCCCTCGACGACGTTGAGAGCGGGGACGTGAACCTCAACTACTATGCAGGCAAGCTGGTGGCCTACCCTTCCACTGGCTACGACTTCTGGGGGGCGGAGGACCCCCGTGTCTACACGCTGCCGGGCTACGACGGCCTCTTCATGACCTATACGGGGAGGACCAGGTTCTACTTTGAGGCGCCGCGGGGGAGGCTGCGCACGGTACCAGTCACCGCCTACACGCGGGACCACCGTAGCTGGGTTAAGCTCGGCGCCGTGGTGCCGGCGGAGCCTCTCCGCCGCCACGTGGTTACGGATAAGAACGCGTTCTTCGCCGCTGTTGACGGCAGCCTCTACTTCTTCCACAGGCTCCACATGGATGATGAGGGGTTCTACCTGGTTGCGAGCCGCGTGGAGAGGAGGGACCTCGACCAGGCGATCAGGAGGGCCCTCGAGACGGGGGAGCCGGGAGAGCTGGAGGCCAGGGATACCTCGATAATCCTCCACCCTGCGAGGTTCGAGCTGAAGAACGGCTGGGCGACTCCCCCGATAAGGCTGGGCGGGGGCAGGCTGCTCGCCTTCATCCACGGCGTCGACAGGGAGATGACGGCCTACCGGCTCTACGCTGCCCTCCTACGGGAGGAGGGCGGCGGCCTCGTGGTCGAGGCGGTGACGCCCCGCTACATTATGGAGCCCAGGGCGCTCTACGAGATATACGGCGACCGGAGCTACACGGTCTTCCCGTGTGGCGTGTGGAGGCTCGACAGGAGGAGGCTGCTCGTCTCCTACGGCGCGGCCGACTACATGGTTGGGCTCGGCGTGCTGAACCTTGACGAGGTGCTCGCCGAGCTAGACCGGGGGAGGCTCTCCTAGCCCGCCTTGGAGGATGAGGGGGAGTAGGCGCCGGACCGCTATCTCCCAGCCGCGTGGCGCGGGCTCCTCGGCTACGATGTAGTTGCTCTTCCTCGGCCTCACCGCGGGCCCCCCGGGGTGGGGCACCACCGCCGCCGCCTCGGCCTCCTCGAGCATCTCGGCGTCCATGGGGCTGTCGCCTATCGCCGCTAGCGCCGCCTCTCTTAGCGCCGGGCTCCGCCTCCTCGCCTCCCGCAGCGCCGCCGCCTTGCCGCCCGCGTCGGCCACCATGAGGAAGACTCTGCCCAGCCTCGCGTAGAGCCCCATGGAGGCCGCGGCCTCCATTGCCTGGCGGAGGCAGCTGCGTGGCCCGTGGAGGGCCAGCGTGTAGCGCCGCCTCCGCGCCGCCTCCGCCTCTAGGGGCGGGAGCCCGGTCAGGGCGGAGACCTCCTCGGCGCTCATCTCGTTTATTGTTCTCGTCTCCTCCCTGCAGCGGCCCTCGAGCAGCTCGGCAGGCCTGGGAGGGGGCCCGGCGAGCACCAGGGGGCCCCCAGGGAGGAGCCTTGGCGTCGACGCTGTGACGACTGCCCCCTCCTCGGCGACGATCATGTAGCCGGGGCACGTCCTGGGCAGCCCCAGCTTCTCCGCATAGATCTCGGCCTCGTCGAGGGTCTTGCTCGTGGCGAGGATGAGGGGCACGCCGGCTGAGGCCAGGAGCGCCGCCAGCCTCCTCTCGCCCGCCGTGACCATGTACGTGGAGTCTACGAGTGTGCCGTCTATGTCCGTCGCCAGCGCCCAGGGAGGGTAGGGTGGCTTGCAGCTACCGCTGCTCAAGGTGGACTGCCTCGCTGCTCTCGGCGAGGAACCTCTCGAAGACCCTGCGGGGGTCCCCCGCGGCGGCGGGGGGCGGGTAGGTTCTCGGAGCCGGGGGCTCGCCTCGGTAGCCGTTCTCCTCTAGGAGGTGCCTTATCTCCTCCACGACCCTGGCGGAGGCGAGGGGGCTGTGGTAGACGGTGCCGAGGCTGGTTGCGAGCATCGAGGCCAGGTGCTCGTCGCCCCTCTCGGCGTGCAGGTGGGGGTTCCTGGTCTCCACCTGGGCTATCTCCACTCCCTCCCTGAACCTGCACCTCTCCCGGGCGTCGAGCCAGCAGTCCCGCAGGAGGCTGACGAGCTGGTAGGGCTCGACCGCGAAGCCCCCCGCCCACTCCATGTTGAGCCCCAGCTCCAGGGTTAGGGCGTGCTCGCCGCTGTTCGCGGTCTGCACGATATCGGTCTCGACGCCCCTCATGACGCTGAGGGCCAGGTTTAGAACGTGGTTCGTGTGCATCGACACCCGCCCGCGGCGGCGGAGGTAGACGTCGCCCCCCACACCGGGCAGCTTGCCCTTGTAGGGCCACTTTATCCTGACCATGGAGTACCTGGAGGAAGCCATCTTGAACCCGGTCAGGTAGGCCATCACGTACTCGTGGACGCTGCCGGGGACGTAGTTGTCGCTGTCTATGAAGCCGACGTACTCTGCGCCCAGCCAGGCCGCCGCGAGCAGGCCCAGCAGCATGCCCTCCCCCTTCCCGTACCGTACGAGCCCGTCGTCGCCCAGTAGAGCCTCGAGCGGCGTGCCCGCCAGCGCCTCCCTCCACGCGGGGTCGCGCTGGTGGAACACGAGTACCTCCCGCCCTGTCCTCTCGTGCACCGTCCTCGCCAGCTCCGCCTCGTGGCGGTACCGGTCCACGGGCTCCCTGCCCGAGGCGGACACTATGACGAGGCGGGCTGCGTGGGGCACGCCCGAGATGACCCCCGCCAGGCTCATTATCTCGTCGTCCTTTATGGGCACGACCACTGCGAGGCGGGGAAGCATCTCCTCCGCCTCGCCCGGCTGGAGCACGTAGACGCCGCGGCCATCCGCCCCCGCCGCGTCCAGCTCCAGCACCCTCGCCAGGCTGTAGAGCTTCACCGCGCCGTAGAGCTCGAAGAAGCCAGGCATCTCTATCATCAAGCCGCCGTGCACCCCCTACGCCGCCGCCCCCCTCCAGGCCAGGAAGGAGGGATGAATAAAGCCCGGGCCTTCCCGGGGGATCCACTACCCTGGACTATATAACTCCCAGTATATAACTCTGGTTATATAGCTGGGGTTGTGTTGCCGGGCCTGGTGATAGAGAGGAGGGAGTGCAGCTACCTAGGCGCCGCCGGGGAGCGGTGGCTCCTCCTCTACGGGCGCCGGAAGACGGGGAAGACGTGGCTCCTCCGCCGCTGCAGCGGCTGGACCCTCTACGCCACAGTGGCGAGCGACGGGCACTGCATACTCGAAACCCGGGGGAAGGGCCGGGAGACGCTGCCGGCGCCCAGCTGCGTCGAGAGGATAGCCACCGCCCTCCGGAGGAGGGGGGTGGTCGTGGTCGACGAGTTCCAGCGCCTCCCCCGCAGCCTCTGGGACCACGTCGCGGCGGCCTCCTGGGAGGCTGAGGCGGGGCTACGGCTATGCGGCTCCAGCATGCGGCTGGCAGCGAAGGTGTTCAGCCGGAACAGCCCCCTCCTAGGCCTGGCGGCCCCGCTACGGGTAGACATAGCCGCCTACAGCGACACGCTGGCCTCCCTCCGGCGCGCCGGCCTGCCGCCGAGGGACGCCGCGCTCTGGGCCGTGGTGGCGCGCGACCCCTGGCTGCTGCGCCACACCGCGCCCGGGCGCAGCGAGCCCTGGCGCGTCCTCTCCGCGGAGGCCCCCCGCCTCCTCCCGGCCGCCCGCGGCCTCGTAGGCGAGGTCTTCGAGGAGGAGGAGAGGCAGCTAACCCGCCTCTACGACGCCGTGCTCCGGCTACTAGCAGAGGGCTACTGGAGGGCCGCCGACATAGCCCAGCGGCTCCACCAGGCGGGCCTAGCGCCCAGCCCGGAGGCAGGCTACGCGACCGGGGTCCTAGCGGTGCTGGAGGAGATAGGCCTCGTGGAGCGCGTCCCCCTGTGGAGGACCAGGAGGAGCCGGCGCTACTACCGCCACAGGAGCAGCCTCCTCGCCCTCCTCTACAGCGTCGCCGACGAGGTCGAGGAGCTGGGCCTCACCCCCAGCCCCGACGCCCTGAGGTCACGGTACGGGGTAGAGCTGGGCTTCAACATAGGGGAGATGATGGCGGAGCGCCACGGCCTCGCCAGGGGCTACAGCATCCAGCCCGGGGGCCGCGACGTAGACGCCGTCCTCCTCGACCGCCACGGCAGCCCACAGTGGGGCTACGAGGTCAAAGCCGGCCCCATGAGCGCCGGGGAGCTACGCGGCCTCGCCGAGTGGCTCCGCAGCCTAGGCATCCCGAGGGCGGGGGCGGTGGCGCTAGGCGGCCTGCCCCCAGCCGCCTCCCGGCTCCTAGACGACGCCCTCGACGCCGAGGGCCTCGCCGAGCTGGCGGCGAGGCTGGCCGAGGAGGCCGCGGAGCGGGCGCGGAGAGAAGCCGCATCCCCCGACTAGACGCCCCGCAGAACGACGCGGTAGAGAAGCCACTGCACCGGCGCCGGGATGAAACGGTTCCAGTGCAGCTCCCGGTAGCAGCGCCCCCAGCGCTCCAGGTAGCGGCGCGACGCCTCGTCGAGAGCCGCGGAGGCCCAGCCCGGCAGCTCCAGCCCCGCAGCCTCCGCTGCGGCCTCCACGTGGCGCCTCCTCCTAGCCCCCACTACCGGGACGACGCCCTTCGAGGCAACCCAGGCCAGGGCCACGACGGCCCGCGCCACGCCAAGCGCCTCCGACACCCTGCTCAGCGCCTCCTGGAGGACACGGTCACGCGCCGCCTCTCGGAACACGGGGTCAAGCCGGCGAGCCCAGTTGTCGGCCACCCTCCTCCCCGCCAACGCGCCCTTGGCGAGAGGCCCCCAGGCCATCACGCCGACGCCCAGCTCCGCGGCGGCCGGGAGGAGCCTGTTCTCCGGGACACGGTGGGCGAGACTATAGTGGACCTGGTCCACGACCACCTCGTGCCTCGCCGCGCAGCCCACAGCCTCCAAGAGCTCGGAGGCGTTGAAGTTGCTCACACCCATGTAGCCCGCGAGGCCGCCGTCCACGGCCTCCTCTAGCAGCCTCACAGCCCTGCACACGGTGAACGGGTAGGGAGGAGGCCAATGGTAGAGCACCAGGTCCGGCCTCCTCCCAAGCCTCCTAGCGCTAGCCTCCACCGCCCCACGGACGCCGCGCCGAGTCACCCGGAACCCGGCCACCTTCGTCACGACGAAGGCCTCCCCGGCCACCCCGTGCTCCCGCAGAGCCCTGCCGAGCAGCTCCTCGCTCCTACCCATCCCGTACAGCTCAGCCGTGTCGAAGAAGAGCAGCCCCCGCTCAGCCGCGGCGGCGACCACCTCCGAGACCTCGCGGTACCCCGTCCTCCCCCAGAGGCGGCTACCGGCCTGCCACAGGCCCAGCGCGACCCTGGGAACCAGGGGCCCTCTCCTGCCCAGCCTCACCCGCGGCAAAGACGCCATAGGGCACCACGCGCCGGCTACGAGCCAGCCCCAGGGAGCCCTCTGCGCGGCGCAGCGCCGGTTGAAGAACCTGTCTCAAAGGAGCCCCGGTGCCCGCGGGGCGAGGAGGGCCCCCTGGGCCGGAGAAGGCGAGGGCGAGGGGGGAAAAACTAAGGCTACAGGGGCTTGGCGTGGTAGAGGCGGTTGAGG
>Ga0256833_1001597_pt1 | contig 16538 bp, 14 predicted proteins | sample 356284metaG_FD_190535 | JGI IMG/M metagenome (GOLD analysis project Ga0256833, IMG submission 190535) | Hydrothermal vent microbial communities from Mid Atlantic Ridge, Atlantic Ocean - 356-284 | ecosystem: Environmental > Aquatic > Marine > Hydrothermal vents | place: Atlantic Ocean: Mid...
CTGGTTGGGTATCGAGTCGCCGTGACCATGGTGGACTGATTTTTATCGACCTAAGAGACAAAGACCAAGTTGTTCAGATTGTTTGTGACCCTGCTGATAATGCAGAGGCTCATAGACTTGCTGAAGGAATAAGAGACCAATTTGTATTGATTGTAACAGGAAAGGTTCGTGCTAGAGGAGAGGGGCTAGAAAATCCTAAACTCAAAACAGGTAAGATAGAGATTGTTGCTGATAAACTAATCATAGAAAACAAATCACTTCCAATGCCTTTTGAGCTTGGAGATGAGAAAGTAAATGAAGAGATTAAACTGAAATATAGATATTTAGAACTTAGAACTCAAAAATCGTATGATATTTTCAAACTACGTTCAAAAGCGACCATCGCAACTAGAAATATATTAGATGAGTTAGGATTTTTAGAGGTAGAGACACCAATTATTACCAAATCTACTCCAGAGGGAGCTAGAGATTATCTTGTACCTAGTCGTGTTCATGGTGGAGAGTTTTATGCACTTCCACAATCTCCACAACTCTTTAAACAGTTACTAATGGTCGGTGGTTTTGACCGTTATTTTCAGATTGCTAAATGTTTTAGAGATGAAGATTTAAGAGCAGATAGACAACCTGAATTTACTCAAATAGATGTAGAGATGAGCTTTTGTGACCAAGAAGATGTGATTGACGTGGCTGAAAAATTAATTAATAACATTTTTACTAAGTGTGGTTTTGAGATTCCTACTAAATTTACAAGAATGACCTATATGGACGCAATGGAGAAGTACGGTTCAGATAAACCAGATATGCGTTATGACCTTGCTATGGTTGATGTTATTGATATTTTTGCACGTTGTGATAATGCAATCTTCTCTAATATTGCCAAAGATACCAAAAAGAATAGAATCAAAGCCCTAAAAGTTCCAAAAGGAGATGAGATTTTCTCCAAAAGAGAGATGAAACGGTTTGAGGATTATGTTCGTAAATTTGGAGCATCAGGACTAGGATATTTCCAGATGAAAGAAGATGGGCTTAAAGGTCCTTTGACCAAATTCTTTACCGATGAGGATATTCAAGCTATTATTGATAGATGTGAACTACAAGTAGGCGATGCTGTATTCTTTGGAGCAGGTAATAAAAAACTGGTTTGGGACTATATGGGTCGTTTTAGAATCCATTTAGCCGAAATTATGAATATAATTCCAGCAGATACCTTTGAGTTCTTGTGGGTTATGGACTTCCCAATGTTTGAAGAGGAAGATGGTCATATAAAAGCGATGCACCACGCATTTACTATGCCTCAAACAGACGAAAATGGTAAAATTGCTTATGATGATATTGAAGATTTAAAATCTATCGCTTATGATATTGTACTAAATGGTACAGAGCTTGGTGGTGGGTCTATTCGTATTCACAAAGAGGAGTTACAAAAAGAGGTATTTAAACTAATGGGTATATCCGATGAAGAGGCACAAGAGAAGTTTGGATTCCTACTTGATGCCTTTAAATTTGGCGCTCCTCCTCATGGTGGATTTGCCTTAGGTTTAGATAGACTTATTATGCTTATGACAGGTGCTAGTAGTATTCGTGAAGTTATCGCATTCCCTAAAACACAAAAAGCACAATGTATCTTGACACAAGCACCAAGCCCAGTTGAACCAGAGCAGTTAACAGAACTTAGTCTTAGAATTCGTAAACCTGTTACTGAATAACACTTAGGTCGGGTTGACCCATTTATAGATATATTTTCATCAGAAAATATATGTAAATTTAGATTAAATGAAAAAGTAAAATATAAAAAGGAAAAAATATGAAAAAACTCTTCTTATTGATTGGAGCTCCAGGCTCTGGAAAAACTACCGATGCAAGTCTAATCGCAGGTAAACATTCAGATAAAATTGTACACTATTCAACAGGAGATATGCTTCGTGAAGAGGTAGCAAGTGGAAGTGAACTTGGGCAAACTATTGAAGATTTTATCGCTAAAGGAGCTTTAGTTCCACTAAATATAATAGTAGATACTATTATCTCTGCTATCAATCAAGCACCTGTTGATACTGTTCTTATTGATGGTTATCCACGTTCTGTAGAACAGATGAAAGCACTTGATGAGATTGTAGAAAAAGAGGAAGAGATTGAGCTTACATCTGTAATTGAAGTACGCGTATCAGAACAAGTGGCAAAAGATAGAATCTTGGGTCGTGTAGCAGAAGCAAAAGCAGGAGAAGAGAGAAGCGATGATAGTATAGAGGTTTTCCATGATAGAATGAAAGTCTATACAGACCCACTAGAGCAAATTCAAGAGTTCTATACTAACAATGGTCTTCTAAAAGTAATCAATGGAGAGAGAGAGCTTGAACCTATTGTAGCTGAAATGGAAGCATTTATTTTAGAAAAGATGTAGATATAAAGGGTGTAGTCCCCCGACTACACCAATAACTACACCCTAAATATTAAAATTGTTCAATCAACCTATTTACATCACTTAAAATTTCTACATTTGATAACGTTGCCAAGGGTAATGAAGCTGGACTAACATAATCAAACTCTCTTGATTTTTCAGACAACAGCCTACGACCACGTGTTGAGTTGATAAAATGCACAATAAAACGACTATCCAATTTTACATACGATTTTTTTCTAACAATAGCCATATAGTGAGGTACTACATACCCCTCTTGACCCTTCTCTACATAACAAGCAATCATTGGGTGATAGAGACTAACAATAACATCTCCTGCTTTTGTCAACTGATTAGCAGAAGCTTCATTTTCACACTTTATTTTTAAAAATTTACGCTCATCTAAAAAAGAGATTGGCTCTAAAGATACCATGGTCAACTCTTTACACGCTTTTTTCTTACTCTTGGCTTTTCCTTCTATAAGATAAGCACCTCTAATAATCTCTGCAACTTCTTTTAATTTCATAATTTTTTCTCTTTATAGTATATATTATACAGAATGATTTCTCAAAGACTTAATAAATTCTTAACTGTTTAGTAAGTATAGTCAAAATTATCTTATATTAAATTAATATAAAGTAAAATTACTAATTTTTAAAAATAAGTTTAATAAAAAGAAACAACTAAAAATGGGTTTAATAGAGGGAAAAATATTTAATATATTTTTTAACATGGAGTGTTTTTATAGTTGTTTTATTTTCTGAAATTAGCTAAAATTAGAGTATTAAAAATAAGTGAGTCAATATGTCAAGTACAATCAAAAATTTAAATATTCTTTCTAAGAAAAACTATACAGTAGTAGAACTTTTTGCAGGAGCAGGTGGCTTGGCTTTAGGTTTAGAAAAAGCAGGATTTAAAAGTAGGGCTGTTTTAGAGATAGATAAGTGGGCTTCTAAAACTTTGCGAACAAATAGACCTCATTGGAATGTGATTGAGGGAGATATTACCAAAATATCGCAAGAGGGCATAAAAAAATATCTACAAAATGATGAAGAGATAGATTTGCTCTCTGGTGGCTACCCTTGTCAATCTTTCTCTTATGCTGGTAATCGTCAAGGTATGGCTGATGTGCGTGGAACACTATTTTATGACTATGCCGAGATTTTAAAAGAGCTAAAACCTAAGATGTTTTTTGCTGAAAATGTCAAAGGTTTGGTTACTCATGATAGTGGAAAGACATTAAAAACTATGATAGCCATATTTGAAGAGGTAGGTTACTCTGTAAGCTATCAAGTTTTAAACTCTCTTCATTACGGTGTGGCTCAAAAAAGACAACGTATTATTATTATTGGGGTACGCAAAGATATTAAAGCTAAGATAAATGAAGAATTTGAGTTTCCCACTCCTTATGCTAAAACATTGACTTTAAAAGATGTTTTACAAGATGTTCCTAGCTCTCCTTGTGCTACCTATAATGAGAAGAAAAAAGAGGTTCTAAAGCATGTAAAACCAGGAGGATGTTGGCGAGATTTACCCGATGATGTGGCGAGAGAGTATATGAAAACTACCTATTTTATGGGTGGAGGGCGTACAGGAATAGCAAGGCGTTTATCGTGGGAAGAAGCAGGATTAACTGTCCTATGTAGCCCTGCTCAAAAGCAAACAGAACGCTGTCACCCTGATGAGTTACGACCTTTTTCTGTACGAGAAAATGCACGAATTCAATCTTTTCCTGATGATTGGGTTTTTGAAGGTTCTTTATCTCAACAGTACAAACAGATAGGTAATGCAGTACCTGTTAATTTAGCCAAAGAGGTTGGATTGGCGATTAAGAGATACTTGGACAAGTTGGAGGATAAATGAGAGCCTATAATTTAACTTTTATAGATAATGAAGATTTGTTTAATCATGTAAAAGAGACGATTGAAAAGTATAGATTTAAAATTAATCTAAAAGAGTTCAATAAAAATTTGATTGACCCCATAAAATTAACTTTTGATGCTAAAATTTATGGGAAAAGTATAGAGGAGATTATTGAGTCTGAATCAATTAGACAGATGGATAAATCAAATTCTAATAATATTGGTTATTTTCAACAAAATATTTTTAAATATATTTTTCATAAAGATAGAAAGCAGACAAATTGGTCTGTACCAAAACAAGGTTTTGATATTGTCAATGAGGTAGATAAAATTTATGTTGAAATGAAAAATAAGCATAATACAATGAACTCCTCTTCTTCACAAAAGACTTTTATGAGAATGCAAAGTAAACTTTTAGAAGATAGAGCGAATAGATGTTATTTAGTTGAAGTTATTGCTAAAAATAGTCAAAATATAGCGTGGAAAATCTCATTAGATGGAGAATCCACTTATCATGAAAATATTAGAAGAGTTTCTATTGATAAATTCTATGAGATTGTAACAGGAGAGAAAGAGGCTTTTAAACAATTGGTTGAAGCGTTACCTAAAGTCATAGATGATGTATTGGATAAGATAGAGCAAAATGGTATAGACAATAGTGTGTTTAAAGAGTTAAAAGAGATAGATGAAAATATATTAAAAAGTCTATATCTATTATCTTTTAAAAAATATGAAGGATTTGAAACTTTTAATATATAAAGAGAGAAAAAATCTCTCTTATCTTTTTGATGCCCTTTGACACTCTTTTACAAAATGTATAGCATTTTCTACTGGTACATCAGGTAGGATTCCATGTCCTAAGTTAAATATATGTCTTCCCTCTTTCATCGTTTCTGCTAGTGACTCTACACACTCGGTGGTTGCCTCTTTGGAGTAGAGACGGCAAGGCTCCATGTTTCCTTGGAGTACATATCTATCTCCTAGTTTCTCTTTGGCTAGTGCCATTGGGGTTGACCAATCTACACCAAATACATCAAAGTTACCATAAACATTATCTAAAAAGGCTGGTACACCTTTTGGAAACATAATAATTGGAGTATTTGGATATTTAGATTTTAGATAATCTGCTATCTCTACCATATATTTCCATGAGAACTCATCATATTTACTTGGTTCAATCGCAGCAGCCCAACTATCAAAGATTTGAACGACATCAATCCCTGACTCTATCTGTTTTTCCATGTAATATTTGACAACTTGTGTAACTTCATGGAGAATATTATGTAGAAGTTTAGGATTGGAGTACATCATCTTTTTACAGATATTATAGGTTTTAGTACCTTGTCCCTCTATCATATAGGTTGCCAACGTCCAAGGAGCACCACAGAAACCTATTAGAGCAATATCATCATCTCTACTATCGAGTCTCTCTCTTATAATTTTGATTGTATCATAGACATAGGTTAATCTATCTGATGCCTCTTTTCCTTTGATAAGTCTATCTAAATCCTCTTGAGTCGATAGTGGGTCATGAAATTTTGGTCCAAAACCTTTTATAAACTCCAAATCCATTCCCATCTCATCAGGAATTACTAAAATATCAGAAAAGAGAATCGCTGCATCAACACCTACAATATCAACAGGTTGAAGAGTAACTTCAGCCGATTTTTCAGGGTTATGACATAAGTTTAAAAAATTCCCTGCCTCTGCTCTAACTGCTTTATATTGTGGCAGGTATCGTCCTGCTTGTCTCATCATCCATACAGGTGTGTATGGGGTCTCTTTGCCTAAACAGGCATCTACAAAAATTTTACTCATTAATGGTCACCTCCTTTATGTAAAAAATATAATGATATTGAAAGAGCCAAAACCGATATAGCAAAATAGATTAAATCTAAAGAGCCTTGATAATCGGTAAATAGAACTCTCTGAAAAAAGTTAACAATGAGAACCATTACGATAACTTTGCCAAGCTTATCTTTCAACTCATCAAGAGAATTTATCTGTAATATCTTTGATGCACCCTCTTTATGAGCTACATCTATTTTTGAGATAAAAAGTTCATATAAACCAAATCCAAAAATAAACATAACCACAGCCATAAGATATAAATCTACAGCACCAATTAAACCACCAACAATCGTTTCATGAAATTTTTCAGGGTGTAGATGTTTTAAATAGGTACTAATAACTTCTACTACGACACTCCAAACATCAACAGATGCTACAATAAAGAGTGCTATTCCTCCAATCATAGAAAATAAGACAGCTAAAAGTACAAAAAAACGTGTATTCCATAATGCACTTTCAAAAATATGTTCAATAAACTTCATTTTAATCCTCTAACTCTATCCACTTTTGAGCAATCCGAACAGAATTTGTCGCTGCACCTACTCTTACTTGGTCGGCAACACCCCAAATATGGAGAACATTTGGTTCAAAAATATCTTTTCTAATTCGTCCAACATAAGTCTCATCTGTATCTGTTGCTGTCATTGGCATTGGATATTTATTGTTTTCTAAATCATCTACTAACACAACATTTTCAAAATCTTTTAATACCTCTCTAACTTTTTCAACGGATATATCTACACCCTCTTTGAATCTTATAGTAATTGCTTCAGAGTGAGAACGTAATACAGGAACACGAACACAAGTAGCACTTACAGCAAAATTGCTATGCATAATCTTATTGGTCTCTAGTACCATCTTCATCTCCTCTTTGGTATATCCATTGGCTTGTGGAGTATCAATATGAGGGATAACATTTAGTGCAATTTGATGTGAAAATGCCTCTACTTTGGTCTCATCAAGTTTAAAGGCAAAGAAGTCTTGCATCTGACGAACAAGCTCCTCCATTCCTGCTTTTCCTGCTCCTGATGTTGCTTGATAGGTGCTTACATCTACTCTTTTGATTCCATATAAATCATCAAGTGGTTTAAGAAGCTGAACCATCTGAATAGTCGAGCAGTTTGGATTGGCAATAATACCTGTATCCTCCCAAAGCTCAATATCCTCTGGATTTACCTCTGGTACAACCAAAGGTACTGCATCTACCATTCTAAAGTGTGAGGTATTATCAATAACCACAGCCCCACTCTCTACGGCATATTTTGCATATTTAGCAGAGATATTTCCTCCTGCAGAGAAGAACGCAATATCAATACCACGACCTTCAAATACTGTTTCGGTAAGCTCTTCAATTGTATAATTTTTACCATTGAATTCAACGATTGAACCTGCTGAATTGGCACTTGCCAATGGCAATAGTTTTCCTACTGGGAATTTAACCTCTTCTAATACTCTAAAAAGCTCTTCGCCCACAGCTCCACTTGCACCAACAACAGCTACATTATACTGCTTCACATTTATCCTTTTCTTAAATAGTTTCACATATTTAAACGTTTATTTATCAATCTTATTTTAACAAAATGGCTGTGAGTATTGGCTTTTTTAACCCGATTTAAAAGCTTTAAAAGAAGAGTGGTGTAAATTGTTTCAATTTCTAAAACAATTTACATCTAAAAGAGATTACGCACACTCAAAAGAGTCAGTCTCTGAATGATAAACAATATTTTTATGCTCTTTGCCACAAAAGAATTCAGAAGTTGGAAGAGTTATCTTTTTCATAATTTTTTTATCAACATTATCAGGAGATACTATTAATTGAATCTTATCTCCATAATATCTCTCTTTTTCAGCAGGAGTCATAACATATTTTCTATGAGGAAGAATAATAGTCTCTACTCCATTTTTATCTTTTTTTATAAAAAATTTAAAAGAGTGCCTAAAGTTTTTAGCTTTTTTTACTCTTTTATTATTGCTTAAGTGAGATAAGTCAACGATACAAACCCCATTTTTACATGTCATAGATGTTCCTGCAGATAGCCCCATAGTCAGTAGTGTTATTGTTGTAAAAATAGCTGTTTTCATTTTTTCTTATCTCCTTAAATGTGTTATTTTCTATAACAATTATGACAAAGATTAGAGAAAAAAACAATAGAAAAACAAAAAAATCTTTAAAAAAAACTAAATTTATACTATTATTTCTAAAAATAAGGAGAAAGCTAAATAAAAAACAACATAATCTTTTTATGAAAATATATTTGATGTTGAATAATATTTATTATGTACGGAAACTATTAAATATAGGGGTTTAGAGTGTGACTATTCATATCACACTCTATATCTTATTGCTCTGGAATAATATCTAAACCATCATTATTAACAATATCTGGCTTCTCTACCTCCTCTTTAGGACACTTTGCCATACTTACAACAATATCTGTTTTTTCAACATTAACTACTTTTACACCAGAGGTATTTCGTCCTGCTTTTCTTATGGTCTGCATATCTACTCGTATCATTTTACCAATAGAAGTTAGACACATCATATCTTTATCATTCTCAACAAGTACCACTCCAACCACATCACCTGTCTTTTTACTAAGCTTCATGGAAATCACACCTTTACCTGCACGACTTTGTTCTCTGTACTCTGAAGCAGTGGTACGTTTTCCAATCCCTTTTTCACTTAACATAAGAAGTTCACTCTCTTCATTGTCAATGGTAGTAGCTCCACAGACAAAATCATCTTCTATTTTAAACTTAATAGCAGTAACTCCACGTGCTACTCGTCCTATCTCTCGTGCATCTTCTACTTTAAAACGAATACATTGACCTTTTTTGGTCGTTATAAACAACCATTTTGTATTAGGCATTACAATTTTAGCTGTCACAATCGCATCATCTTCGTCTAAATTAATAGCTCGTACACCATTAGTTCTGATATTTGAATACTCTTGTAAATTGGTACGTTTGACGATACCATTTTTAGTAAAGAAGACCAACCCTTTATCTTCATGAAAATCAGTTGTTGGTATTATAGACATAATCTTCTCATCTTGTTTGAGGTTAATTAGATTTACAACTGCTTTACCTTTGGCTGTTCGGCTTCCTTCTGGGATTTTATATACCTTCAACCAATAGAGTTGACCCATGTCGGTTACAAACATCAAAGTATTATGTGTAGATGAGATAAAAAACTGCTCTATAAAATCATCATCATGGGTAGTAACGGCAATCTTACCTTTTCCACCTCTTTTTTGCTTCTCATACTGTTTTACAGGAACACGTTTGATATATCCTCTATGAGTAATGGTCACTACCATTGGCTCATTAGGAATTAAATCCTCTATATCTATATCATCATAATCATCAATGATTTCAGTTCTTCTTTTTGTTTTGAAATTTTCGGCTATCTCTTTTAACTCATCAGCAATAATTCCATTTAAAATCTCTTCACTTTTAAGTATAGATTCTAAATAGGCTATTAACGTATAAAGCTCGTTTAACTCATTTTCAATCTTTTCAACTTCAAGACCAGTTAATCGTCTTAGCTTCATCTCCAAAATAGCATGTGATTGATTTTCAGATAGAGAAAATTTTCCCATTAAAGACTCTTTTGCTACTTGAATATCTTGACTCTCTTTGATAATTTTAATAACCTTATCAATATTATCAACTGCAATTTTAAGCCCTTCTAATATATGAGCTCTAGCTGTAGCTTTTTCAAGTTCAAATATAGTTCTTCTAATAATAACTGTTTTTCTATGTCTCAAAAAGAGTTCAAGAAGTTCACGTAGCTTAAATACCTTTGGCTCTTTATTGGTAATTGCCAACATAATAATCCCAAACGTTACCTGCATCTGTGTCTGTTTAAAGAGATTATTCAAAATAATATCACTCATAGCATCACGCTTAAGCTCTATAACAATTCGCATACCATCACGGTCAGATTCATCTCTGATTTCAGAGATACCATCTATCTGTTTATCTCGTACTAAATGGGCAATATTTTCAATTAGCCTAGATTTATTTACTTGATAAGGAAGTTCATCTACCACAATAACTTCTCTACTCTTCTTCTCTTCTATATGTGTTTTTGCACGTACTTTGATTCGTCCACGCCCTGTGGTATAGGCATCAGTAATACCTTTTTTACCAAATATAATACCACCTGTTGGAAAATCTGGACCTTTAATGATATTGAGTATCTCACTATCCTCACACTCTGGATTCTCTATAATCAAAATCAATGCTTCCATAAGCTCATCTAAACGATGAGGAGGGATATTGGTAGCCATACCAACAGCAATACCACTTGAACCGTTTAAAAGTAGGTTAGGAACACGAGAAGGAAAAACATCTGGTTCAGTTAATGAGTCATCATAGTTTGCTGTAAAATCAACTGTATCTTTATCTATATCTCTTAGAAGCTCTTCAGATATTTTTGTCATACGAGCCTCTGTATATCTCATAGCTGCTGCGTTATCCCCATCAACTGAACCGAAGTTTCCTTGACCATCAATCAAAGGTACTCTCATAGCAAAATCTTGAGCCATACGAACCAAAGCATCATATACAGCATTATCACCATGTGGGTGGTATTTACCTATGCAATTTGAAGAGATTACTCCGTTAACAAAAAACTCATGAACATCCTCAACTGTAAAGTCATAGGTTATCTCATCAGCAACCTCTTTAACCTCTTTTACTTTAAGAAATCTAATCTTGTTATCAACAATATATTTTAGCTGTTCATAAAGCTTACTATCTAAACGCCGTAACTTTTCTAAAATATTTAAATCTTCAACGGTATCAGAGTATATTTTAATACTCTTAGATAACTCTTTAACATATCTTATTTTTGTACCATTTTTATACTTGATACCTAATCTAAATTTTTCTCCATCTTCTGATTGATACCATCCTGCACCTATATGTTTTTCTGAAAAAGTATCAAATATTTTTTTTCCAAAAAATGGTAAATAACTGGTTAAACTAGGAGAGTTTGATACTCTAAAAGATTCTAATTTATCTCTCTTTTGATTATTTAATAGATTTAACTTATTTTTAAAAAAGTAAGCATTTGAACCAGTAAAAGTTAGATTATAAGAGTTATGACGAGCAATAATATCTCTATCTTTAATATTATTAATATCCCCTTTTTCTGCAGATTGAACGATTGTAGAGACAACACCAAATCTATCAAAAATAAGAAGAGCTAATTTTTTTAAAAATTTATGAGAAATAGATGTTATTACTATCTCGTTTCTAGCATTTTTTCTAATAAAACCATCGCCATCAATAAATCCACTCAAAAAAGCCAATAAAGAGTCATTTGAAAAACTCATAATAGTTGAATTAATATCTATATTATGACTATATTTATTAGTTATATTAAACTTTTCTAAAAATTCTTTTGATTTCTCTTTGTTAGATATTTTTAATATTTTTGTTGTTTTGCTCTCTTGAATATTATTATTAACATGGAAAGTCTCTTTAATATATTCTAGTACATTCTCTTCACTATTGGAAAAACAGAGATAATTTAAATTTCTATCTCTATCTATATTACCATCAGACATAAAAAGTCCTAAAGCATAAACTTCATCTTTGGAAAAGTTATCTTCTAAATCTAGTAATGATGGTTGCATTATTAAGTAATCATCAGTTGTTAAATCTTTAGACTCTTTAAATGAGTAGCTTAAATCTTCATTAAGAACTTTAAACCTATGTCCTCGTGTTACTCTATTTTCAAATATATTTGAACTACTAGAGACTTTTAATAGTGGCTGTTCAGGTTGATAAAATAACTCTGTTACATCTTTTAAGCCTTTTTGAGTATAGACTCTATCTCCCACATCTATATCTTCTATAGGAACAAGTCCTCTATTAGTTGAGACAAGAGAACCTGCTACTAAACAATCTCCTACAATTCTAGCCGATTTTTTATAAGGACTCTTATGGCTAATATTAAGGTCTCTCATAGCATATAATATTCTTCTATGAACTGGTTTTAGTCCATCTCTAGCATCAGGCAAAGCCCTACCTACAATTACAGACATAGAGTAATCCAAATAGGAGGCTCTCATACTCTCTTCTATTTTTACCTCTTGTATATCTTGGTTCTCGTCAATCAAATCGCTCATGAAACCCCTTTATTATATAATATTCTATGGTACAAATTAAGGCGTATTATAACCAAATAGCTCTTAAAATTATTATTTTATATTATGTTGTTAACATATCATAGGGACGACTAAGTTTATCTCTAAGTTGATGTAGACTTACAGTTCTACCCTCTCGTATAAACTCTCGTCCATCTAAAAAAATAATCATGGTTGGCATAGAAAAGACTTGAAAATAAGCAGATATTTCACGATTTTCTTCTGCATCTAAATAAATCTGCTTTATCTGTGGAAACTCTCTATCAAATAGCTCTTTGAACTTAGGTCTTAACGCATGACAAACATTACAGTTTTCACCTGAAAAATATACCAATACCCCAATTTCTGCTCTGATTATCTTATTTAACTCTTCTAAACTCATTTAGCTCTCCTCGCCTCTTCTATATCATTTTCTATCTGCTCTTTTAATTGCACTAAACTATCAAACTTTCTATTTTCTCGAATAAACTTAATAAATGCAATCTCAACAAATCCCGTAACTATACCAATATCTCTATCTAAAATATAACTCTCTATCGCAAATGAACCATCAGTTGTGACTCTATGACCCAAAAAAGTTACACTATTGAACCATACTTTATCAATCTTTGTCTTGGATAGATATACTCCATTCTTTGGTAAAGAATAGTCATATACTTTTAGATTTAATGTAGGAACAAGCTCTTTTTTGCCTAAACCTTGACCAGCTATTATCTCTCCTGAAATAGTAAAATATCTACCCAAAAGCTCTCTTGCAATCTCAATCTCTCCTTGTGATAGATACTCTTTAATAGTTCGTGTATGAATAGATATATCTCTAACTTTTACCTCATCTATAACGACTACTTCTCCATCAAAAAGCTCTTTTAGAAGTTTACTATCTCCCTCTTTTTTATATCCAAAGGCAAAATCATAACCTACTACTATCTTTTTAAGCTTTGGAAAATCCTCTTTTAGTTTACAAACAAACTCTTTAGCACTCAATAGATTTATATTCTCAAAATGGTAAAAAAAACAGGGTTTTTTAATATAGAGTGAACGTCTATATCCTGCTGTCATAGAGCCTCTATTCCTCTCTATTATAACAACTGCTTCTACTTGGTCTATCAATACTCTATGTGCTTTATGTACACCATCAAATGAGCCTATCGCAATAGAGTCTATACTATTTGTTAATTGCATCTTTTTCCAAAATGATAAATATACTCAATATTTCCAGATTTACCTGCTAATTTAGAGGTTGTAGTGTAAAGCAGATTCCAAGATAACTCTTTTGCTCTTGACTCAAACCTCTCTTTGGCTCTCATAATCGCCTCTTGGTCAATAACCACTCCTCTACTATCTCGTTTTACATCTCTACCTACTTCAAATTGAGGCTTAAAGAGTAAAATCATATCCATATTTGACAATCTATCTATATCCTCCATAATCTTTAAAATAGAGATAAAAGAGACATCACACGTAACAATCTCAAAACTCTTATCAGATTGAAATGCTCTAATATCAGTCTCTTCAAAAATATCTACTTTTGGATTATCTCTCAATGAGTAATGGAGTTGATTTGACCCTACATCAACAGCAGTAACAGACTCAACCCCATTTTCCAATAAAATCTGAACAAATCCACCCGTAGATGAACCTATATCTAAAGCCTCTTTATCTACTAAATCCATAGGATACTCATCGAAAAATAGCTCTAACTTTTTTGAAGCACGACTTACATAAAACTTCTCTCTATCTATATCAATAGCACTACTCTCATCGCACTTAGTTGATGGCTTTGCTTTTTTACCATCTACAAATACTTTTCCTCTCTTTATAGCATCTATAGCTCTATTTCGGCTCTCAAAGTAGTTTTTTTCTACTAGGTATTTATCTAATCTCACTTCTTCTCCAACACACTTTTAATATCTGCTAATGCAATATACTTAACCACTCTACCCTCTTTTATTGGGGCTAAAAGCTTCAATTTTGATAATAGTTTTAGATACTTTCGTGCTGTATTGTCTGATATTTCATAAGCATTACTTATCTCTTTGACTGTAAATATTCGCCCTGGGTTTTTCATAGCTTTTTTGACAATATTTTTTTGAATAAAGTTTAAACTATCTGCTAGTTTAGAGTTTTCTAGTAACTCAACTACATCTTCAAACTCTTGACTCTTCTCATCTAAATAGTTAAATAACTCCTCCATAGCTCTAAGTATAATATCTGCTTGATAATACAAAAAATAGGTTAAATCATTCTCATCAATCTCTGTATATAGATAAGCCATTCCATACTTGACAGGAGCTATTTTTAGCAGTTTAGAGATAGATAGATACTCAAAAAAAGAGAATCCATTTTGAAGCATAAACCAGTAAAATATAGCTCGTGCTGTTCGTCCATTACCATCGGCAAATGGGTGTTCATAGCCTATCATAAAGTGCAGTATAATACCTTTGACAATAGGGTCTATAAAGGAGTTACCATTCTCTCCAGAGTGTATGGTATTGGCAAATAGACATAACTTCTCTAAACGTCCTTCTATCTCTTGATAGTGAGGTGGCTGATGCAATATCTCTCCATCTACCCCATCGGTAATCACAATATTATTATCTGCTCTAAACTCTCCAGGAACTACTGAATTTTCACTTGTCTTATGGGTTGCTATCTTATGAAAATGACGAATCAAATCAATACTAAGTGGTGCATCAAGAAGCTCTTTTACTTCACGCATTAGAAAGTAGTTGTTTAGAATCATCTGCTCATCTTCAGAACGTGGTTTACGCTCCTCTACCAACATCTTTTTTGCTACTATTCTAGTAGTAGATGCCCCCTCTAATTGAGCAGAGCTAATAGCCTCTTCCATCATCAAAGAGGAGATTAGAAACTTCTGTTTGATAGTAGAACTAGAGTTTATCCCCTCTCCTGATAGTTTAGCTATTTTATAAAACTTTGCTTGTAGTGAGTCAGGAATGCAGTAGTGAAACTCCTCTCCATCTTTATCAAATAGAGATATAGGCTTACGTTTAGTAAATCGAAACCATTTAGTAACTACCCAAGCCTTTTTTTTGTCATGCTCTCGATTTACACGCCATCTAAACTCATCCCAATAGAGATAACGACCTTTATTATCTGTTTCACGAAAATATTCCATTAGGTAACTATTATCTTGTACCATCTGCATAACAACATCCAGATTAGAAGGAGAAAAGGCAATGGGTGCTTTTTCAATACGTGATTTAGACATTTCTACCCTATTTTATTTTTCTGTTATTGTAGCATATTTAGACATTACTCACAATTGCAGTCCCATTTTGGTTATATATATCTAAACCTCTTTGGTGTAAATCAACTTATGATTAATTTTATTATCAAGAATCTCTACATAACGCATTGGATATTGGTCTAAATCCAAAGGTCGTACAAAACCTCGTGTGACAACTGTCTCAACATTTTGAATTTTTGTAACAGAATCAATATGTTTATGTCCTGAGAGTGTCAAGATAAGATTTTTATAAGAGAATAGTTCTTTTTGAACCTCATCACTATTGTTTAAAACATATTTATGAATCTTTTTTTCATCTTTTTCATTCCAATAGTTGGTATAAGGGTGATGATTCATCATAATAGTTGGATTACCTTTTTTTATAGCTTTCTTGGCAAATGCAATCGTCTCTTTGGTATAAGCCCCATTATCTTTACCTTCTATACAGCTATCAAGACCTAAAATAGTATATCCTTTCTTCTCAATCAACCAATCTTTACCCTCTATAGTCACCAACTTACTATCTAAAAATAGAGATTTAAACTCATCAAGATGAATAGAATCATTTGGCTTAGGATTGGCTTCTTTGTTTCCACGAATAACAAGAGATGGGCAGTGAAGTTTAGAGATAATATCTTTGAAAACCAAAGCATCTTTGTTGCCTTTAACATTATTATTGAAATTATCCCCTCCAAACAGAACAAAATCCAAATTGGTATACTCTTTATTCACAAAAGCAACCATATTTTTCATAGCATCTACACTCTCTTCATCTTGTAAATCCATGTGTGAATCGGTAATATGAATAAAACGTAATGTTCTATCCTTCTCCTCTTTTTTCGATTGAGTTTTCTCTTCTGCTACTAGGCTTAATGGTAAAACTCCTAATGCCAAAGCACTCTTTATAAAAGTTCTTCTTGTCTTTTTCATCTATCTTTTCCTTAATTATGGTTTTAAGGTGCTATCTTATCTAAAAAATCAAAAAAACTCAAAATAAAATAGGTTAACTTTCTAATAAC
>Ga0256833_1001598_pt1 | contig 16538 bp, 12 predicted proteins | sample 356284metaG_FD_190535 | JGI IMG/M metagenome (GOLD analysis project Ga0256833, IMG submission 190535) | Hydrothermal vent microbial communities from Mid Atlantic Ridge, Atlantic Ocean - 356-284 | ecosystem: Environmental > Aquatic > Marine > Hydrothermal vents | place: Atlantic Ocean: Mid...
TCCGGGGTGTTGCGGCTGATGGTGACCACCTCGGCCCGGGTTTTGATGGGCTTGAGCCCCACGGCCTGAGGGTCGTAGGGGTCGGTGAGCACCGTGGCCTTGCCGCGCTGCGAAAGGCGAAAGGCGTAGTGGCCAAGCCAGGTGAGTTCCATACCCGTTTCTCCTGGGGGAAGCGCGCCGCGCGCGGTCGCCCGGGTTTACCCCGTGGCCGCGGGCGGTTCCTCTTTTTCGGGTAGCACCACCCGAATGTGCAGCTCGCGCAATTGCTCTTCGGTCACCGGTGAGGGCGCGCCGGCCATCAGGTCGCGCGCAGCCTGGTTCTTGGGGAAGGCGATGACCTCGCGGATGCTGGGTTCGTCGGCCAGCAGCATGACCAGCCGGTCCAGCCCCACCGCGATGCCGCCGTGGGGCGGCGCGCCATACTCGAAGGCCTCGAGCATGTGGCCGAACTGTTGCCGCGCGGTGTCCATGTCCAGCCCAATGAGGCGGAACACCCGCTCTTGCAGCTCCCGCTGGTGGATGCGGATGCTGCCCCCCGCGACCTCGTTGCCGTTGAGCACCAGGTCGTACTGGGTGCCCCGCACCCGGCCCGGGTCCGTTTCCAGGTAGGGCAGGTCTTCGGGCAGGGGCATGGTGAAGGGGTGCTGGCTGGGGTCCCAGCGTTGCTCTTCGGGGTCCCAATAGGCAAAGGGGAAGTCGATGACCCAGGCGAAGGCCAAGGTGTTGGGGTCCCGCAGGCCCAGGCGGTCGCCCAGCAACAGGCGCAGGCGGGCCAGGCTTTCGTTGACCACCTCGTGGTCCCGGTCGGCTACGAAGAGCAGCAGGTCGCCGGGCTGGCCTTCCAGGCGTTCGACGATGCGCTGCAGCACGCCCTGGGGGAAGAACTTGGCGATGGGCGATTTGACGCCGCCTTCGGGGGGCAGGATGAAGTACGCCAGGCCCTTGGCCCCATATTGGCCCACGAAGCGGGTGAGCTCGTCGATTTGCTTGCGGCTGTAGCCGGCCAGGCCCTTGGCGTTGAGGCCCTTGACCAGGCCGCCAGCCTGGGCCGCGGCTTTGAACACCCGAAAGTCGCTCGCGTCCACCAGGTCGGTGATGTCGCGCAGCTCTAAGCCAAAACGCAGGTCCGGCCGGTCCGTGCCAAAGCGGGCCATGACCTCGCGGTAAGTCAGCCGGGGGAAGGGCTCGGCCAGCAGGCGCTTGTGGGGCACGGCCTGGCGCACGATGTGCAGCATCAGAGCCTCGATGAGGTCCATGATGTCTTCCCGCCGGTCCACGAAGGCCATTTCCAGGTCCAGCTGGGTGAATTCGGGCTGGCGGTCGCCGCGCTGGTCTTCGTCGCGGAAGCAACGGGCAATTTGGAAGTACTTATCGACCCCGGCCACCATGAGCAGCTGCTTGAGCTGTTGGGGCGATTGGGGCAGGGCGTAGAAATGCCCCGGGTGCAGGCGGGAAGGCACCAGATAGTCGCGCGCGCCTTCGGGGGTGCTTTTGAACAAAATGGGCGTTTCGACCTCGATGAAGCCGCGCGCGTCAAGGAAGTCACGAATGAGCTTGGTGACCCGATAACGCAGCCGCAGGTTGCGCTGCATGCGCTGACGGCGGAGGTCCAGGTAGCGATATTTCAGGCGCACGCTTTCGTCCACGGGGTCGTCTTTGGAAACCACGAAGGGCAGGGGCTTGGCCGGGTTGAGCACTTGCACCTGCTGCACGGCCACTTCGACCTCGCCGGTGGGCAGCTTGGGGTTTTCGGTGCCCGGGGGCCGCCGGCGCACCGTGCCCTGCACCTGAATGACCCATTCGCTGCGCACATGCTCTAACGCAGCGTGGGCCTGGGGGTTGATTTCAGGGCTGGCCACGATTTGCACCAGGCCGGTGTGGTCCCGCAGGTCGATGAAGGTCACGCCGCCGTGGTCCCGGCGTCGATGCACCCACCCGGCCAAGGTGACGGTTTGGCCCTGGTGTTGGGGTCGCAGCGTGCCGCATTCGTGGGTTTTGTACATGAGGGGCCTGCTCCTGAGGAGAAGTCGCACGCCAAAAAGCCCCGCGCGGCATCAGGGCCACGCGGGCGGTGCGGGGGAATTATAGCACAGAGCGGGGCGCGCGGCGTGGCGCCGGGGGATGAAACCGCGGATGCATGAAGAGCAGGGAGCAATGAGCAGGGAGCGGTGAGCACGGTAGGGGCGACCCGGCAGGTCGCCCGGCCCCTCAGCGCGGCCAGGTGGGTTCCCCCCGGGCCACCCGCAGCAGGGCCTCGAAGTCGTCGTTGGCCGCGACCCGGTTGCGGCGCACCAGGCCGCAGCGGGTGCAGCGATGCACCAGCACATAGCGCCCGCGACGGGTTTCCACGCCGATGGGCTGCATCAGGCCGCCGCAGCTCGCGGCCCGGTCCCCGGGATGCACATCCACATGTTTGCTCCACAGGCAGCGGGGGCAGTGGTTGGTGTAGCCTGTGCCTTGCACGGCCAGGCCGCACACTTCACACACGAAGTCTTCCACCCGGCGTTGGAAATTACGGCCCATGGGCCCTGCCTTTCAGGGGGAAGATTGCACCCGGCGTTGCCACGCGTCTTCGGCCGCGGCCTGTTCCGCGGCCCGCTTACTGGGGCCCGTGCCGCGGCCCCATTCCTGGCCCTGCACCTCCACGGCTACCCGAAAACAGGGCGCGTGGTCCGGGCCGCGGCGTTCCAACAGCCGATAGCGGGGCGTGCCCAGGCCCCGGGCCTGGGTCCATTCTTGCAGGCGGGTTTTGGCATTGACCGGCGCGCCCTGGGCAGCCCATTCGGCCTGGGCCTGGCGCAACAGGGGCACCACGAAGGCCTGGGCCGCGGGCAGCCCCTGGTCCAGATACAGCGCGGCCAGCAGGGCCTCGAAGGCATCGGCCAGCACCGAGGTGCGGGCCCGGGCCCAGTCGTCGCGCTCGCTGCGGCCCAGGCGCAGCACGGCTTCCAGGCCCAGGGTTTCAGCAAAGCGGGCCAGCTGCTCCCCCTGCACCAGGCGGGCCCGCCAGCGGGTCATTTCCCCTTCCCGCAAACGGGGAAAGGTGCGATACAGCCAATCCGCGGCGATGAAATCCAGCAACCCGTCGCCCAAGAACTCTAAGCGTTCGTTGTCGCCCTGGGCCTCGGGGTGCTCGTTGCGGTAGGAAGGGTGGGTGAGGGCCAGGTCGAGCAGGGCCCAATCGTGGAAGATGAGGCCCAGGCGGTGGGCGAAGGTTTGCAGCTGGCGTTGGCGTTGCGGGGTGAGCGACATGAGCATCCTCGGCGATGGGGTGCGCGGTATGGTACTACAAAGGGCCGTCGGGGACAAGGTTGCGGGTTTAATGCGTGTAGTGACCGGCCCCGAAAAAGATGGACACCTCAATCTTCCCCAGCGCCGGGCCGCCGCCTATCAAAGCGGCGTCAGGCCGCCGCATTCCAAAAGGCCGGGCGACCAGCCGGGTCGTCCAGGGCGCACCGCCGTGCGCCCCCACCGCGCCGGGCGACTTGCCGGTCGCCTCTACCGCGCTCACCGCTGCCTGCTGACCGCTCCCTGCTGACTGCTCTTTTCATCCGCGTCCATCCGCGAGCATCCGCGGCCCCCTTCCCCTGGGCGCAGCACGCTGCGCCCCTACCGTGCCGGGCGACCTGCCGGGTCGCCCCTACCGTGCTCCCTGCTGACTGCTTCTTGCTATCTTTCTTCCGTGTTTTTCCGTGTTCATCCGTGGTTTCTTCTTTTTTATCCGCGATTATCCGCGTGCATCCGCGGCTTCCTTCTCCCGGCGCAGCACGCGGCACCCATCGCGCTTCCCGCTACTCAAAGGGCGTCGCGCCCGTGGGGTCCCACACATACACCCAGTCGCCCTCCTGGGCCCATTGGAACAGCCAATACGCGTCGGCCACGGCCAGGTTCACACACCCGTGGGATTGTTTGAAGCCGAAGCCGTCGTGCCAGTACGCGCCGTGAATGGCCCGCGCGCCGTCGTAGTACATGGTCCAGGGCACATCTTCCAGGTAGTAGAAATCCCGCTTGTCCGCGGTGAACGCGCCGCGCATGTCTTCGGTTTCCAGCTTGCGTTGAATTTGGAACACGCCCTGGCGGGTGTAGAACTGCCCCGTGCCGCTGGAAATCATGGTAGCGAAAATCAGGCGATTGTCTTCGTAGACCGTCAGCGTCTGTTCATAGACATCAATCTCAATCCAGCGGCTCCCGGGCACCCCTTCGGGCGGAGCCGAGCGGGGGGTGACGGTGGCGATGCGGCTTTCTTCCACCCACATATCAGGCCCCACCAGCAACCACTCCTGGCCGTCCACTTCCCGGCGGTCGTAGACCTGCACCCGCTGGTAGCGGTGCAGCGTGTAAGGGGCGTAATCCCAGGCGCCGAAGCCGGGGGTGGCCTTGGGGCGCACCTCGCGGAAGCGCACCCACCCAAAGGGCCGGGTGGGGGGCTGCTCGGGGAACAGCCAGCCGCGGAAGGTGGACGGTGTCACCGGTTCCACGGCTTTGCGGCTGACCCAATAGCCGGCCGTGGTGTGCAAGGCGGTTTTATCGCCCACCCGCTGGCTGCGGTTGTAGGCAATGTACATGAAGCCGGGTCCCATGCGGCGGGCGGGTTTGTCGTGCTCTTCCACCGCGGCCTGAGGGCTGCTATACAGGCGCAGGCGTTCGGCCGTGACCCAGGCGTAGCGGGTGTGCTCGTCGGGCAGCACCAGCCAGGTCAGCGGCAGCCGCACCCCGGGGAAGTCGTCGCGCGCCCAGGTAAAGCCCTGCTGTTGCAGCGTGGCCAGGTAGGCCGCGCTGCCCACCATCTGGCAATTGCCTGGGCTTACGCCATACAGACCCGGCGGGCAGGCCGCGGCCCCCGCGTAGGGTTCCCCCCCCTCGTTGGGGCCCGGGTCGGTGCCCACGGCCACTGGCGCGGGGGCCCACGCCGCAGCGCTCACCAGCAGCAACCATCCGGCCCACAGCCACCATCTTTGCCTGCGCATCATGCACCGCCTTTCTATCCTGTGCGAAATCCTCACACTCTCATTGTACCCGCGGCGTCTATGGGGGCCATGCGCGTTTTGGCGGGGGAACCGGCGTTGGCCGCGCGGCGGGCCGCGGCGACCCGGTCCGGGGCCGGCCTCAGCTCCCTTCCCCCGGCAGCAGGCGGCCGCGCACGATGATGCGCTGGTTGTCGACCAGGTAGGGGTAGCACGAAATCAGGGTCACCGTGGGGTCCGGCGTGGGCGCCATCCATTGCACATCGGTGGGTTCCACAATGTGAATTTCGGTGACCACATAGGTATAGACCCGGTTGTGGGTGTGAATGAGGATGACATCGCCGGGCTGGAGCTGGTCCAGGTCGCGGAAGATTTCGCCGTAAATGTCGTTGTGGGCCGAAAGTACCATGTTGCCGGGCTGGCCGGGGTTGGCCGTGCCCGGGTGTTGGCCCACGCCCTTTTTCAGTTGCTCCCACCCGTCGCCCATGACGATGGGCGCGTCGACATCGATGGCCGGGATTTGGATGCGGATGCCCTGCGCGGGGCTGGGCGTGGGGATGGTAAGCGCAGCCTGGTAAGCCTGGGCGTAGGGCCGCAGGTGTTCGGGGATTTCGGCCTCGTTGGGCCGCGCGCCGCCGGGCGCGGTGGGGGGCGTGTGGCCGCCGGGCAGCACCACCGCACGCACCACCGGGGTCGGCGTGAAGGTGGGCTGGGCCAGCGCGGCGTTCACTTCCTGGTTGAGGGTGCTGAGCAAGCTGAAGCCGTTGAGCAGCACCCAGGCCAGCCCGGCCACAGCCAGCACTTCCACGGCCAGCAGCAGCCGGTCCAGCCAGCCGCGGGGGCGCGGGCCCTTGGGTTCCCCGGGCGGCGCGGAGGCCTCGGCGGTGGGCATGTTGTCCAGCAGGTCCTCGCCCGCGGCTTCGGGGGTCACCAGCACCACCCGCCCGGCGCGCTGGTAATAAGCCAAACGGGCCTGCCGCGCGGCGCGCAGCGCATCTTGCCATTGCTGGCGCAGCAGCCAGGCTTGCTTTTCGGGCTTGGGTCGCGACCGGCGGGCCATGCTGCACCTCACGGCGTGGGGGTCGCGGCCGGGGTGGCCGTCATCGGCGGCTGTGGTTCGATGGTCACTTCCACCGTCACCGGCAGCACCGAAACCACCTGCACGGCCTCGGGAACCACTTCGACTCGGGGCTCCAAAGTATAAGTGCCCACATCCAGGCCCGTCAAGTCCACCACCACCCGCACGCTGCCGCGCGGGTCCATGTTTTCCAGCACGGGAATGGGCCCACTGAGCAGCACATCCACGGTGGGGGGCGCGATGGTGGCCTGCAACCCCGGGGCCAGGCCCACGCCTTCCACCGGCAGGTTGAGGGTGATGCTGGTCTCCAGGGGCTCGATTTGAATATCGACCCGCACCCGGTCGTCGCCGATGACCGAAACGCCTTCAGGCAGGCGCAAGGGCACTAAGCGTTCCAGGGATTCGGTGGCGTTGTCGAGCACGATGGGCTCGGTTTCGACGAAGGAAAGGTCCTGAACCAGGGTCGGGTCCTGGGCGAACACCGTGACCACCGGCGGATGCACGGCCACATTGGTAATGCGATAACCGGCTGCGGGCTGGCCTTCCAGCACCACCCGCACCACCACATCCCGGAAGCCGCCCAAGCGCTCCACCGGCACGGTGACCAGCACCGACGCGGGCTCGATTTGCACCTGGGGCACGGGCAAGCCCTGGGCGTCCAGGGCCTGCAGGGTCACCTGCTGGCGCACGGTTTCCCGCACGCCCTGGATGTCGATGCGGGCTTCGACCCGCTGCACCCGTTGCACCGCTTCTTCGGGCCCGCGCACGGTGACCTCATAGGGCCAGGTTTGCGGGCGCTGGGCTTCGTACCCCACCGCGGGTTCCCCCACCACCTTGACATGCACGGCCATGGTGCGTTGCACCAGGCGGCTCAGCACCACGGTGACCTGGTCCGGCCGGTAGGTCACCAGCTGCACGGGCCGGGCGTGCACGGCCACATGCACGGGCACGGTGTGGGTGCCCACTCCCAGGCCCTGCAGGTCAATCCAGGCTTCGATTTGGTCCGGCCGCAGGTGCTGTTCCCACACGCTTTCGGGGGCCCGCAGGGTGACCAGCACCCCCGAAGGCAGGGCGTTGACCAGCATGAGGCCCTCGGGCTGGTTGCGTACCTGCAGGGGAATGGGCTGGGGGAAGGTGTCGACCCGATTGGGGTCGCTTTTGAGCTCGGCCCAAATCCAAATCAGCACGGCCAGGGAGAGGGCGGTGACGAAGTTGACCAGATGTTGCTTCCAGGAGCGCGCGGCGCGAGGGGCGTCTAAGGTCATGGCGTCTCATCCCGGGGGGAAGGGGGCGCCGGGCGCCACCACGATGCGAACCGCCAGGCCCGAAACCAGGCCCGAATGGGGGATGAAGCCAGCCCGGCCAGCAGCAGTTTGCGCACTTGCTCGGGGTTGAGGTCGCCGATGAGGTAGCCGTCGCGAGCCACCGAGATGCGGCCGGTTTCTTCGGAAACCACCACGGCCAGCGCGTCGCTGACCTCGGTGATGCCGATGGCGGCCCGATGCCGCAGTCCCAATCGGCGCACGCCGTCGGGCAGGGGGAGCTCGGTGGTGGAAGTGAGGGGCAGCACGCACGCCGCGGCCTGCAAGCGCCCGCGGCCGATGATGAGCGCGCCATCGTGCAGGGGCGTGTTGGGGTAGAAAATCTGGATGATGAGCTCCGGCGAGGCCAGCGCGTCGAGCAGCACGCCGGTTTGGATGTAATCGCCCAAGCTGGTGGTGCGCTCGAAGACGATGAGCGCACCGATGCGGGCTTCGGCCATGCTGGTGATGGCTTCCACCGTGGCCTGCACCACCTGCCCCGCCACCGCGCGGCGGGTGGACGGCTGCGCGCCCAGACGCCCCACCCGCTCTAAGGCCTGACGCAGCTCGGGCGCGAAAATGACGGGGATGGCCAGCAGCAGCGCGGGCAGCGCGGTGTTCCACAGCCACGAAAAGGCCGGCAGTTCCAGCAAATTGGTGAGCAGGCCCAACCCCATGACCACCAGCAGCACGCCGCGCAAGATGGCCATGCCCCGGGTTCCCTGCAGCCAGGTGAGGGTGATGTAAAAGATGATGGCCACCAGCAGGATGTCCAGCAGGCTGGCCCAGGTGAAGCGCTCCAAGATGAGGGCGAGGTTGTCCACCAGCGTTTGCACCCGTTGCCTCCGATGAAAGCGACCGGCATACACACGGCCCCGACGGGGAACCCCACCGGGGCCGCGCGGCAATACGGGGGCGACCTTTCGGCCCAGCTGTGGGCCGGGGCGGGTCGGCGAATGCCTTATAGTGGTTGCAGCACCCGGTCGACGCGCAGTTGCTTGAAGAGCATCACGCTTTGGCCGGGCGGCCGCGATTCGCGCGCGGCTTCTTGCCACGCGGGCACGGTGAGTTCTTCGACGCTGCGCTCCTGGAAGCCTAAGCGTTGCCAGTGGGCCCGGGTGCGCTGGTAGAACTTGGGGTGCAGAAAGACCAGCGCGGCTTCGCACTGCAATTCCCGAGAGCGCTCCAGCACTTCATCCATGGCGGCCTGGATGGCCTGCCCCGCACCCTGGGGCGAGTGGATGTAGAATTCGTTGACCCGGGTGACCAGATTTTCCACCTGCCAGCCCACCAGGCCCACCAGCTCGCCGTTTTGCCGCACCAGCAGGTAGGCCCGGTCGCCAAAGCGGGCGATGATGTCGGCCCGGCCGGGGCGCACTTTGCCCCGGGTGGCCCGGGCGATGAAGTCCGCGATTTCCTGCGCGTGTTTGGGCGTGGCGCGTTCCACTTCCACCTGCACGGTGGTTTCGGCCGGCGTTGGGGGTGGCGCGGCCTTTTGCGGCGCGGCCGGGCGGGGGGCCTCGGCGGCCGCGGGTTTGGCCGGCCGCGGCGCGGGTTTGGGTTTGGCCGGCGGGGCTTCGGTGGGCACTTTCACCGTGCGGCGCACCGGCTGCACCGGCGTCACCCCGGGGATTTTCATCCACGCGTCCACCACCTGCCGCCAGGTGTATTCGAAGGTGCGGCTGTTGTCGATGATGACATCGGCCCGGGCCCGCTTGAGGGATTGGGGCGGTTGGGCCATGATGCGTTGCCGCGCTTCTTCGGTGGACATGCCCCGTTGTTTGATGAGCCGCTCCATTTGCACCTCGGGCGGGGCATCGACCACCCAAATGGCGTCGCACAGCTTGTGCAGGCCCGATTCCAGCAGCTTGATGGCCTCGATGACCACCACTTTGTGGGGCGCGCGGTTGACCAGGTAGTGGATGGCCTGCTCTACCAAGGGATGGACGATGGCCTCCAGCTGAGCCAGGGCATCGGGGTCGCTGAACACGATGCGCCCCAGCTTGCGCCGGTCGATTTCCCCATCGGGGCCCAAAATCCAGCGGCCAAAGGTTTCGACCACGGCCTGGTAGCCCGGCGCGCCCTTGGCGATGGCGCGGTGCGCTAAGCGGTCGGCGTCGATGCCGTAGGCGCCCAGGTGCTCCAGCATTTTGCGCACTACGCTTTTGCCGGTGGCGATGTTCCCCGTGAGGCCAATAATATATTTGTTCGGAAAAACGCGAGACATAGACGAAACCTCACTGAATAGGCTGCCGCGAGTTGGGATAATATGTTATCACGATTTTGGCCGCTTTCCAAGAGTAGGAAGGAAGAAGTTTTCAGGGCTTTTTCCTTTTCGAACACCAACGGCATCCACAACGCCGAATTTAAATCTCACACCGAGACACAGAGAACACGGGGAGAACAATTTCGCCCGCTTCTCGGTGTTCCCGGTGCCTCCGTGTGACTTTGTCAGCCCTTGAAAAAGCCCTGGGAAGCAGTTGGTGCGTGGTGCAGGGGAACCGGCGGGGGGCCCACGGGGCTGCTATGCTATATCGGGGTTGGCATGGCCATGGGCCCGAGAGGCAGGGCCATGGCCGTAGAAGCGCGCTGCCTGGCGCGTTGCTGGCGGGCTAAGGCCCGGCCCACAGGGTGAGCACCAGGCCCGCCAGGGCCGCGAAGCCGGCCAGGGCCAACAGCACACCGTCCGCTGGGGTGGCCGGGAAGGCGTCGGCCCCGCCGGGCGCCGCGGGCAGGGGCATGGGGCCGGGCCCCAGCAAAGCCCGCAGGAAGACTTCCACCGAGGGCGGTCGCTCGTCGGGGTGCAGGCGCAGGCCCCACAAGAGGGCCTCTTCCACCCGCACGGGCAGCGAGGGGTTGATTTGGCGAGGTGGGCGCAGCGCGTTGGGCCGCAAAAAACGCTCCCGGGCCGAGGGCGGCGGTTCGTTGGTCAGCAAATGATACAGGGTAGCGGCGAAGGCGTAAATGTCGCTGCGCGCGTCGGTATGCCCCGCGTCCGCGCCATATTGCTCCAGGGGCGTGTAGAGCGCGGTGCCCTTGCCCTGAATGACGGTGATGGTCGCGTCGCCGGTGTTCATTTCCTTCACCAGGCCAAAATCCACCAGCTTGATGCGCCCCTCGGGGGTCAGTTTGATGTTGCTGGGCTTGACATCCCGATGCACGATGGGCGGATTTTGGTTGTGCAAATAGGCCAGCGCGTCGCCCAGCTGACGGGCCCATTCCAGCACCTGGCTCAACGGCAAAAAGCGGCCTTCCTGCCGGGCTTCTTCGATGAGCAAGCGCAAATCCGAACCCGGCACATAGTCCATGACCAGATAGTCGGTGGTGCCCTCGCTGAAGAAGTCGGAGACCTTGGGCAGGTTGGGGTGGTCGAGCCGCGCCAACACCTGGGCTTCCCGGCGGAACTGGGCCCGCAGCTCTTCGATGGCCTCGGGGGGCAGGGTGGGGTCGTGGCGCACGCTTTTGATAGCGCACAACCGGCCTTGCAGGCGCAAATCGTCGGCCAGATAGACAAAGCCCATGCCCCCCTGGCCGATGACCTCCCGAATGCGATAGCGTTGGCGCAAAACCTGGCCGATGCGCAAGACCATGGGCGTTTTCCTCCTGCCGGTGGCGTTGGCGCGCTGCCGTTTTCATTATAGCCGCGGCCATCATTTGGCCCAGCCGTAGATGGTCACTGTGTCGGTGGTGAAGCGGGGCTGCAAGTCGGGGGGAACCTGCACGGCCCCGGCGCACATTTCCCGCTCCCGCGGGCCGACGAAGAGGTAGTCCATGCCCCGCTGCTGTAAAGCCTGGGCCTTGGTTTGCGGGTCGCCGGGCTGGCACAACATGCGGCGCACAAACGCGTCTTCCTTGTCCGGGTGAGGCGTCTCCAGGGGGTGGCCGACGAACACCCGTCGGCCGGTGAACGCGGCCAGCCGGGCGCCGCTTTCGGCCGAGGCCAGGAAGCGGGCTTCGGCCGGCGTGTGTTCCCGCACCCAGGCAAAAGCAGCCACTTCGTCGGGGTAAAGATACAGCACCGGGGAACCGCGCGCGGCCAGCAGCAAAAGCCCCACCAGGGTCAACAAAGTGCTGGGCAGGCTCAAGGCCCACACCGCCTGGGACCACCGGCGGCGTTGGTGGGCTTCCAGGGGAGCCAACGCCGCGCTCAGACTCCAGGCCGCGGCCACATACGCGCCGACGAAAAAGCGGCGCTGCAGGGCCAGGGGGAGTTGGGTGAGCACCACGCTGTTGAAGCCCCAGGCCCAGGTGGGGCTTTGGTGCCCCGCGGGCAAGCGGCCCCGGCCCCAGGCTTCCCAGGCCAGCAGCCAGGCCGCGGGCAACGCAGGGCTCACGGCCAACAGCATCAGCCACCAGGGGCCGCTGGGGGTCACATTTTGCGCGTTCCACACCACTAAGGTGGGGTCCTGGCGCAGGGCCCATAGCGCGTAGAGGGGATAAGGCAGCCCACCGAGGGCCACCCACACGGCCCGGCGCCAGGGTTCGGGCCAGCGCGCCCAGGCCGGGCCGGGCGTCGGTTCCCCCCGCCGCAACAGCCGTTGCCACCACCACAGCGGCAGACCGCCCACGGCCAGGGCTGCCAGGACTACCACCACGCCAAAGGGGTAGATGACGCTCAGCACCCCGGCCAGGGCCCACCACGCGGCCCGTCGGGCCCCCGGCCGCCCCGCCCGCCACGGCCAGGCGATGAGGGCTACCAGCAGCGCCTGGGCCAGGAGAAAATGCGGCGTGGTGATGGCGGCCAGATAGGGGAAGGCCTCGGGGATGCCCATATCGGGCGGGATGTTTGCTCGCGCCCAGGGGAAGACCAGCCAGCCCAGGCCGCTGCCGAACAGCGTCAGCGCCACCGCGAAGCGCTGGCTCCATCCATCGTGCGGGAACCAGGCGCGTGCGGCGACCACCAGGGCCGCGAACAGCAGCCCGCCGGTGAGCAACCGGGCTGCATGGTAAACGGTCAGCAGGGGGGCCTGCGTGAGGCGGGCCACATGGCCCAGCGCCAGGTAAAACAAAAAAATGGGCGCGCCGGGCCCGGGTTCCACGGTGAACGCCAGGCGGTAGACCCACGCGCCCCGCCAGCCCTGCCACATTTTGGCCAAGTAGGTAAAATTGTCGTAGGGGTTGTGCAAGAAACCGGCGAAAACCAGGCCTTGCTGCCGACCGAGCCACCAGGCCGCCAGATAAGGCCCGGTAAGCCACAAGCCCCACAGCCCGGCAACCAGCCACCAGGGTTTGACCATGCGCCATGGCCGCCACATTGTGCGCCTCCTGAAACCTGGCGATGGCTCAATGATAACACGTGGTGCCGGGCCGGGTCGCCTGGATGGCATGGCGCGCCAAAAGCCGGGCGCACCGCCCTCGACGCGACACCCCAGCGGACATCCCGATGGTACAATACCTCTGGCAAGTGCTGAAGGAGAGCAGGCCGTGGAACCATCTGCTGCGCGTCCGGTGCTGCGCGCGACCCGCGCCACGCTGTTTGGGCCGGTGCAGGCTCGCCTGTACATCGCCTCGAGCGAGACCATGCCCGAGCTGGCCGATGGCAGTATTACGCTGACGGTGACTTCGCCGCCGTACTGGAACGCCATTGACTACGACAAACACGCAGCCGACGCGGAGGCTTTCTATCGCAGTCGCGGGTATGGGCCCGCGGACTACGAGGCGTATCTGGATTGGATGACCCGCGCTTTTACCGAGGTGCTGCGGGTCACCCGTCCGGGCGGGTTTTTGGCCGTGGTGGTGGGCACGGTGCTGTACCAGGGGCGTCTGTACCCCCTGCCTTTTGATTTGAGCGCCCGCCTTAGCCGCGCGGGCTGGGAGTTCTACCAGGACATCATCTGGCACAAAACCACCGCGGGGGTCAAGCGCGCTGGGGTGTTCATTCAACATCCCTATCCGGGCTATTACCGCCCCAACATTATGACCGAGTATATTTTGCTCTTTCGCAAGCCCGGCCCGCCTTTATATCGGCAGGTGGAACCCACAGCCCGGGACCGGGCGCGCATGACCATCGACGAGCTGTTCGTGCAAGAGGTCGCCAACAACATCTGGCATATTGCGCCGGTGCCGCCGGGGGTGTTGGACCACCCGGCCCCGTTCCCCGAGGAAATCCCCTATCGGCTCATCTCGTTGTATTCCTATCCCGGTGATACGGTGCTGGACCCCTTTTTGGGCTCGGGCCAAACGGCCAAGGTGGCGTTGGCCCTGGGCCGCCATGCCGTGGGTTACGACATCGAGCGCCGCTATGTGACTTATGCCCACGCGCGGCTGCAGGAGCCGTTGCAGCTGCGGGCCCAACAGCTGGTGGCCCGGTTCGAGAAAGTGCCGCTGGGCGCGCCCCGGGGCTATCTCAAGCGCCAGCGACCGGGCAGCAAAACCCGCCATGGCGCGGGCCGACCGGCGCGTAAGATGTTCAAATCCGCCAGCGACACAACTAAGGGAGGCGTTTCATCATGACTTTCCAACGCGAGCGGGCGGGGTTCCACACCTTTAAACACTGTTTTGAACAGGATTCCGCTCTGCGGGAAGAACTCAAACGAGCGATTGGTGCTCTATATGAGCGTTACGATACGACCATACGCGAAAATCGTTTTGTCGTTGGCGGCGCCCTGGAAATTATTTTGGGTGCTGCTTTGCGTGCTTGTGGTCTTCCGGTTCGGCACCGAGGCACGGAAACGGTAGAATGGGACTTGCTTTTTGAGGATGGCGAGGGTGGTTATTCCATCAAATCTTTGCCTAAATCCCCCTCGACGCGGCTGGTCAATGTGTTGAGCCGGTCGGTCAGCCCCGAGTTATGGCGTGTAGCGACTTTGTTTGTTTTGCGAGAAGGCCTTGTATATGCCGACCCGGATTTGCCTTGGTGGCAATCGCGCCGGAACGACGCGAACATCTTAATTCCCCGCAGCGACGCCTTGGAAATCAAGCGCAAGACGATTCGCGCTTTTGCTGAAGCCAATCCTGCCTGGTTCCTACCGTGGGATGTTTTTGAGGCCTTGGGCGCGCCCAGAAGCCGGCGTCAGGTTCGGACTGCGTCGTATGATGTGGCCACAGCCATCTTGAAAGACGAAACCTCCACCCTCTTTCGCTATTTGCCCCACATCATCTAACTCGCGCTGCGCTATGCCCGAGTTTCGCCTGCAAGCCCCCTACGAACCCACCGGCGACCAGCCCCAGGCCATCGCCCGCCTGGTGGAAGGTGTGCGCCGCGGCTACCGTCACCAGGTGCTGCTGGGCGCCACGGGCACGGGAAAGAGCGTGGCCGGAGACGCCCCGGTGTGGCTATGGGTCGATGAAGGCCAGGGGGAACAGGTCGTGGTGGTTCCTATCGGTCCGTACCTGGACCGCCTGTTTGACGAGCATCCCGAAGCCGTGCTTCGGGATGGGGAGCACGAAATTCTCCCGGCCAGCACCTTGTCGGCGCGGTGGCGCACGTTCGCTTTCTCGCCGGCGACGCGGCGTGTCGGGCTTTTCCCCGTGCTCGCGTTCGTGCGCCATCGGGTGCGCGAACCTTTATATCGCCTGACCACCCGTTGTGGGCGTCAAATCACGGTCACAGGTGGGCACAACTTTTGGGTGTTGCGCCGGGGGCAATGGGTCCTGGCCACCACCGAGGCCCTGCGACCGGGCGAAGACCACCTGCCGCTTCCGACCCGGCTCCCCTCGCCAGCCCAGCCCTTATGCACTCTGGACCTGTTGCCTTATCTGGAAGATACCCCGCTGTTCGTTGAAGCGCCGGATACCATCGAACGGTTCCTGAGCCATTCCAGACCCTACATCCTGAAGCAGATGCTGGAGAAGGTGGGCATTGCCCATGGCTGGAGCAAAATCTCGGCCATGCGTACGGGGAAGCGGGGCCGCGGGGTACGGGTAGCCCAATGGCGGGCCTTGTTGCAGCGTTATCCGGAATTCGCGGCGGTCTGGTCCCCCAAGCATGCAACGGTGGGTGGCAAAAAGGCGTACCATCGCCTTCCAGTACAGTACCCTCTCAACGCCGATTTCATGCGCTTGTTGGGATATTTCCTCGCCGAAGGTCATGCCACTCCGCGAGCGGTTCTGCTTAGCGTGCGTTCTCCTTCGTTGGCGGCCGATTTAGAGCGCATCCTCAGTTCCTTGCACATGAAATGGTCCAAGTGGCCTTCTGGAGACTTCCAGATTTCGTCCTCGGTGCTGAGCGCCCTGTTCCGCAAATGGATGGGCGCGCGCGCGACCCACAAGCGTCTGCCTCCCTTCTGGCCCTCCCTTTCCCAGGAGCATTTGGCCGCCTTACTGAGCGCCTATTTTGATGGGGATGGCGCGGTCGAGCGGGCCTCTGCGGTGACCGCGGTGACGGCCAGCCCGACTCTGGCTGCGAACCTTCAGGCAGCCCTGCTGCGCTTCGGAATTTGGGCGCGTATTCGTCCCATCCGTAAACGGGCGACCAACACCGACCACCCTGGTAGCATCTACATGCAAGTGACCATCTCGGGCCAGGAGAACCTGCAGCATTTCGCCCGGGCCATCGGCTTCCGCAGTCCCCATAAGCAGGCCGCGCTGGAAGCCCTGCTCCAAAAGAAGGGGAACAGCAATGTGGATGTGGTTCCCATCGCGGGGGAAGACCTCCAGGCCCTGCGCGCGAAGCTGGGCTGGACCCGTTACCAGGCCGCGGCCTATACGGGCCTGCCTGTTGGAACCTTGCGCGCCTGGGAACGCGGGTGGCGATGTCCACAGCGTCGCGCCTTGCAGGCCTATCTCAAGGTTTTGCAGACCCGAGCACCTGCCCTGGCTGCTCAGGAAACCTGGCAGCACCTGAGCTTTCTGACTCACTTCTTCTGGACACCTATCGCGAAAGTTGAACGGGTCGAGCCTGACACCGGGTGGGTTTACGATTTGTCCGTGGCCGAGGCGGAAACGTTCCTGGCGGGCTGGGGCGGTTTGTGGGTACACAATACCTTCACCGTCGCGTCCGTCATCGCCCAGCTTCAAATGCCGGCCCTGGTGCTGGCCCACAACAAAACCCTGGCCGCCCAGCTCTATGCCGAATTCCAGGCCTTCTTCCCCGACAACGCGGTGGAGTACTTCGTCTCGTACTACGACTACTACCAGCCCGAGGCCTATGTGCCCCAGCAGGACCTCTACATCGAAAAGGACACCGAAATCAACGAAGAAATCGAGCGCCTGCGCCTGGCTGCTACCACCGCGCTCATGAGCCGCAAGGATGTC
>Ga0256833_1001599_pt1 | contig 16537 bp, 14 predicted proteins | sample 356284metaG_FD_190535 | JGI IMG/M metagenome (GOLD analysis project Ga0256833, IMG submission 190535) | Hydrothermal vent microbial communities from Mid Atlantic Ridge, Atlantic Ocean - 356-284 | ecosystem: Environmental > Aquatic > Marine > Hydrothermal vents | place: Atlantic Ocean: Mid...
GAGGGAGATACCCTATTGGATGTTGGGTGCGGTAGTGGAATTTTATCTTTAGCAGCAGCTAAAAAAGGTGCTATTGTAGATTTATGTGATACTGACCCTTTGGCAGTCGATAGTGCAAAAGAGAATTTTGAGCTTAATAATCAAAAATATAACTCTATTTGGGAGGGTTCAGTAAATAGAGTTAATAGAAAATATGATATAGTAGTTGCAAATATTATAGCTGATGTGTTAAAAATGATAGCACCTGAGCTAAAAAATAGAGTAAAGAGTGGTGGAATCTTGTTAGTTTCAGGAATTTTAGATAAAAAAGAGAATATAGTTACAGATGCTTTTTCTGATTTAGAGATGTTAGATAGAAAGCAAAAAGATGAATGGATAACTATAACTTACAAAGGATAAAAATGAGTGACAATAATAGTAATAATAATGATAATAAAAATAACTTTTTTAAAGATAATCCACTAATTGCATTTGCAATATTTTCGATTGTTGTAATTATGATATTTAAAGTTATGATAGGCAGTGGTGGGGGTATGAATAGTTTAACTCCTGCAAATAATAAGGGTATTCTTCAGACAAAAAAAATAAGTTATTCTGAGATTAAAAACTTAGTTAAGAGTGATAAGATATCTGAACTTAAAATTACACCAACTGTAATAGAGGCTCTTGGAAAGGGAGATAGTGGAGTTACTAGATATATTGCAGAGAAAATTCCTGCAAGTGACCCAACTTTTGTAAAGTTGCTAGATGAGCATAATGTAAAGTATGTTGGAGTTATGGGTGGAGGAATAGTTGCAGAATTGATAAGCTCTATTTTGCCAATACTTATATTCTTTGGTATCTGGATATTTTTAGCTAAGAAGATGAGCAAAGGTGTTGGTGGAGGAATACTTGGTGTTGGAAAGGCTGGTAAACTTATAAATAGTGAAAAACCAGATACAAAGTTTGATGATGTAGCTGGAGTTGATGAAGCTAAAGATGAGGTAAAAGAGATAGTAGATTTTCTTAAATATCCAGAGAGATATATTGAGTTAGGAGCTAAAATTCCAAAGGGTGTTTTGCTTGTGGGACCTCCTGGAACTGGTAAGACTCTACTTGCAAAAGCAGTTGCAGGAGAGGCTAGCGTGCCATTTTTCTCTGTTAGTGGTTCTAGCTTTATAGAGATGTTTGTTGGTGTTGGGGCAAGTAGAGTTAGAGACCTTTTTGAACAAGCAAAAAAAGAGGCACCTGCAATTATTTTTATAGATGAGATTGATGCTATTGGTAAGAGTAGAACTAGTGGTGGTCCAATGGGTGGTAATGATGAGAGAGAGCAGACTCTTAACCAATTATTAGCAGAGATGGATGGATTTGGAACAGATACACCAGTAATTGTTTTAGCTGCTACTAACCGTCCTGAGGTTTTAGATGCTGCACTTTTGAGAGCTGGTCGTTTCGATAGGCAAGTATTGGTTGATAAGCCAGATTTTGAGGGTCGTTTAGAGATTTTAAAGATACATTCTAAAGATGTTAAACTCTCAGATAAGGTTAATTTAGAAGAGATTGCAAAGGCAACAGCAGGATTGGCTGGAGCTGATTTGGCAAATATAATTAATGAAGCAGCACTTCTTGCGGGTCGTGCGAATAAAAAAGAGATTGAGCAGAAAGATTTAATGGAGGCTATAGAGAGAGCATTTGTTGGGCTAGAGAAGAAAAACCGTAAAATAAATGAGCTTGAGAAGAAGATTGTTAGTTATCACGAGAGTGGACATGCCCTAATGGCTGAGCTTACTAAGGGTGCTACAAGGGTTACAAAAGTTTCTATTATTCCAAGAGGTCTTGGAGCATTGGGATATACATTACATCTGCCTGATGAAGAGAATAGGTTTTTAAAACAAAAACATGAGTTAATGGCTGAGATTGATGTTCTTTTGGGTGGTCGTGCTGCTGAAGAGATTTTTGTAGGCGATATAAGCACGGGTGCAGGAAACGATTTGCAAAGAGCAACTGATATTTTAAAAGATATGATTACAAAGTATGGTATGAGTGATGTTGCTGGATTGATGGTTTTAGAACAAAGTAGTGGTGGGGCATTTTTAGGCGGTGGTCAAACCGTAAAAGATTATAGCGAAAAGACAGCTGAAGCAATAGATGAGAAGATAAGAACAACTCTTGATGAGAGATACAAATTTGTAAAAGAGACATTAAAAGAGTATGCCGAAGCAATTGAGAATATGACAACTGAGTTACTTGACAAAGAGGTAATTGAAGGTAAAAAGGTAAGAGAGATAATTGAAGAGTTTGAAGCTAAATATAATAAAGATTCAAGATTAGCTCATCAATCAATTACAGATAAAGAGGATAAGATAGAGAGAAAAGAGAGTAATGAGCAACAGCAAGAGAGTTAAGTTAAATTACCTCTTACCAAATCTCTTTACAGCAGCATCTATATTTGTTGCTATTGTAAGCATAATAGAGTCTTCTAACGGACATTTTGAGAGAGCGGGATGGTTTATTGTTTTATCTCTTATATTTGATGGTTTAGATGGCAAGGTGGCTAGATTGACTAAAGGTGAGAGTAAATTTGGAGTAGAGTTTGACTCTTTGGCTGATATTGTGGCATTTGGTGTTGCTCCTGCTATGCTTATCTATTTTCAAATAGGAGAAAGTTACGGGAGAGTTGGCATATTAATATCTGCTCTATATGTGGTATTTGGCGCAGTTAGATTAGCAAGATTTAATATAACTACAGCCAAGATTGATCCATCTGTTTTTATTGGGTTACCAATACCTTCTGCTGCACTATTTATTGTGTCGTTATCACTTTTAGAGCATAAATATAACTTTAAAATAGTTGAACCAGCAATACTATTTAGCACACTTTTGGTAGCTCTTTTAATGGTTAGCAATTTTAGATATAGCTCTTTTAAAAAGGTAAAATTACCAAAAGCATTATCACTAAAAGTTTTAATTACTCTTATATTGGTTGCATCGTTACTATATTTAATGCCTATAGAGTCGCTAACTCTATTTTTTGTAGTTTATGCTCTATCTGGTGTAGTAAGAGCTATTTTATCGATGCAAAGATGGAAGAGATTTAAAAGAAGAGGATAGGAGTTAAAGAGGCTGTATATTTATTTAAAATAGATAAATAGATAGCAAACTAGATTAGACTTTTTGTAAGACGCGAATGAATTCGCGTATCCATTTTATTAAACCCAAATTATGCAATAGTTATTGTGTCATGGGTATTTATAACACAAGCTCTATTACATAATTTAGGTTAAAATTAGTTTATTTTTTATAATAGTAGTCTTTTGTTAGACTCCTTGAGTTTTGTCGAAGACTCTTATATGTAGTCTGTCGCTGTAGATGTAGTTGTTTACTTTGCAAAATTGGAATACGGCACTATCGTTGCCCCAAATAGTTTTTCTGCACTCTCCTACTGGCATACAGTAGATTGTAGTCTTTTTTGGTGTTAGGTTATGTATCTCTTCTATCTCCTCTTTTGCACTACTCTCTATTAACTCTTTTGATATTGTGAATTTAAGAAAATACTCTTTGGCATTTGTTGTTATTGCTTTTATCGCCTCTTTGTTTACTCTTTTGGCTTTTGGCTCATTTGAATTAGATAGCTTTATTGATAGAGCAAAAGTTACATCTTTGTATATTGGATATTTGTCAAAATCTATGAGAATGGTTGCATTTGTCTCAAAGGTAATTTTAACTCCTGATTTTATAAAATACTCTATTATTGCATAGAATGTTTTATCTTTATAGTAGAGTAGGGGTTCTCCACCTGTTATTACAATGTGGGGCTTGTATCCAATTTTTTTAAACTCTTTTTCTATTTTTTCTATTATATTTTTTGGCTCTTCAATCTTTTGCCAACTACTGCTAAAAGAGTTATCTACTGCAAAGAATGTATCGCAACCTCTTTTTTGTATTCCATTAACAATATACTCTGTATTAAAGCCTTTGCAAGTTAGATTGCAACCACCAGTTCTTAGAAAATATGATGGATAACCTGCATATTTACCCTCACCTTGAATAGAGAAAAACTCTTCTACTATATAGAACAACTTTAACCACCAGTTTGATAGAATGCACGAGATGAGTCTTCATTTTGATTCTCATCCCATCTATTCTCTTTTGGTTTATTAGCTAAAACATCTTTTAGTATATCTGTAGCTTTGTCTATATTGTTATCTTTTATAGCTTCTGCTATGCTTTGTGCCTCATCAAAATAGAGACATGGAATCAAGTGACCTTCTGCTGTTAATCGTATTCTGTTGCAATCTTCGCAAAAGTCATGTTTGTGTGGGTCTATTAATCCAAATTTGTATCCATTTTCTGCTATTTCATAAAGAAAGGCTGGGCTTGAACCAACTCTTCCTATCTTTTTAATAGTGTATCTAGTTTTTATAATCTCTAGTATCTCTTTTCCAAAAAGCCCTTTTATCTCGCTATTTGCATGAGAATTTTCCATATATTCTATATATCTTACTCTTATATCTCGCTCTCTTGCATACTCTAATATATCTAATATTTCACTATCATTTATACCTTTTAGTGGAACCATATTAATTTTAATTTTTAGACCCAACTCTAAGGCTTTATCAATTCCTTCTAAAACATGGCTTAATACATTTTTTTGGGCAATTTGCGCAGCAATGGCTGGTTTAAGGGAGTCTAGTGATATGTTTAATCTTTTAAGCCCTGCATCTTTGAGTTTTTGTGCTACTTCTGGCAGTAGAAAGCCATTTGTTGTAATTGCCAAATCTATATCTGGTTTATAGTTGTGTATTGTTGCTATAAATTTATCTAAATCTTCTCTAAGTAGAGGTTCTCCACCAGTTATTCTTATTTTGTTCACTCCCTCATCAATTGCAACTTTTATAAATTTAAAAAGTTCATCAAAAGATAGTAAATTCTCTTTTGGAACCCAGCTAAAGGGTTTTTCTGGCATACAGTATTGGCATCTAAAGTTACATCTCTCAGTTACTGATACTCTTAAATAGTTTACAACTCTTCCGTGTCCATCTATTAACATATTAACCTTTTTTTAAAGCGTAAAGTTATGTTCCTATTTGAAAAGTGGGAACATAATTAACAAGTTTTTATTTAGTTTATTTATTCATTAGGGTATCAAAAAAATGCTATAAATTAGATGATTTATATCAAAATGTAAGTAGATTTTGTAAAGTGTGTAGATGTTAAAATTGAGTTTTAGAGTAAAGTTATATTCCCACTTAAAAAGTGGGAATTAATTAAATAGAAGATCTTAGTGAAGACCTTTCCATTGAGACTTATACCATCCGTAAGCTAGTAGAGTAAATATTACGAAGAAACCAATTACCCATGGGGCAGTTGATTCTCTTTTTTCTTTGCTTGGGTCTCCTGTAGATTCTAGATATCCTAAAACCTCTTCATATCCCTCATTTGTTAATCCAACTCTAGGCATTGCAGTTCCTGGTAATTGAGTTTGAGGATCTTCAACAAATGTTTTTAGATAATCTTCACTTCTTGCTCTAACAATAATTGAGAGATCTGGTGGAAGTTTACCCATATACTTTGCTAATTTTATTTGATATGCACCAAGATTTTTTTGGAAATCTATCTTAGCTAAATCTACACCAGTATTAATATCTGGTTTAGTTTTTGGCACATCTCCTAATTGAGTCCATTTGCCATATCTATTAGCATGACATCTACCACAAGCAAATACAAACGCCTCTTTATTTTTTGCGTTTTTAACAGTTTTTGAAACTATTTCTTTGCTTTGGCTATCAGATACTTTAATACCACTTTTTTTAAGTTTTTCAACTTTTTCATTAGCAATTTTTTTAGCTTCAGTCTCTGTTGTCTCTTCTGCTTTTTTTGCTACCTCTTTAAAGTATGCAACAATATCTGCTGCATCTTGTAAACTACCAGCACTAGGTGGCATCGCAAAGTGTTTAGATTTTGTTACCTTTGCTGGATTAACTAAAAAGTTTGCAAAGAATTTTTCATCTAACATTTTACCTGCCAAACTTAAATCTGGTGGATTTACACCATAAGCCGCTGATGATGCCATAGCATCCATTGGAGCTTTCATACCAGCTGCTTTAATAGAGTGACAACCAGCACAAGATGCTGCTAAAGTTTCACCTTTTTTAGGGTCTCCTTTAGGAATATCTTTTAAATCTTTATATTTAAAGCCTTTAAATTCAACATGCTTATGCATTTGTGAATGTGCAAATGGCTCAACACCATAGTAGAGAATGAGTGCAAATGCAACTACTATACCCAATATTTTTAAATCTTTCATTCTCCGCTCCTTATAGTTTTTTTTCTGATTTTGTTATAAATGGTAGTGCAATCCATAATATTATAAATATAACAGCTGCTACATAACCAATTGTTCCCCAAGGTTTAACTGGAGGTAATTTACCCATAAATGTTAATATAAGCATATCTACAAGTAGTATCCAGAACCAATATTTAAATGGACCTCTTCTGCTTGCTGGTGCAACATTTGGACTTCTATCCAAGAATGGAAGTGCAAAGAATATAACTTGTGCAAAAGCAAATGCTATTAGTCCTATATTTGTTGAGAATGGTCTTAAAATCTCATAACTCCACAAGAAATACCATTCAGGATAGATATGAGTTGGAGTTTTTAGTGGGTTTGCTGGGTCAAAGTTTACAGGATCCATTGCAAATTCGAAGTTATAGAATACCAAGAAGAAGAATAGAATAAAGTAAACACCCATTACAAATACATCTTTACTCAAAAAGACTGGGTTAAACGGAATAACTTTAGACTCTTTTTTCTGTCCTGCTTTCCACTTTTCTGCTTCTGCATCAAAGTCAAACTCTTCACCATCTTGATTATTTACATGTGGAATTCTTAGTGTTCCAAAGTGGAATACTATTAAGCCAATAATTGCTAACGGAATTAACAATACATGCAACATAAAAAATCTATTTAAGAATGCTTGTGATGGAACATAATCTCCTCTAATCCACTCTACTAAACCAGTTGCATGTAAAGAACCACCACTAAATAGGTTTGTAATAACCATACCAGCCCAGTAACTCATTTGACCCCATGGTAGCATATATCCAGAGAATGCTTCTGCTGAGAATGCAACAAATAGAAGCATACCAGATAGCCAAATTAACTCTCTACCTCTTTTATATGAGCCATAGTAGATACCTGTAAACATATGAATATATATGATTAAAAATACTACAGATGCCCCTACACCATGAATGTGTCTCCATAGCCAACCATAACCAACTTCACTCATAATCGTATAGTTTACACTATCGAATGCAAGTTGTGTATTTGGTTGATAATACATTAATAGGAATATTCCACTAATTAAAAGCATACCAAAAGTAGCTGCCAAAACCATACCCATTGCCCATAAGAAGTTAATATTCTTAGGAATCCAATACTCTGTTGATAGAACTCTTTTTAGAGTATCTACTGCTAGTCTCTCATTTAACCACTTGTGACTAAATGGTTTTGCATTTTCATCAAAATGTGCCATCTATCCTCCTTTAAATTATACTCTTTGTGTTAAACCAGTCTCTACTAGTTTTTTATACTCTGGTCCCTCTTCTCCTAGAACTAGTTTATTGCCATCAATTTTATATGGTGGAATATCTAATCCTCTTGGAGGTGGAGCTTTTGTAACATCTGCTGTGCTATCATACATACCACCATGACAAGCACATAAGAAGTCTTGTGTCTCTGGTCTGTAACCTGGGATACAGCCTAAGTGTGTGCATAATCCTACTGTTATCATAAAATAGCTATCGCCAATTTTGATTAGTCTCTCTATCTCTTTGTGTCCTTTGGCATTGCTAATCTCTTTTTTCTTAGCTTTTTCTACCATCTCTTTTGTCTGTTTTAAAACAAAAATTGGTTTTCCTCTCCACATCTCTGTTATAAGAACACCTTCTGGTGCTTTACTTACATCTAGTGTTGTAAATCCAGCTGCTTTAACACTAGGCAATGGATCCCAAGTTCTTTTAGCTGCATATAGTGCACCTAGTGCACCCAAGCCAGTAAAAGCACCTAGAGCCATACCCATGAAGTCCCTTCTGTCTGCCATCTATTATCCTTTATTGTAGAATTAAAGTAACAATTAATTATAAGATTAGTTTTATTAAATAGGTGTTTTAAGAAAATAATAAGGTAAAATGTTCAGAATTAGTGTGAAGTTATTTCACACATAATCATTAATTATATTTATGATTATCTCTGAGCTATCTTGTAAAAGTTTTTTAGATAAATTACTATTATTAGTTAAATTTATATTATTAACTATATTTATATCAAATTTATTTAATATATCCATTTGGCACTTTGTTAATTCGTTAAGTTTTAAAAATTCAACAAATGCGCCATTTGCTTTAGCCTCTATAGCAACTTGAATAGAGCTGGTTATGATATTTTGGTATTGAATTAAAGATTCATAGTAATTTTCACTATCAACAATATTATTAAAAATTTTAGATAATTCATCTTCAGTTTTTAAAAGGAAATATACTCCCCAGTATAGATCAAGCTCTTTATTCTTAAATATTTCTGAATTTTTTAATATAGTTTGTTCGTAATCTGAATCTCCAAAGATGAAAATAGAGTTTTTATCTCTTTTATCCTCTTTAAGTTTTGAAAATATTAAATTATTATCTAAAAAAATATTTACAACTTTTGCGCCTTTGAATTCTATCTCTTTGCAATTACTATTTAAGTATATCAGCTTTTTAAAATAGCTTGGGTAGTTTAATACTTTTCCTTCTATTTTTTCTGGTGAGTCTATAACTACTGTATCATAAACAGTAGCTACGGCATCTATATCTTTAATAGTTTCTATTGTGGTTGCTAGTGGTAAGCCCCACTCTTTGAGCACCCTTTGTGCTCTAAATTCATTTATTAATATCTCACTCTCAATATTTTGCTCTTTTAATTTTTTATATATAGCAACTACTCTTCTTAGGTTATCTAAATTCTCTTTATGGTTTGTGTATGCGTATAGGTATATCACTATTTGCCTCTTTGTTTCATTTTTATATATACATGAAGTATCTCTATTGCTGCTGGTGTAATCCCACTTATTAATAGTGCACTTTGCAGGTTAGGTGGGGTTGCTAGTTGTAGTTTCTCTTTGATTTCATTACTTAAACCTTGAACTACACTATAGTCAAAATCTTCAGGTATTTTAATTTTTAACATTTCGTGCATTTTATCTATTTGAGATTTTTGTTTTTCAATATATCTGTAGTATTTGGCTTCTACTAATATTTGCTCTAGAGTTTCTTTATCATACTTTTTAAACTCTGGAACAAGCATTAAGAGTTTCTTGATAGTTGGCTCTTTTACTCTTGCTAATATATCTATAAGAGCTGTTTTATCATTTATTTTAGTCTCTCCAATCTCTTGAAGAAGTGAGCTAAACTCTTTTGTTGGTGTTGCAAAGTTCTCTTTTAAGTAGTTTAGTGCTTCATCTATATCTCTTTTTAAATTTTCACATCTTTGAATAAAATCTGAATCTAAAAGATTTAACTCTTTTGCGTATTTATACAGCCTAATGTGGGCATTATCTTCTCTTAGCAACAATCTGTATTCTGCTCTGCTTGTAAACATTCGGTATGGCTCTTTTGTTCCTTTTGTTACCAAATCATCTATTAATACACCAATGTAGGCTTCATCTCTTTTTAGTATTAGTGGCTCTTTGCCTTGAAGTGCAAGAGTAGCATTAATTCCAGCCATTAAGCCTTGGGCGGCTGCCTCTTCGTAACCTGTTGTTCCATTTACTTGACCAGCCCAATATAGACCACTTATCTTTTTGCTCTCTAGCGTATGTTTTAACTCAGTTGGGTCTATGTAATCATACTCTATTGCATAACCATACCTAACAATTTTTGCACTCTCTAGCCCCTTTATAGAGTGTATCATCATCTCTTGAACATCTGTTGGCAAAGAGGTGCTTAATCCATTTAGGTAGTATTCGTTAGCCTCTAATGTTTGTGGTTCTACAAATATCTGGTGTCTTGGGCGTTGTCTAAATCTGTCTATTTTGTCTTCTATGCTTGGGCAGTATCTAGGTCCTACTCCATCAATTTGCCCAGTAAAAAGTGGTGCTCTGTGGAAGTTTCCTTCTATAATATTGTGAGTAGTCTCATTTGTATAGGCTACATGGCATGGTAGTTGGGTTGGGTTAAATTCATCTTTATTTGTTCTAAAAGAGAATGGTTGTGGTGGCTCATCTCCCCCTTGAACTTCTAATTTGCTAAAGTCTATGCTATCTCCTGCTACTCTTGCACAAGTTCCAGTTTTTAATCTGCCTATCCTAAAGCCAAGCTCTCTTAAATGCTCTGCTAAAGTGATTGATGCAAATTCACCTTGTCTTCCAGCTTCTTGCTTTACATCTCCTATATGTATAAGCCCATTTAAAAATGTTCCAGCAGCAATTATAACTTTTGGTGCAATATACTCATTTTTAAGTTGAGTTACAACACCTTTTACTCTATTATCTTTAATAATTAATTGCTCTACTATCTCTTGAGTTATATCTAAATTCTCTATATCATATAACCTGTCGCGCATAACAATACGGTATCTATCCATATCTATTTGTGCTCTGCTTCCTCTAACTGCTGGACCTTTGGATGCATTTAATATTCTAAATTGAAGACCTGCTTTATCGGTTACTACACCCATCTCTCCACCTAGAGCATCTATCTCTTTAACTAAATGACCCTTTGCCAAGCCACCAATAGCAGGGTTACAGCTACTTGCGCCAATTTGTTCTACCAAAATTGTAATCATTAGAGTTTTTGCACCCATTCTAGCGGCACTACTTGCGGCCTCTATTGCAGCGTGTCCACCACCTATTACTATTACTTCATACTCTTTTGCCATCTATTAACCTATAACTTTTTTGGGTATAATAATAGTAATACAAACTTAAAAGCAGGTTACAATGTTTACAGGATTAATAAGAGAGATAGCAGAGGTTGATAGTTTTATAAATAGAAAGTTAAAGTTAAAATCTAAACACAAAGCAAAAATTGGTGATTCAATAGCTATAAATGGTGTATGTTTAACAGTAGTAGAGATAACAGTTAGTGGCTTTATTGTAGAGGTTGCAGACGAGACAAAAAATATAGTTGATGATAGTAAATTTTTTGGAAAAGTTCATATAGAACCAGCAATGAAAATGGGTGATAGATTTGAAGGGCATATTGTTCAAGGGCATATCGATTGCACAGGAGAGGTAATAAAAATAGAGAAGCTTCAAAATGGATATAATTACTATATAAAAGTTCCTAAAGAGCAGATAAAATATATAGTTCCTAAAGGCTCTATTGCAGTTGATGGTGTATCTTTAACTGTTAATAGCGTATATAAAGATAGTTTCAGATTAACTATAATACCACATACAATAGAGAATACACTTATAAAAGAGTATAAAATAGGAAGCAAAGTTAATATAGAAACAGACCTCTTTGCTAGATATATAGAGCATATTTTAAATCATAAAAGCTCTAACACAGGTATGAGCTGGAGTGATATAGATAAGATAAATATGAGCTATTGAGCTCTTTCTTAGATTGATAAAAGGGGATATTTTGAATATATTTGATTACACTATTCCAAAAGAGGGAGAAGAGTTTGCAACTTTATTTCAAGATAAAGATATTAAAATTTCTAGAATTGTTAGTTCAGACAAGTTAGAGAAAAAGTTATATATTCAAGATAAAGATGAGTTTGTAGTTGTTTTAGAAGGAGAGGCACAACTCGATATTGATGGAAAAATTGTAAATTTAAGAAAAGGTGAGTATATATTTATAAAGGCTAAAACTCCCCATTATATGCTTTGGAGTGCTAGTGGAACATTATGGTTGGCTATATATTTTTAAATACTTATTTTTTTCTATTACTCTCTTTTGCTACTCTCTTTGCAAATAAAAATTTACTCTTATAAAAGCCTTTATTTAATGGAGAGATAACAACACTAAAGGCTTTACCACTACTTGCATGAATGAATTTGTTATTACCTAAATAGATGCCAGAGTGATTAACATGCCCTTTGTCACTTGTATCAAAAAATAGTAAATCTCCAACTTTTAGATTATCTTTATCAACTTTAACTCCTATTTTAGATTGATTTAGAGATGTTCTAGGAATTGTAATATTATTCTCTTTATACACCCAATATACAAAGCCAGAGCAGTCAAAAGTATTTGGGCCAGCAGTTGCATATTTGTATGGAGAGTTAATCTTACTTTTGGCTATATTTGCAATATTATTATTACTTTTAAATGTTTTACTTTTTTTATTATGGCTTTTATTTTCAACAATTTTATCTTTAACAATAAAGCTATTTAATATCCACCCACTCTTACCATCTTTTTCTACTTTTAACCATTTAATACCATTAATTTTATCCTCTTTGGTAGCATTTAGATATTTTATATAGCTATTAGATTCTAATTTAAACAGAATTGGAGCAATAATTTTTGGCTCTTTGTAGAAAGGGATAAACTCTTGATTTTTTAACTCTTTTAATTTAATAAATAGAGTAGGGTTGGCAAAAATTGTAACTGTTGTTACTATAATTGTTATAAATCTTTTCATAATTTAATTTTAGCATATTCATTTTAAAAAGAGAAGAAAAGTTAGCAAAATTTAATTTAAAGCAAATAGTGTCATTACAATAGATATTGAAAAAATGGATATATAATCTTAAGATATATTAAAACTTGTGAGAGTTAAGTTTATCATATTATTTGCATAGTAATTATATGGACTTTTTTTTCACTTTATATAGATATAATTGTAAAAATTAAATTAAGGAGATTTTATGAAAAGAGTATTTTTACCAATTTTAGTTGTTGTAGCTTCTATAGTGTTTAGTGGTTGTGGTGGAGGTAGCTCTACTAGTGGCTCAGGTAGTGAGGGGGCGAAATTAGCTAAAGCTACTTATGAAAATGCACAAAAGGTAGAGGAGGCGCTATTTTCCAAAGCTTATAGTGATAATGGATATAGAGCTAGAGAGATTGGCAATAGCAGTAGTGTTAAAGCAAATCCATTGGTATTCAATTTAGCTAAAGGGTATATTAAATTAAATAGTGTAAACTCTAGTGTAAGGCAAAGAACTCTATCTAATGTATGTCAGAGTGGAAGTGTAGATGAAGATGTAATTAGCGAGACAGCAACTTCTAAAACTATTATCTATAGATATAATAACTGTAGTAATGGAGTTAAAGTTGTTAATGGAAGTGTTACACTTAAATTGTCTGATAAGAGTGGAGATAACTATAACAGAGAGAGTATAATTTTTGGTGATAACTATAGTGTGAATTATAGTAACAGTAAGAGTTTAAAGATAGATAATGGTGGAGTAATTGATATAACTATAACAAATTATATATCAGATAATAATTTTGAATTTGTTTTAGATACAACAATGAAGATAACAGAAGATGGTTATAGTTATGGGTATGATGGTATGGAGTTACACTATACAATATTTGCTCAGGATACTTACTGGTATCAGACAACAGGTGTAATATATATTAACAATTATAGTGAGTTTGTTCTTTATGATAATAGTTATAATATGGCAGAGAGTGAGTATAAGTTGGATTCAAATGGATACCCAATTACTGGGGAGGCGAGATATAAAATGGATGGTGGAGTTTTAAGAGTAGTTGCTAATAATGGAGCAATAGATTTAGATATTATTCAATAGCTATATAGATAGATTATTTAATCTTATTTAGAGGGGAGTATCTTTACTCTCTTTAAAAAAATATTTCTTTTTATACTAAAATATATCATTTTCTTATAATTTAAGGTATAATCTATATTAGAGGTTTTTTTATGCCTCTATATTTGGTAGATTGCTGTTTAATCTTGATTTTGCAGTAGAGTTTGTGTTTGAGTTTAAGGTGTTTGATAAAATTAATTTAAAGTTATTTTAAATGCCACGACTCAATAGTAATTGCTAATTTAGTTTATTTTACTGCACAATCTTGGTTTATAATAATTGGGGTAACTATTTAAATTAGGAGGAAAGTATGGCAGAGAAAAAATCTATGTCTTTAACAGTTAAAGTCTTAATTGGTATGGCTTTGGGTATTATTGTGGGGTTAGGAATTAACCTTTTGCATCTAAATGGTGCAGGTGGATGGATAAATACATATATAGTAAATGGACTATTTTTAATTGCTGGTAAGATGTTTGTTACTGCTTTAAAAATGTTAGTTGTTCCATTGGTTATATTCTCATTAATTACAGGTGTTATTGGTATTGGTGATATTAAAGCACTTGGTAAAGTTGGTGGTAAATCATTTGCTCTATATATGCTAACAACTGCTATTGCTATTGCTGTTGGTATTGGTATTGCAGCTTCTATTGGAATAGGCGAGGGTGTTCATATGAGCACAGAGGCAGCTTTTACAGCAAAAGAGGCACCAGCACTTAGTTCTGTATTGATAAATATTATTCCTAGCAACTTTATTAATGCTATGGCTCAGGGTAATATGTTACAGATTATATTCTTCTCTATACTTCTTGGTATATCAATTTTAATGGTGGGTAAAAAGGCTTTACCTGTTATAGAGTTAGTAGAGATTGGTAATGAAATTATGATGAAGATGGTAAATATAGTTATGGCAGTTGCTCCATATGCTGTATTTGCCTTACTTGCTAGAGCTATGGCAAATCTTGGTTTAGGTCTGTTAGCAGATTTAGCAGGATATGTTCTTGTCTTAATTGGTGCATTGATGATACATCTTTTTGTTACATTAATGACAATATTAAAGGTATTTTCTGGCAAAAGTCCAGCAATGTTCCTTAAAAAGATGAGAGAAACTCAAATTTTTGCATTTTCAACTTCAAGCTCAAATGCTACTATCCCTGTAACTCTTAGAACTGTAACAACAAGATTGGGTGTAGATAACTCTGTTGCTTCTTTTACAGTTCCATTTGGTGCTACTATAAATATGGATGGAACAGCAATTATGCAAGGTGTTGCAACTGTATTTATTGCTAATGCTTATGGTGTAGATTTAGGAATTGCAGGTTATTTAACAGTAATTTTAATGTCTGTATTGGCTTCTATTGGAACAGCAGGTGTTCCTGGTGTTGGTTTAATTATGCTATCTATGGTATTTACTCAAGTTGGTTTGCCAGTAGAGGGTATTGGACTTATATTAGGAGTTGATAGATTGCTAGATATGATTAGAACAGCTGTTAATGTATCGGGTGATGCTGCTGTTTCGGTTATAGTTGGTAAGAGTGAAGGTAAATTAGATGATGCTATCTATGATGACCCAAATGCTGGTATTCTTACAGATGATGAGTTAGATATACCAGATGAGGTAGAGCAAGAGTTAGCTGAAGTTATTCATAAGATAAAAGAGGAAGATTAGATTCTCTTTTTAAAGTAGCAAGGTTTCAACCCCTTCCTTGCTTATTTTAATTTTAAATGCTACTATTCTTAAAATATAATGCTTCAAAATCATTTACAATAATTTTATATTTTAACTTTCGCACTTAAATAATTAATATTTTATAGTGTTAATATACTAGAGCTTTTAAAGTAAAGTTTATTGCTCTTCTTTTTGGACCTTCAAATTTATTCGAGGCAATAGCCTAAATTAACTTTTTACCCCAAATAGACGCGAATAAATTCGCGTGTCTGTATTGTTTGAAATTTATTTTATTACTTAGCATAAGAATTTAACTTTTGCATTTAAATTCTTATTATCTATATTTGATAGAAAAGTTATGATAGATCTTGATATTGCATATTGAAATTTAAAAAATAAATAGTTCCTGTCAAGACATATGACAATTTTTCATCAAATGTTGTAATAGCACTGTTTACTTTAAAATTTTAGTTAAAATTAGGTGCGAAAGTTAAGTTTATATTTATAGATTTGATATATTGTTAGAGCCAATGGAGTAACTTTATTATGGTATCAATTAATATTTTTAAAGTTATATAGTGTTAATTGGTGTGGTAATAGTGTATGATAAAATTTTGCTTATAATAAATTTGTGGGTTTTAAAATTCTTAAATACTTTTTTAGAGTAGGGTAGCTACTCTATAGTTTTTAACATATCGCTAAATGCTTTTTCAAAAGCTTCTAGCCCCTCTTGAATTAACTCTTGATATATATCATCCATATTGATATTTGCATCATCTAATGCTTTAAAGTGTTGCTCAATTATATCGTTATCTATGGGGAGAGCCAACTTTCCTGCATATGGGTTTTTGCTATACTCTTCTATAGTTTCAATTGGTGCAGTATTGATACTGTGTTTTGCAACCAGATTTGTTATATAGTAATCTTTTTTTAAGCCTTGCTCTTCTTTTACTCCGGTGCTTGCAAATAGTGGTTTAATTGCTGGATTAAAGTTTTCATCTAAGAGGTTATATATTTTTGCAGCGTTAAGAATACCAGTTTTTGCACTCTCTATATTTGACTCTTTTAATTTGCTATCTAACTTTCTGTCAAATCTGCTAACAAATATACTTATAAC
>Ga0256833_1001600_pt1 | contig 16534 bp, 16 predicted proteins | sample 356284metaG_FD_190535 | JGI IMG/M metagenome (GOLD analysis project Ga0256833, IMG submission 190535) | Hydrothermal vent microbial communities from Mid Atlantic Ridge, Atlantic Ocean - 356-284 | ecosystem: Environmental > Aquatic > Marine > Hydrothermal vents | place: Atlantic Ocean: Mid...
GCCGCCGGATAAATATTTACAGAAATGTTATGGCCTGGCTTTCAGTTTTTCAAAATTGTCATGAATCAGCATGCCTGCAGGGCAGGCAGGGCAACCGTGAAAGATTCCCGTCCCCCGTTCTCTGACACCTGACCCCTGACCCCTGGCACCTGACACCTGACCCCTGGCACCTGGCACCTGACACCTGACCCCTGTCCCCTGTTTTACATTGACTGGCGGCGGAAGCGCTGGTATCCTCGCTATCATGTGGTGGTGCGTCCTTTTTTTGTAAACGTCCACTGATAGTTCACAGGCCTTGCCGATGGCGGCAAACTGTGACGAATCCTGAAACATCCGTCTCTTCCCACTGGGAGCTGATCATTTATCTGGAGAGCAATCTGATGACTATTCGTGAAGATGCGCTGGCCGGCAGAACGACCGACCTGTTCGAGAAGTGTGCTGCAAACGAGAATATGGACGTGGAGACGCTGATGGCCGGAGTGGCCGACGGCTCCATCGCCATCACCCGCAACCGCCACCATGATTTTGAAAAGATCATGGCCATCGGCCGGGGGACACGGACCAAGGTCAACGCCAACATCGGCTCATCCAGGGATATCTCCAATCTCGACGAGGAACTGGAAAAGCTGCGGGTGGCCGTCAAAGCCGGTGCCGACACGGTCATGGATCTCTCCATGGGCGGCGACCTCGACGAGGTCCGCCGCGGCATCCTGGCCAACTGCCCCGTCCCTCTGGGCACGGTGCCCATCTACCAGGCCGTGGCCGAAACCGTGGAACAGCAGCAGAAGGACATCGTCGAGGTCACCGAGGATCACATCTTCAGGACCATAGAGAAGCAGGCCATGGACGGGGTGGACTTCATGACCCTCCACTGCGGCATCACCCGGCACCTGCAGCAGCGGATGATGCACCAGAAACGGCTCATGGGCGTGGTCAGCCGCGGCGGCTCCTTTCTCCTCGAGTGGATGAGCCACCACCGCAAGGAGAACCCGCTCTATGAACATTTCGATGACCTGCTGGCCATCCTCAAGGAACACGAGGTCACCCTCAGCCTCGGCGACGGCATCCGGCCCGGCTGCCTGGACGACGCCACTGACCGCAACCAGGTCCAGGAGCTGATCCATCTCGGCGAACTGACCGAGCGGGCATGGGCGGCAGGCGTCCAGGTCATCATCGAAGGCCCGGGCCACATGCCCATGGACCAGATCACCGCCAACGTCCTTCTCCAGAAGCAGATGTGCAAGGGTGCGCCTTTTTATGTGCTTGGTCCCCTTGTAACCGACATCGCGCCGGGGTATGATCATATTACCGGGGCCATCGGCGGCGCCATCGCCGCGGCCGCCGGCGCCGACTACCTCTGCTACGTCACTCCTGCCGAGCATCTCAAGCTGCCCGGCATCGACGACGTGCACGAGGGGGTCATCGCCTCCAAGATCGCGGCCCATGCCGCGGACCTGGTCAAGGGAATCCCGGGCGCCCGGGAACGGGACCGGGAAATGGCGCGGCGGCGGAACAACCTGGACTGGAAGGGACAGATAGAGCTCTCCATCGACCCGGACAAGGCGGCCCGGTTCAGGCGCGAGGGACAGAGCGACAAGGGGCCCACCTGCTCCATGTGCGGTTCCTACTGCGCCATCCAGGTGTTCAACCGCTCACAGCACAATCTGGAAAAGGAGCTTGGAAATGGTGGATGTGGGAGCAATTGCGGGCAGAATACATGACGCCGTAGGGCCTCTCTTCGACAGGCTGGGGGCCTGGATCCAGGCCACCGGCCTGCCGCAGCAGATCCGCGAGGTCGATTATGCCGGCCTCTTCACCAACCCCTGGTTCCTGGTGCCCTTTGTCTGCCTGGTCGCCTACCAGCTCTACAAGATGGCCTTCCGCGACATGCTCATCATGGCGCTGATCTTCGGGGTCTGGTTCGCCTCGGGCACCGAGTACATGCAGACCCTGGTGGTGGGCAACGAACTGCAGGTCTCCAAGGTGCTGCCGGTCCTCTTTGGCGGCGCCGTTGTCATGGGGATCATCATCTATCTCATCTTCGGCCGCTCGGACTAGGATCAGCAGAACTTCATGGATTTCCGCAATGCCATCTTCGTGGTCACCGAGGAGCGTTCCTGCCCGATCTACAACGTGGGCGAGGAGTTCAAGGTCGAGGACATGGGCCTTACCGTGCCGGAGGCCAAGCCGGCCTGCCTGATGCTGGTGCGCGAGATCATCCGGGCGGTCGGCGAGGAGCGCAGTTTTGAGCGCTTCACCCAGCAGGGGATCAGGAAGTCCAAGTTCGAGTGTGGCGGCTGCACCGGCATGATCCGCTTCGAATACAAGAAGGAGAGGGAGTTCGCCACCCTGCAGATGAAGCTCCTGGCCGCTGCCGAACAGCGGGCCCGCATGCGGCACATCGACAGGTTCTACGGCCTGCTCCGCGATCTCGACATCTTCGAACCCCTGGACGACGACAACCTGCGCGACCTCTCTGCCCTGCTCAAGCTCAAGGAGTATGGCGCCAACAAGGTCATCCTCAAGCAGGGTGAACCCGGAACCCATCTCTACATCATCCTCGAGGGCCGGGTGGCGGTCATCAGCAGCGACGGCCAGACCCTGTCCGAGATGGGAGCGGGCGAGATCTTCGGCGAGATGAGCCTGCTCTCCGGCGAACCCGTGACCACCTCCATCCACTCCCGTGCCCGCACCAGGCTGGCCAGCCTGTCCAGCAAGGACTTCAAGCACGTGCTCAACAAGTATCCCGTGCTCCAGGTTTTCTTTTATCGCATGCTGGTGGACCGGGCCCAGGCCAATACCCTGCGTGCCGGCACCATCAGCTCCGGCATGACCGGCGAACTCTCCGAGATCAACCCCGTGGAGCTGCTGCAGCTCATCAACTCCAGCCAGAAGACCGGCCGGGTGGAGCTGGTCCTGGACGACGGCAAGGCAGAGGTCCTGTTTCACGAGGGCGAGGTCATCGATGCCCGCTATCGGGACCGGCAGGGCAAGGAGGCCCTCTTTGCCCTGCTCGGCAGGACCAGCGGCCGCTTTGTCTATACCTCCGGTATCCCGGAGGGCGCCAGGGAACTGCCGGTGATCGGCGGGTTCATGGGCCTGATCATGGAGGGAATGCGCCGTATCGACGAGCAGGAAGAGGCCGGCACATAGGGGAGAGGGTTGGGCTGCCGGTCCGCACACAGGCAGTCGCAAGCGCGGGCAGATGGCGTGCTGCTGAAGTATTACCGGGAAGATCCTTCCTGCGGGAGTCGGCATGCCGCTGTCCCGGCGTCTGTCTCACACCTTTCTGAAGACCAGGCAGGCATTGGTGCCGCCGAAGCCGTAGCTGTTGGACATCACCGTGGTCAGGGAGCAGGTGCGCAGCTCGGTGACGATGTTCATGTCCGCGGCCTCGGGGTCCAGGTTCTCGATGTTGGCGGATGCGGCAATGAATCCGTGCCGCATCATGAGCAGGCTGTAGATGGCCTCGTGCACGCCGGCCGCGCCCAGGGAGTGGCCGGACAGGGACTTGGTGGAGCTGATGGCGGGAATATCGGCTCCAAAGACCTCGCGGATGGCACGCAGTTCCACCAGGTCGCCGATGGGGGTGGAGGTGCCGTGGGCATTGATGTAGTCGATGGGGGTGTCCACGTCCGCCAGGGCCAGCCGGATGCAGCGTTTTGCGCCCTCGCCCGAGGGCGCCACCATGTCATGGCCGTCGGCGGTGGCGCCGTAGCCGATCACTTCGCCATGGATAACCGCTCCGCGTTTTCTCGCATGTTCAAGCTCTTCCAGGACAACGATACCGGCGCCGTTGGCGACCACGAAACCGTCCCGGTCCACGTCATAGGGGCGGGAGGCCCGCTCCGGGGTGTCGTTGAAGCGGGTGGACAGGGCGCCCATGGCATCGAACATCGCGGTCTGGGTCCAGTGTTCCTCGTCCGAGCCGCCGGCAAAGACGATGTCCTGCCTGCCCATCAGGATCTGCTCCATGCCGGCGCCGATGCAGTGGGCGCCGGTGGCGCAGGCGGACGAGATGGAGTAGCAGACCCCCTTGATCCGGAACGGTCCGGTCAGACAGGCCGAGACCGTGCTGCTCATCGTGCGCGGCACCATGAAGGGCGAGAGACGCTTCAGGCCGCGGCTGCGCATGATATCGGTGGTGGCGACCACGTTCTCGGCCGAGGTGCCGCCCGAGCCGATGATCAGGCCGGTGCGGGGGCTGGAGACCTGCGCCGGCTCCAGGCCGGCATCCGCGATGGCCTGCTGCATGGCGATGTAGGCATAGGCCGCCGCATCACCCATGAAGCGGAGGATCTTCTTGTCGATGTGGGCGCGGGGGGTGATCCTGGTAAAGGAGCCGATCCGGCAGCGCAGGCCGAGCTGTTCGTATTCTTCCCGGTATCCGGCCCCTGACCGGCCTTCCCTGAGCGAGCGGAGGACCTCGTCCACGCTGTCGCCCAGCGGCGAGACGATTCCCATGCCCGTGATAACGACGCGGCGCCTTTTCATGGAGTTGTTCTGTCAGGCCCGCCTGGTCCGGTGTCCCGGCGACGGTGGATGGCAAAGGGGGCGCAGCCCTGGCACACGGGCATGACCTCGACGCAGTTGATGTTGACGTGCGGCGGCACGCTGGTCACCCAGTGGACGATCTCGGCGATGTCCGCCGGGGTCAGCGGCTCGGTGCCCTGGTAGACCTGGCCGGCCCGCTGCCGGTCCCCATGGAAACGGACCACGGAGAATTCGCTTTCCGCAAGACCCGGCTCGATGTTGGTGACCCGGACGCGGCTGGCCACCAGGTCGGCGATGAGGTTGCGCGAGAACTGCCGGACAAAGGCCTTGGTGCCGCCATAGACGTTGGCGCCGGGATAGGGATAGATGCCGGCCACCGATCCCATGTTGATGATGTGACCGCGGTCACGCTCCACCATGGCCGGCAGGACCATTCTGGTCAGGTAGCAGAGACCGCGGATGTTGGTGTCGATCATGGTCTCCCAGTCGTCCAGGTCGGCCTGGTGGGCACCCTCCAGGCCCAGGGCGAGGCCGGCGTTGTTGAGCAGTACCTCGATCTCGCGGAAGCCCTCCGGCAGGGCGTGCAGCATCTCCCGTACGCGGTCGCGGTCGCGGACGTCGAGCTGCACCGCATGGACGGGTACCGGGGCGAGCTGCGCCGCCAGTTCCTCCAGCCGCTCCTGTCTGCGGCCGATGATGATCAGCCGCCACCCTTCCCGGGCGAACCGCTGTGCACAGGCCCGGCCGAAGCCGGAGGTGGCGCCGGTGATGAGGATTGTTCTGGTGTAATAGTTCACTGCTATCAGCAATTACCTGGAAAAGAGCAATACTTTTGGTAAAAGTTCAGCAGTGCGTCAGCTGTGCGTGATCGTGGCTGGCCGCTATAGTCCGCGCTATGCGGCCAGCCGCGAGCGCGTGCAGATGGCGTGCTGCTGAACTTTTACGTTCTGGTCATGTCTGCCTCTGTAGGGGGAAAGTCGTAATTGACTAAGAAAACAGGTTTAATTTCAAAAAACAACATTTTTCAATGATAGCCTGGAATTTTCATGGCTTATGGTTATACTAGCAACCATTCCTCTCCCCCGGCCCCGTCCGGGGTCGGGAGGCCGTAAAAATCCCGGTATTCCAGAGTGGTTGCCGATAGCGGTGAACCCTTACAGCAAGGAGATGCCTGAACAATGCTGAAGAAAAAGATGCTCAAGGCCCTGAACGAACAGATAAACGCGGAGATGTATTCCAGCTACCTCTACCTGTCCATGGAATCCTATTTCCAGTCAGTGAGCCTGGGGGGCTTTGCGGCCTGGATGCGGGCCCAGGTCCAGGAGGAGCTGATGCACGCCATGAAGTTCTACGACTTTGTCAATGAACGGGGCGGCCGGGTCACCCTGGGTGCCATCGGCAAGCCCGAGCGGGACTGGGAGAGCCCCCTGGCCGCGTTTCAGCATATCCTGCGCCACGAGCAGCTCGTCACCTCGCTGATCAACGACCTGGTCGACCTGGCCGCGAGAGAAAAGGATCACGCCACCGGCATCTTCCTGCAGTGGTTCGTCACCGAGCAGGTGGAGGAAGAGGCCACGGTGGGCGAGATCGTCAACCGGCTGGAGCTCATCGGCAACGACTCGTCGGGACTCTTCTTCCTCGATGCCGAGCTGGGCAAACGGGTCTTCAATGCGGCACAGACCGATTGACCGGGAGGGAGAGTGAGCAGTCGCAGGCTGAAAAAAGAGGTGCTGGCCCTGCTGGCGGAACCGGACCTGGAGATGATCCTGGAGCGGTTGTCGCCTTTTCCGGCCAAGGACGTGGTCAATGTTCTCTTCTCCGCCATCTGTCACACCGACGAGCTGGTGCGCTGGCACGGCATCAGCGCCATGGGGGTGATGACGGCGCGCCTGGCCGATCAGGACATGGAAGAGGGCCGGATCGTCATGCGCCGCCTGCTCTGGAGCCTTAATGACGAGTCCGGCGGCATCGGCTGGGGCGCGCCCGAGGCCATGGCCGAGATCATGGTCCACCACGGGGGCCTGGCCGAGGAGTACGTGCACATGCTGATCTCCTACATGCACGAGGATGGCGAGGAGATCTGGCAGGACGGCAATTTCCTGGAACATGAACTCCTGCAGCGCGGGCTGCTCTGGGGCATTGCCAGGCTGGGCGGCGCCAGACCCGGACTGCTGAAGGAACGCGGGGTGGGTGACGAGCTGCTGCCCTATCTCGATTCGGCCGATGCCGGTGTCCGGGGCATGGCCGCCCTGGCCGTGGGGCGCCTCGGCCTGGCCCGCGCCCGCCGGCGCCTGGAGAAACTGCTCGACGACCGGGCCGGAGTCCGGCTGTACGAGGAGGGCCGCATCCGCAGCCTCACCGTGGCCGACCTGGCACAACAGGCCCTGGATCGCATCGCTCCATGACCGGCCTCCCCTTTTCCCGCATTGCCCTGCTCCAGTTCAGGATCAGGCTCGGGGATCCGGCCGCCAACCTGGAGCAGGTCCGCTCCCTGTTCCACGGCCTTGCCCCGGCGCCGGGAACCCTGGTGCTCCTGCCCGAACTCTGGTCCTGCGGATTCGATGTCGCTCACATGGAGCGGCATGCTGCCGGAACCGCCTCCCTGCTCGAGGAACTGCAGGCGCTGGCCGCGGAAAGCGGTGCCTGGTTTGCCGGCTCGCTGCCCGAGCCAGGTCCTGCCGGGGGGCTGCCCCGCAACACCCTTTTTCTCACCGGGCCGGAGGGCGTGGCGGGCAGGTATCGCAAGCAGCATCTGTTCTCTTTCTGGAAGGAGGATCGTTTTTTCGCCCCCGGCGACCGGCCGCAGGCCATGGCCACGCCGGACGGCCCGCTCGGAGCCCTGGTCTGCTACGATCTCCGTTTCCCGGAGCTGGCACGGGCACAGGCGTTTGCCGGCTGCCGCCTGCTGGTGGTCAGCGCCCAGTGGCCCATGGTGCGCCTGGATCACTGGCAGCGCCTGCTGGCGGCCCGGGCCATCGAGAACCAGGTTTTTGTCGCGGCCTGCAACAGTTGCGGCCTCACCGGTTCCACCGAGTTTGCCGGCCACTCCCTGGTGGTGGCGCCCGACGGCACCTCGCTGCTGGAGCTTGGCGGCGGGCCGGATGCGGGCCAGTGCCGGCTGGACGGGGAGATGCTGGTGGCGCTCCGGTCCAGGTTCTGCAGCGTGGCCGAGCGGCCCTGGCTGCAGCACGACAGCGACAAGCTCACCACCCTGGAGGAGCTGCAACCGATCCTGGCCGCCATCCGGCGCCAGGGCAGCCGGATCGCCTTCACCAACGGCTGCTTCGATATCCTCCATGCCGGCCATGTCAGCTACCTGGAACAGGCTCGCCGTGCCGGGGACTGCCTGGTGGTGGGGCTCAATTCGGACCGTTCTGTCCGTCTGCTCAAGGGAGAGGACAGGCCGGTCAACGGCGAACAGGAACGGGCCAGGGTGCTGGCCGCCTTGGGCTGTGTCGATTTCGTGGTCATCTTTGACCGGGAAACCCCCCTCGACCTGATCTGCGCCCTGCTGCCCGATGTCCTGGTCAAGGGCGCGGACTGGCCCGAAGAGGAGATCGTGGGCGCCGCCGAGGTCAAGGCCGCCGGCGGCCGGGTGGAGCGGATTGCCTTTGAGCATCAGGTCTCGACCTCGGCGGTGATCGCGACCATCCGGGGAGACCAGAGATCCCCGTGACAAAAGCCGGTCTGTTGCGGCAATCGCCGGGTAAAAGCAGTGCTGTTTCCGGGCCGTTGCCGATGGCGGTGAACTATTGCAAAAAACGATCATAGAGGAGAACACGGTATGCAGGTTATCAGGATCAAGGGAATGAAGTGTCCCCACTGTCAGGCCTCGGCCAAAAAGGCCCTGGAGGCCCTCGAGGGAGTCAGCAACGTGGAGGTGGACCTGGAAAAGGGCGAGGCCCGTTTCGAGGGCGAGGTGCCCAGGGAACGGTTGCAGGAGGCCATTGTCAAGATTGGCTTTGAGCTGGTCGACTGACCGGCACGACAGGTGCCAGGAGGGATCGTGGCTGACGCTGAGATGAGAGAGTGCCTGCGGGTGATGAAGGCCCTGTCCGACGGCAGCCGGCTCAAGATTCTGAAGATGCTTGAGCTTCGCGAACTCTGCGTCTGCGAGATCCAGGCCCTGCTGGCCCTGTCGCAGTCAACGGTGTCCAAGCATCTCAAGATACTGGAGGATGCGGGCCTGGTGGACCGGCGGCGGGACGGGCAATGGGTGCTCTACAGGCTCGCCGCCAGGGGCCGCTCGCCTTATGCCGCCGAGATGCTGGAGCGGCTCGGCGGCTGGCTCGGGGATGATGCCGAGGTCCGGGCCCTTCGCAGGCAGGTGCCCCTGGTGAACCGGGCCTCCTGTGCCCGCCAGTTCCGGGGGGAATAAAAAGTCGCTCAGGAACGGGTTTACTCTTCCTTCCAGTCCGGCCGCAGGGAGAGTTCGGTGAGCTGCCTGCGCGCCACCGGCGCCGGCGCATCGGTCAGGGGGCAGGTCGCCTTCTGGGTCTTGGGAAAGGCGATGACATCGCGGATGGACGGGGATCCGGTGAGCAGCATCATCAGCCGGTCGACGCCAAAGGCGATGCCGCCATGGGGCGGAGCGCCGAGTTCCAGGGCCCGCAGCAGGAAGCCGAACTTCTCCGCTGCCTCCTCCTCGCCGATGCCCAGGGCCTGGAAGACCTGCTCCTGCACGTCCTTGTCGTGGATACGGATGGAGCCGCCGCCGATCTCGTTACCGTTGAGCACCAGGTCGTAGGCCCTGCTCTTCACCCTGCCCGGGTCGGTGGCCAGCAGCTCGATATCCTCTTCCCTGGGCGCGGTGAATGGATGGTGGACCGCGGTGTGCCGTTTCTGGTCGTGGTCATACTCCAGCAGTGGAAAGTCGGTGATCCAGAGGAAGTCGAAGACCTCCTCGTTCACCAGTTCCAGTCGCCGGGCCAGCTCCAGCCGCAGCTCGGCCAGGACCTGGTGGACGATGTCGGTGCGGTCGGCGCCGAACAGGATCAGGTCGCCTGGCCGGGCGTCCAGGGCCTCGCCCATGGCGCGGATCTCGTCGTCACTGAAGAACTTGGTGATCGGCGACTGCCACTCGTCGTCCCGGATCTTGATCCAGGCCATGCCGCGGGCCCCGAACCGTCCGGCATATTCGGTCAGGTCGTCCAGGTCCTTGCGGGAAAAGGTTGCGCAGCCGCGGGCGTTGATGGCCTTGACCGAGCCGCCCTTGTCGATGACCGAGCGGAAGACCTTGAAGCCGCATTCCTTGAGGGTGTCGGTCAGGTCCACCAGCTCCAGGCCGAAGCGGGTGTCGGGCCGGTCGGTGCCGAAGCGGCGCATGGCCTCGTCATAACTCATGCGCCTGAAGGGGGGCTGGAGCTCGATGCCGCGGGTGGCCGTGAACAGGGCCTGGATCATGCCCTCGGTGATGGTGATGATCTCCTCCTCGGTGATGAAGCTCATCTCCATGTCGATCTGGGTGAACTCGGGCTGCCGGTCGGCGCGCAGGTCCTCGTCGCGGAAACAGCGCACGATCTGGAAGTAGCGGTCCATGCCGGCGATCATCAGGATCTGCTTGAAGAGCTGCGGCGACTGCGGCAGGGCATAGAAGCGGCCGGCATTGACCCGGCTGGGAACCAGGTAGTCCCTGGCGCCCTCGGGCGTGGACCGGGTGAGCATCGGGGTTTCGATCTCGAGGAATCCCTGGTCGCTCAGGAAGGAGCGCACCGCCTGCAGGCCCCTGTGGCGCATGATCAGGTTGGCCGCCATCTCGGGCCGGCGCAGGTCCAGGTAGCGGTACTGCAGGCGCAGGTTGTCCGAGACCTCGATCTCCTCGTCCAGTGGAAAGGGCGGGGTCTCGCTGGTGTTGAGGATACGCAGTTCGTCCACCAGCACCTCGATGGCGCCGGTGGCCAGCTTGGGGTTCTCCATGTCGGGCGGACGACGTTCCACCCGGCCGCGCACCGCAATGACCCATTCGCTGCGCAGCCGGTGCGCCTTGGCATGGACCCCCTCGTTGATGGCGGGGTTGAAGACCACCTGGGTGATGCCCCACCGGTCCCGCAGGTCGATGAAGATCACCCCGCCATGGTCCCGGCGGCGCAGAACCCAGCCCATGAGGATCACCTCCTGGTGGAGCTGGTCAGGGCCGAGTTCGTTACAGTTGTGTGTGCGCCGCAGCGCTCCCATTGCATCCATTTGGTGTACTCCGTCTCTTGTATGTGCGGTCCCCTTGCTTCGGGGAATTACCTGTTCTGTCGTAAAAGTTCAGCAGCACGCCATCTGCACGCGCTCGCGGCTGGCCGCATAGCGCGGACTATAGCAGCCAGCCGCGATCACGCACCGCTGACGCACGGGTGAACTTTTACCAAAAGTATTGCTCTTTTTCAGGTAGTTGCTGTTAGGGGTGAACTATTACGTTCTGCCGGACCCTGAGTGCCAGCAGGTGCGCCTGTTCAGCGGCATCGGTCTGCAGGGCCACGCTCTCCTGTTTCCTGGTCGCCATGTCGCGCAGGATGGCCTCCTGTTGCTCCAGCTCGTTGTCGCCGATGATCAGGGTATAGTTCGCCCTGGTGCGGCCGGCCTGTTTCATCTGCGCCTTGAGGCTGCGGCCGCTGTGGTCCATGGCCGCGCTCAGGCCCAGGCGCCGCAGTTCGTGGACCAGCGGAAAGGCATAGGCAGCGGCCTTTTCCCCCAGGGCGGCGACAAAGAGATCCGTGGCCGGCCGGGGCAGGGGGGTCTCCTGCTGTTCCATGAGCAGGGCAAGCCGCTCCATGCCCATGGCGAAACCGATGCCGGGCAGGGCAGGACCACCGAGCTGCTCGATCAGGCCGTCGTAGCGGCCGCCGGCGCCGATGGCCGCCTGGGCGCCGAGATCTCCGGTGATGAACTCGAAGGTGGTGCGGGTGTAGTAGTCCAGGCCCCGCACCATGAACCGGTTGACCCCGTGGTCGACCCCCAGTGCCTCCAGGCCGCGGCAGACCGCGGCAAAGTGGTCGCGGCAGGGATCGCACAGCGCATCGAGGATCGAGGGGGCCTCCTGGACCTGGGCCCGGCAGTCCGGTTTTTTGCAGTCCAGGACGCGCAGGGGATTGGTGTCAATGCGGCGCCGGCAGTCCTGGCAGAGCCTGTGACGCCGATTTTCCAGGAAACCGATCAGCCGGGACCGGAAGCCGGGCCGGCAGTCCGGACATCCCAGGGAGTTGATCTCCAGGCTGGCGCTGATGCCGAGTTCGTCCAGCAGCATCCGGCCCATGGCCATCAGCTCGGCGTCCACCGCTGGCTCCGGGGCGCCGATGACCTCCACGTCCATCTGGTGGAACTGGCGCAGCCGCCCCTTCTGGGGCCGTTCGTGGCGGAACATGGGGCCGATGGTATAGAGTCGCTGCACCGGCTGCTGCACATGCAGGCCATGTTCGATGAAGGCGCGCAGCAGGGAGGCGGTTCCCTCGGGCCGCATGGTGATGCCCTTGTCGGCAAAGGTATACATCTCCTTTTCGACGATATCGGTGGCCTCGCCGATGGAACGGGCAAAGAGCTCGGTCTTTTCCAGAATGGGCAGCCGGATCTCGCGGGCGCCGAAGCGCCCAAAGATGTCCCTGGCCTTCTCTTCCATGAACCGCCAGCGGACCGCCTCCTCGGGCAGTATGTCCTTGAAGCCGTTGATGGCCTTGATCTTCAACTCTTCCTCCGTCGGTGTGGACGACGTCTCCTGGCCCTGGCCGCGGCGGGAAAACCGACAGCGGCCACAAAAAAATAAAAATATAAAATTTACTCGAATTATGGGGGAAAAGTCAAGCCGATCCGGCGTTATTATGGTATAAACGGCCATCCCCGGCGTGCCGGGAGCTGGAACTGATGGAAAACACGGCAAAGGTGCCCTCTGCCGGGACGCGCCGGGACCTGGACGACCGGGCCGGTTCTCCGATCTCCGGTTTCCTGCTTTCCGGGCCGTCGATTTTCTGCTATATCAATTCGGGAGTCATGGTTTCCCGGTGTTTTTCTGGTAGAATAAGTTTGTTGAAAAATGTATGACCCCCCGGGCAGACGGGGCAGAGCAGACTTGACAACACGGGGTGTTCGCGGCATTATTCAGCCCTACGTTCTTGAGTGAAAAGGATATAGATGAAATTACCACCACTTAAAATCGGTTCTCTGGTCGCCCGCATACCGATTATCCAGGGCGGGATGTCCATCCGTGTCTCCACGTCGGCCCTGGCCGTGCCCGTGGCCGAGTGCGGCGGCATCGGCACCATCGGCGGCTCCGGGCTGCCGGTGCCCGAGCTGCAGGAGGATATCCGCAAGGCCAAGCGTGCCACCGATGGCGTCATCGCGGTCAATATCATGTACGCCATGAAGGACTTCTATGAACTGGTCATGGGGTCCATCGAGGCGGGTGCGGACATGATCATCACCGGCGCTGGTTTCTCCCGCGATATCTTCAAGATCGGCAAGAAACACAATATTCCCATTGTCTCCATCGTCTCGTCACCCGCCTTTGCCCGGCTGGCGGAACGGCTTGGGGCCGCGGCCATCGTTGTCGAGGCTGCCGAGGCCGGCGGTCACCTGGGGACGGACCGGAAGCTGCGCGATATCTTTCCCGAGGTCAGGAAGGTGGTCTCCAAGGTCCCGCTGATCGCGGCCGGCGGTATCACCAACGGCTTCGAGATGGCGGAGATGATGGACAGGTACGGCGCCGACGGCGTCCAGATCGCCTCGCGGTTCGTGCTCAGTGAGGAATGCTCCGTGTCGCAGGAATTCAAGGAGACCTTCCTCAAGGCGCGGAAGGAGGATATCATCCTGGTGCAGTCCCCGGTGGGCATGCCGGGCCGGGCGATAAAGACCCCCTTCATCGAACAGATGGAGCGGGGCGAGGATGTCTCGGCCAGGGAGTGCAAGTTCAAGTGCCTCAAGAAGTGCAGTTACAAGTACTGTATCAACGACCGGCTGATGGCCTCCTGCACCGGCGACGTGGAGCATGGGCTCGTCTTTTCCGGCGCCAATACCTACCGGATGAACGAGATCCTGCCGGTACGCGAGATATTCGATCAGTTTGTCCGTGATGCCGAATCCGTGTACCGCGAGAAATAGTCCCCTTGAATCCCTTGATTTTCCATAGCCTGCCAATCCGGCATCCATCCCACTGATGACACCATGACAGCAGCAGTTGACAGCGGGAGCAGCGAACCGGACCGCAGCGGCGGCGTGACCGCCAGGGTGATCCCCGAATCCGAACATCCCATCCGGGAGCAGGATATCGACCTCGAGGCCCTCAAGGTACTCTACCGTCTCCGCGACGCCGGCTTCTCCGGTTACCTGGTGGGCGGCGGTGTCCGTGATCTCTACCTGGGCAAACGGCCCAAGGATTTCGATATCTCCACCAATGCCCGGCCCGGCCAGTTGCGCAAGCTCTTCCGCAACAGCCGCACCATCGGCCGCCGCTTCCGCCTGGTGCAGGTCTTTTTCCGCGGCAACAAGATCATCGAGGTCTCCACCCTCCGTTCCCAGTCGGAATATGACATCAACGAGCCTGACAAGGTCCTGCCCAGCAACAATACCTTCGGTACCCTGGAAGAGGACGCCTTCCGCCGCGATCTGACCATCAATTCGCTCTTCTACGAGATCGAGAACAAAAGCATCATCGACTACGTGCACGGGGTGGAGGACCTGGACCGGGGCGTGATCCGCATCGTCGGTGAGCCGGAGCGCCGCATCACCCGGGACCCGGTGCGTATGATGCGGGCGGTGCGGCACGCGGCACGCAACAACTTCACCATCGAGAAGAAGACCTGGCAGGCCATTGTCGATAACCGCGACAAGCTGACCCTCTGCCCGCCGTCACGCATCCGTGACGAGCTGCTCAAGGACCTGCGCTCCGGAGCCAGCCGGCCGTGGGCCGAGATCTGCATCAGGTCCGGGCTGTGGTTCACGCTCTTTCCCTTCTATCGCTCCCTGCTCAGCGGCCGCAATGCCGGCAAGGGACGGCAGGAGCTTCTCGCGGTACTGGGCGTGCTCGACCGTCTCTATGCCGCTGCCGGCGAGCGGCGCGTCAACATTCCGGAGTACATGCTCTTTGCCGCCATGCTTCTGCCCTGGGCCTGTCACACGTTCGACCTGCCTGGCATCCCCACCCTGAAGGGGGCGGCCTACAACCAGCTCATGCGTGGTATCCGCGCCGAGCTTGACCAGGTCTTTGGCGAACAGTTCAATGTCAAGCGGATGACCAAGGAAACCATTGCCACCCTCTTTGTTCATCTGGTGACCTTCCGTCAGCACCAGCATAATGGCGCATGGCCAAAGTGGTTGAAGAAAAAATCCTACTTTCCCGACTGTTCCAGGTTTTACGGTCTGTACAGGGAGGCAGCGGGCGGTCCGGAGGTGGACGTCTCCCTCTTTGTCGAAACCGCGCCGCCGGAACAGGTGGCGGTGGACACCGGCCGCCGTTCCGGCAATGGCCGCTCCCGGGGACGCCGCGGCGTCAACCCGGCCTTTTCCAGCCGCAAACATGGTGTCTTCGGCCTGCGCAAGGCCTGATTCGGCACTGCCCGGCCTGCCGGCACCGCGGGCGCGTGCAGACAGCGTGCTGCTGGACTTTTACCCGGAATTTTCTTTCTGCTTCCCTTGCATCGCCCTGCCGAAGGCTTATAATACTAGAGGTGCGGGTGGCCACAGGTCGCAACCCCTCACGGGATGACTGACCATCGGGTTGTCCGGCCACAATGGTGCAGGCGCTCTCTGGGGCCGCAGATGTGTGCAGGCGTGCCTGGCCGCTGCCTGTCAATGATTTCCGTGTCCGGCCGTTGCCCGGCAAGGAGTAAACACGTGCGTTTTCTGTTGTACAATATACGGTATGGCGCCGGTGTCGGCGCCCATTTTCATCTCCCTGTTCCCTATGCCGGCTACCTGAAACGCTCCACCAGGAACTTTGACCGTATCGTCTCCTTTATCAGGGAGGTGGAGCCGGATATCATCGGCCTGGTCGAGGTGGACAATGGCTCGTTCCGTACCGAACGGCTCTGCCAGGCCGAGGAGATTGCCCGGACGCTGCACTACCATCACCTGGTCGAAACCAAGTATGGTACAGATTCCGTGGTCAGCAAGGTACCGCTGCTCCGGCAGCAGGGCAATGCCCTGCTGACCCGCCAGCCCATTGTCAGCTACCACTACCATTATTTTGAACAGGGCGTGAAACGGCTGATCATCGAGGCCAGGCTGGAGGATGTGAGCATCTTCCTGGTCCATCTGTCGCTGACCTACCGCAAGCGGCAGTACCAGCTTGAGCAGTTGTACCACCTGATCAAGGGGGTGGACGGCCCCCTGATCGTGGCCGGTGATTTCAACGTCCTCTGGGGCGACCGGGAACTTGAGCTCTTTCTCGCCGCCACCGGCCTCATCAGCGCCAACAACGAGGGCGCGCCTTCCCATCCCAGCCGGGCCCCCAGGCGGCAGCTCGATTTCATCCTCCACTCACGGGAACTGGTGGTCACCGACTTCCGGATTCCGTCCGTCACCCTGTCCGACCATGCCCCCCTGCTCTGTGACTTCCAGCCGGTTCAGAAGGCAGCATGATCACTGAACCGTTCCGGCCCGTGACACCGCTGCCGCCGCCTGCCCTTGCCCGCCGGTAGGAGAAGAAGTCCCGGCTGCACCTGGTGCAGATTCCCGCCACCTCGATCCGTTCCGCACGTACCCCGCAGCGCCGCAGTTGCCAGCAGGTGATCCGCCAGAAGTCGAAATGATCGGCACCTGTGCGGAAGCGCCGGAATTCCGGCGGCAGTTCCCGTCGATGGTTGACGAACTGGCTGCAGCAGGGTCCCAGGGAAGGGCTGACAGTTGCCAGCAGATCGGCCGGAGCCGTGGCATAGCGCTCGGTCATCACCCTGATCGTCTTTGCAACAATCCCGGCCACCGAGCCACGCCAGCCGTTGTGCACCGCCGCGATCACCTTGTGGACCGGGTCGTGGAGCAGGACTGCCTGGCAGTCGGCCTGCTGGATGAGGAGGCCGACCCCGGGCCGGTCGGTGATCAGGGCGTCAACCTCTTCCATCTCTGCTCG
>Ga0256833_1001601_pt1 | contig 16531 bp, 8 predicted proteins | sample 356284metaG_FD_190535 | JGI IMG/M metagenome (GOLD analysis project Ga0256833, IMG submission 190535) | Hydrothermal vent microbial communities from Mid Atlantic Ridge, Atlantic Ocean - 356-284 | ecosystem: Environmental > Aquatic > Marine > Hydrothermal vents | place: Atlantic Ocean: Mid...
CATTTTTCAGTTTGCAATAATTTTAGTGTTATGTTAATATATAAATGACGGTAATCTAAAAACTCACCCCAACCCCTCTCTTAAAAAGAGAGGGACTGCTCCCTCTCCCTTTGGGAGAGGGTTGGGGTGAGGGTTCATTTGCCGACAAAATACAGTTAACTTTACATTAGTTTAATAATTTTTTCCGTAACTTTTTTACACGCTCTAATCTGCTTTCCAGTTTTTCTTTAATTTTAACAGAATTAATTTGAAAGTCAAGTATTTCATTACATAATTTCAAAGCTTTTTTCTTCTCGCCTTTTTTATTATAAAGCATTGCTATTTTATGTCTAAGCACAATATCATTATACACATTTCTATTTTCTAATGTTTCAACTGAATTTAATAACTCAGTATAAACAGAAATTGATTTATCTATATCCGTATCTTCATAAGCTCTTGCCAAGCCCCACTTAAAAAATCTTGAGTCAGGATATTTTTTCAGCATTTTCAAAGAGAGTGAAATTGCCTTATCACTTTGTTCATAATCTATGTAAATCCAAATTAAAGAGTAGGCGGCAAGATAATAATTATATGTTGAATGTTGAACAGCTTTTTCCAAAAGCTTAATTCCCTTTTCTCTGTTATCACTAATAAAAGGAAGCCAAGAAAGGAATTTTGTTTGTGCACTTTTCCAATAGTTATAAGTTCCGGCAGCAATGTATGCTTCATAAAAATTAGAATCTGTTTCCAGACATTTTTTAAAACCTTGTAAAGATTCTACACCGTTAGAGAGGGCACGCATTATATTATTTTGTAATGCTTGATAATATGCCATATAACCATAAATTAAAGCATTGTAGTAATTATACCAAATATTATTTTCATCTTGTTCCAAAAGGGTTTCTGTTTTTTCTTCGGCAAGTGTTAGAAGACTATCAATAAAATTACTATTAAAAGATTCTTCGTAGTCAACGGATTTAGCAATTTCCGTAGCGGCTAAATATATTTTACCAAGAGGATTGTTAGAATATTGTTTATCCAGTTGAACAAATATTTTATTAGCATCAGAATAATTTTGTAATAAAATTTCATTGATTCCCGTTGTAAGTAAGGAATCTATAATTTTATTAGGATGTGTTTGAGCAAATGTATTTGCAACAACAAACAAAAAGAAAAAAAATTTAGAGCGTGCCAAAAGTTCTATCTCCGGCATCACCTAAACCTGGTAAAATATATCCGTTTTCATTTAGTTCTCTATCAAGCATTGCAGTATAAATAGGAACATCAGGATGTTCTTTAGTTAAACGTTTAACTCCTTCCGGAGCAGCAATTAAAGAAGCCATTACACAATCATTGGCTCCTTTGTCTTTTAGAAATTGAAAAGCCGCCGAAGCACTTCCACCGGTTGCAAGCATCGGATCTAAAACTATCACTTTTGAAGTATCAAGGTTTTTAGGTGCTTTATAATAATAATCTATAGGTTTAAGTGTTTTTTCATCACGCTGTAAACCAATGTGACCAACTTTTGCATTAGGTATCATTTCAATAAATGAATTAACCAAACTTAATCCCGCACGTAAAACCGGGACAAGCACAACTTGTTTTTTTAAGTTATAACCTTTTGTAATTTCAAGAGGTGTTTCAACTTCAAATTCTCTTAGTTCAAACTCGTTACTAATTTCAATTGCAAGTGCGTAAGCTATTCTTCTTAAAGCCAAACGGAATTGGTATTCCTTTGTTTCTTTATTTCTTAAATATGTAATGTCTCTGCTAATTAAAGGATTGGAAACAATTTTTAGATTATCCATAAATATTCTCCTTTACTTTTCTGCCAAGCACCGAAAGTAAATTAACAAACGGCGATAGTGGCGGTGTATAATTAAATTGCATATCTGCAAGAGTTAAGACAGAGTTTTTATTATAAATCATATTGCTTATTAAATCGGCATAACCGGCAACTTCGGTTCCTCCTATAAATGAAGCTCCGAGTATTATTTTTCTGTTTTTATCATAAATAATTTTTCCGAATACTTTTCTGGAACCGGGCATTACGTGAACTTTATTCGGCACAACTGCTGTAACACTTTGAGCATTAAAATTTAGCATAAGTATTTGTTTTGTAGTTAAACCGACTTGAGCAATAAAATTATTAAAAAGTTTAAATGCAGAGTTTGCAAAAACCGGCTCGGCTATTAGGTTTCCACCGGCTGCATTTTCTCCGGCAATATGTCCGTGGCGGTGTGCAAATGTTGCTAACGGAATGTAATCACTTCTATTTGTAATTTTATTTTTAATTTCAATATTATCACCGGCTGCATATATATTCGGGTTTGATGTTTTGAGTCTGCTATCAACAACTAAACCGCCAAATTTACCAAGTTTGAGATTTGCTTCTTTAGCTAAAAAAATATTTGGTTTTACTCCGGCTGCAACAACTGCCAAATCAAAATCAATATATCTTCCTTCATATTTGAATTGTTTAAATCTATTATCGGCAATAATAAATCTGCTTTGTTCATTAGAAGTTAAAAAACTTATTTGGTTACGCGTTAGTATATCTTGAATTAAATACCTTACTTCTTCGTCGGCAGCCGGCATCGGTAATTTTTCCAAATCGAGAATTGAAACTTGATAACCAATTTCTTTGAATGCTTCGGCTGTTTCCAAACCAATATAACCGGAGCCGATTACAAGTACTTTTCCATTTTTAATAGGAGTAATATGGTTTTTTATTCTTATAAAATCTTTAACCGATTTAAGACTAAAAACATTTTCCAGAGAAAATGGCAACTCATTAATTTCATTTGCAATTGAGCCTGTAGTAAGGATTAATTTATCAAAATCAAAAAGTACAATTCTATTTGTATTTTTTTCTATAATTTCCAATACTTTTTTATTAGTATCTATTCTCTTTACAAAATGTTTTGTAAAAACTCTAACACCTTTTGCTTTGTAAAAAGACTCCGGATTGAAATAAACAATTTTATTATAATCGGAAATTTCATCGGAAATAAGATACGGCAATTCACACGTACCGGTAGAAATAAACTCTCCGGCTTCAATAAGAATAACTTCGGCATTAGGGTTTGTACGTTTTGCTTTAGCCGCAGCTGCAGGTCCGGCAGCATTACCGCCTATAACAATTATTTTGTTTGAGGATTTATACATTTAACCTAGAACGATAAAAAATATTTAATTTTAAATATAACTATTTTTCTTTAAAACTAACGGTAATAGGTACGCCTTTAAAACCAAAGTGCTCACGAATTTTTCTTTCTAAAAATCGTCTGTAATGTTCCGGCATTTCTTTGCTGTTACTTGTAAAGAAAAGGAAAATGGGATATTTGTCTCCTACTTGCGTTACATATTTAATTTTAATTTCTTTCCCTCTCTTGGTTGCCGGAGGTTGGTTACGCTGTATTTCTTCAAGAAGTATTTCATTTAATGTACTTGTAGGTATTTTCTTTTTTCTTTCTTCTTGTAGTTCTTTAGCCATTTCAATTAGTTTAAAAACACGTTGCTTGGTTAGAGCAGAAATAAATACTATTGGGAAATATGCATGACTGCCAAGTTTATCTAATATTTTTTCCGAAAATTCCTTTGCGGTATTTGTTTCTTTTTCAATCAAATCCCATTTATTAACTGCAAGAATAATAGCCTTTCTTCTTCTAACAGCTTCATCAATTATTTTTTGATCTTGATTTTCCAATCCGCTTTGCGCATCTATCATAATTATGGCAACGTCACATTTACTTAGTGCACGCCAAGTTCTAACATTGGAATAAAATTCTATATTCTCTTTTACTTTTGTTCTTTTTCTTAAACCGGCGGTATCAACAAGAATAATTTCTTCTCCGTAATATTTCAATACGGAATCCAAACTGTCTCTGGTAGTTCCGGGGATATCGGTAACAATGCTTCTATCGTAACCTAACAATGCATTGGTTAGAGAAGACTTTCCAACATTAGGTTTCCCGAGCAGAGCAATCTTAAGTCGTTCATCTTCTTCCAAATCTTCTTCGGGAAAGCTTAACACATTTACCAAATCATCTAAAATATCTCCGGTGTTTCTTCCGTTAAGAGCGGAAACATCGTAAACATTTTCCAAACCGAATTCATAAAATTCCAATTTATCATTTTCAAATTTCGGAGTATCCGCTTTATTAACCAAAACAAAAGTAGGTTTTTTAGTTTTCCTTAAAAGTTCGGCTACTTCGGAATCCAGTGCGGTTATTCCGGTTCTTCCATCAACAATAAATAGTAAAGCATCCGCTTCTTCAATTGCAATTTCCACTTGCTCTTTTATTGCTATTTCAAATTTGTCGGTACTTTCCGTAACATATCCGCCGGTATCCATAATGCGAAAAGGCTTACCGTTCCAAATTACTTCTCCGCTTATTCTATCACGTGTTACTCCACTGGAATCATGTACAATGGAATCTTTACTTTTTGTTAAGCGATTAAATAAAGTTGATTTTCCAACATTAGGTCTTCCGACAATTACAACTAAAGGTATTGGCATTGTTAGTCCAAAGTTAAAAATTAAAAGTTATGAATTAAAAGAAATCTTTGTTCACAAAACTCTCACAAAGCAAAACATCATTTTGTTGTACTTGAGCGGAGCCAAAGATCTCTATTTCGAGTGGCATTAAGATTCTTCATTCGCCACAGCGAATTCAGAATGACAAATTTTAATTTCTCTTTTCACGAAAATTATTTTGTTTTTAGTATATTTTATAAAATTGCCCAGGTACAAAAACCCAAATTTTTTATTAAAAATTCATTTTAATATTTAATCTGGGATAATAATCCGTATAATAACCAATTGTTTCTTTTTGCACCGAAACATTCATCTGAATTTTTTTATTATATCTACTGGCACCCCAAGCCGCTTCTAGCGCACTAATAAAATGATTAGTAACAATTGTTATAACAGCCCACTTTGCTCCGTTGTAATAATCATTTGCTTTGCCGCGTTGTTTTGAATAATACTTAAATTGCGGTATTACCGGATCTACACCAAAAGTAAAATCAGTATTTTCATCACCGAATTCATCCCAGCCGACATTGAACTGCGTATATTTTCCAATCATTTCATAATATTGCTGATCACCATAAGGAGCTAGACGATGCGAATAATACTGTCCGCCGGGAGAACGGCTAACTTCATTTTCCAATTCGTTAAGTACATCCCAATTAACTTTATTATTAACAATTAAATTTTGATTGTAGTAATTCACTCGCTCTTGATTATTATAAATATCAGGATTAAGTTTTTCCAAATGATTCAATGTCCATTTAGCATACCGAACCGAGCTCCAATGTTGATTTGCATAGCTTTCAAAAATCTCCGTTTGGTCGTCACCCTTTTTATCATAAATAATTGTTAATGCAACTGCGGCAGCTTCAACACCAATGAATACTCCGGCAAGCAAATAGTCTTCATTATAAATTTGTCCAATTCCCGGTAATAAAAACGAATATGATCCTGCTAAAATTGGTATTTTTCTTTTATGATTAAAAATATCGGAATTAAATTTTTCCGGCTTATTATCAATATTTTGATAAATAAAATGAGAATCACTTTTTAATGAACCGGTTAAATAATTTTTCCCCGAATTTTGTGCAAATACTACATTTAATGAAATAAACAAAAATAAAAATTTCTTAATCATTTTAATCCTCTAAAAAGAAAAGTCAAAAAGTATTCCGCCATAAAATTTCCATTCTTTACCATAATTAACGGTTTCACCTCTTATGGTTTTTTGATATTTATCGAACGAATAGGAAGCGTTGAAAAACAAGCTTGTAGGAAATAAATAAAATGAAATCATTTTTAATCTTACTTCGGCACCTATACCTTTTTTGAAATCATTTAATTTTGGAAAACCTTCTGTCCAAGCATTTCCGAAATCTCCGCTTACCGAAAAGAAAAGTTTATCGAAATATAAATGTCCTAAACGGTAATCTATGTTTTTAAATACCGGAATTCTGTAAGTTAAATTTAACCAAACAATTTCATTCCCGCTAATTGCATAGAAAGGATAACCTTTCATTCCAATCAAACCGCCAAGATAAAAATCAAAAAAATCGGGTACTTTGGGACCTAAAATTGTTCCGCCTCTAAATCTTGCCGAAAGCGTATGATTGTTAAATACCGAAAAGTACTTTCTTATGTTCAGTTCCAATCTATGGAAATTAAAATTTTGATAAACAGGAACCAAAACACCATTTTCCGCTTCGTACTCACTTTCCGGATTATATTTATTCATTTCGTAATTATATTTCAGTTCAATATCCGTTCCTACGGGATTTATGTCTCTATCAATTGTAGGAGCTAATGATTTATATGTATATTTTAATTGTAAATTTCTTCCGATAAAATATTCATCGCTGCTGCTTGGATATAACACACTAGAGTTTGGGAAAATAAAACTACCGATACTTGCCGAATATTGACTATATATAAATCTAAATTCAACATGATTTTTTGAGGAAAAAATTTTATGCTTTGCCGCCAAATCAACTTCAAATAAATTATATGTTACATTTGTATTTACAATGTCTTCATAAGTCGGCGGATCTGTGGTATTATCAACACCGAATTTAATATCAACATCAGACTTTCTGCTAATGGAAAATAAATCCAACGAAATTACCGGTTTTAAGCCGAGACTAAAAAGTAAAGGGACTTTGTTTCTGTAGAAGAAAGATAAAAATAAATCACGCTCCATTCTTTTGTTTATTGAACCTCCGGCAAACAACGAATATCTGTTAAGCATATCGGTAGAACCGAGATAAACACCGGGCTTAATTTTATCAAGAAAATTTTTTGATGTATTATAATTGTCATAACGGATAAACGGCAGAATTGTCAATTTTGTAAATGCACTTGAATATTTTTCACGTTTGATATCAGGTAAATTATAATCATTAAAATTTTTAAGTTTGGCAATTTCTTGTTTGGTAAAATCACCATTGCTTTTTACTTCATCAAGAGGTGGATTTTTACGTTGAATATATTTTTTATTCGGATCTACTTTTTTAGATTCTTCTTTACTAATTTCAAATAATTTGTATCCCGTTGCAGTGTAACCGGCATAAACAATATTTTCTTTGTTGTTAACCACCGGCATAAATGCTCCGCCTGTAACATTAGTTAGCTGTGTTCTTTCTTTTGTTACCGGATTTAATTTATAAAGGTTATATATACCAGTTTCATCGGAGGCGTAAATTATATTTCCATCTTTGTCATAAGTAGCGTTACGTTCATCGTAAGGTTTGTTCAGAATAAATTTTTTACCGGAACCATCGGCTTTAATTGTGGCAATGTCTCTACCTTGGTGATAAGCATAACCAAAAATTATTGCAGAATCATCATTAGAAAATTTAGGATTAAAAACTTGCTCCCCCATTTCATAAAAAGTTAATCTTGTAAAATTCTTTCCGTTAATATCAACGATACCAAGATTTGACGTTCCGTCTTGTTGAAAAACAAAAACTATTTTTTTACCATCGTGGGAAACATTAGGATTGTTTGCACGCAAACCGAATGTTATTCTTGTTTCTTCTTCTTCGTCCAAATCGTAAATGTAAAGATCATGAACCTTTCTCCATTTAGGATTTTCCTCACTTAATTTTGCATAAACAATTTTATTGGTTCCTTTAATAAAATTAAAGGTTGAACGAATACCGGACCGAACCAATTCTTTTTCTTTTTTCTTAATATCATATTTATAAATTCCCGAAGTAGCAAAATAATCACCGCCGGCATTTGAGATGAAGTAAATTTGTTTTTCGTCAGGTGAAAAAACCGGATAAAAATTACCGAATCCATCTTCAACAAGTTCTTTACCTTTAACTAAATTTTCTTGAACGCTTTTTATTCTTCTTTTATAATCTTTTTTTATAAAGGAACTCCATTCGTCATAAATTTCATTACCGTCTTTACCAAGCACATCTTCAAAAGCAGCATCAATTGTAAAGTTTGTAAGTTTGCCAAGCTTGTATGTAATTTCTCTTATTTTATCTTCGCCATATTTTTGAGAAATGTATTTTGTTAAAGCAAAGCCAGAATTATAAACCGATTCATTGCCTAAGCTGGTTTTACTAAACACACCCATTTGGTTCCAGCTAAGCATTTTATTTTCAATTGCGTAAGAACGCAAAATCATATCGCGGTGCGAATCCCAATTATCATAATTGAATTCCGGTCTCATATATTGTGCAGTTCCTTCGGCAAACCAAGCGGGCATATTAATTGAAGCAATTGGATATGAAGCAATAAAATTAGGGAATCCGTAAAGTATATCCGGTCTTCTTTTATCTTCGTAATTTAGATATTGCAAATATATTGCCGGTGTTGATCTTCCTATTTTCATAGAAGCTTGTATTTGCACCATGTGAGTAAACTCGTGAGAAATTACATTGCGTAACCAATTATGAGTTCCCCGCAAATCAAAATCCAAAGCTGATGACCAAATTTCAATTTTGTTATCAAAGAAATATGTTGCACCGTTTGAATAATCATCAATATCTTTTATAACAAAATGTACAATGTCGGGTTCGTACTGATATAAACGTGTTATAGGTCCCCAAACTTCTTCGGCAATTTTCAAAACTGTTCTGGCGGAACGTTCGGTTTCTTCGTGATAATGTACATAAACATGCTTGCCTTTTAATGTGTACCAATTAAACTCAGGATCAAAATCATCTAACTGTGCATTGGTGATTTTTGTTTGTACAATAAACAGTATAAGCAATAGGGTTATTTTTTTCATATGAGATATTAAACGATTTTTTTTTGTTATTATTTTACAACTGCAATTTTAATTATTTTACTATCGGCTCTACCGAAATTGGACTTAACTTCAATTTTAGCAAAGTAAGCTCCGCTTTGAATATTACTAACATCCCAAGCTATTTCATTATCCAAACCACCTGTTGCATTGTACTCAAGTTTATCAACCAAGTCGCCTGCCAAATCGAAAATACGGATTGTTATTTTGGAATCTTCCGCAACGTAAGTTCTTATAAAAGTTTGGTTACCGTAAACAGGATTGGGCCAATTGTAAGTTCTGTTTTTGGGGAAAAAATCTTCCGTAAAACTTTTGCCGGTAGAAGCTTCAACAAAAGCATTATTGTTATTATTTCCAAATTTGTTTCCCCAAACAACTTTGCCGTTAGATTTTATGCTCCATGTAAAAAATGCATTATCATCGGTTAGGCTTGTAAACAATAAATCATTTTCTCTTTTAATTATTGTTTGAGCACCGGTAAAACTGCTACCGATTGAAATAGGGAAACCTTGCAACAAACTTCCGTCCAAACCGGAATATGCAAATATCAAACCGTTACGGGATGTGGAAATTATATCGGGATTATCGTCGTTATCAATATCGGCAATCATCGGATAGGAAACAAATTCCGAAATATCATTTTGTTCCACCGGAAAATATTCTGCCATATTGCCTTTAATATTAACGGCATTTAGTTTATTTCCAAGGTTGAAAAGAATATAATTTTCACCGTCTTGTTTTATATCGGCAAGTGAAAAGTCATCTATTATTAAATCGTCTGCAATATTAAATTCATATAAAATGGAAAAATCTTTAATTACGTAAAAAGTGTTTCCTTTAGCTAGAGCAATAATTAAATCCTTACCGTTACTATCTTTAGTAATTATTGTTTTTTTAATTTCCTTATCCAAAGTAACGGAATTTGTTCTACTTGAGATTTTTTTACCTGATATTGCATAAAGATTATTGCCGGAAAATATTACTTGAGAAATCATCGGATTTTGCATATCAATTGTTTCTATCAAGACCGGTTTATCTTCTGTATTTGTATCGAACGAATAAACAGCAATTGTTCCGTCATACAAACCGATATATAATTTAACATTATTTCCATTTTTTTTATACACAATAGGAGCATTACTATATTTACCCAAATCAATTGCACCTATTCCTAAAGAATTTAAATATCTTCCTTGAACACCAAATAAATATTTTTTGTTATTTTCTTCAATTAGTACAAAATTACTATCGGCAAAATTTTGACTGCTTAAGGCAATAGAATTTGATGAATCAATTCTATAAAGATTTGAATTTGATAGAATCCAAAATTCGGAATTTTTATTAGTATGTTTTATTCCCATAATTTTAGAGGTCAAATTCAGTTTATTAGAACCAAGCAGTTCAAGTTTTTCATTTCCTATTTTTAAATCAAACGTCATTGTATTAGAAATTTCCGAAAAATTTGAAAATGAAATTAAACTATTAGCTCCGTCGTTTGTGTTTGTATTAGGTTTTGTTGCAGCATCAAATTTATTTTTATAAAATTCGGATGGATTTCCTTTGTACCAAAAATCAAATTCATCACCTTCGGCAATAATTGTTGTTCCGAAAATAGTATTAAACTCTTCACCAATATCTTGAATGCCGTCAGCTTCTTCCAAATCAACGCCTCTTCTATTTTTATCGGCATTAATTTTATTGCCAGCTAAATTTTCTTCTATCACTTTGTTATCAATGTGCCAAATAAGAATACCGCTGCCCGGGACTGCCCAATCAAATTCATCAACATCAATAACAACACCATTGATTGTATCAACCTCTACATTATTAAAATTTAAAGTATCTTTTGGTAAGGATAAAGATTTAATAACACCGGCGACCTTATATGTAATTTTAATTCCGTCTTTGTTTGCATCACGTTGACGGTTTTCAACCAAATAATATTCGGATGAGTTAATTGGAATTTTAATTATTCGCGCATCTGTATTTTGTGCAACTTGTTTTGCAAAAACTTTAATATTGTTTTGTGTTGAATTAACAACAACAGGTTCTTCCCAGCCGAGAAATATTTTTTCCCAAGCGGAAGGTTCGGGCGGAAACAATCCTTTATAGGCAAACAGAGATTGTCCGTCCATTAGCCCAAAGCGTCCGATGGCACTTTTCCCATTTTCGGAATTAAACAAATCCGGTAAACCGAGATGACTTGCTATGCTTGAGACCAACAAACCGTTGATTGATAATTCCAATAAAACAGATTCACCTATTCCTTTTTCTTCCCTTGATTCTGTTTCCGGTAATATCATTGTATTGGTAATTGTTCCGTTATTTCCGGCGGCAAAGCCGGTAAAAGAATCGCCAAAATATTTTTTGTAAGTTTTCAAGTTAAAATAAATAGAGGGTAAGTCTCTAGCTTCTCCCAACAATTGATTCGTACTAATATCTTTTCCAACACCGGCATGAAAAATTGCAAAAAGATTATAATCGGCAAAATTTATATTCTGATTTTGCTCCACCGCCAATTGCCAAACCTCTTTGGAAAAATCCGCCAAAGGCTTGAAGTCTTCATTTTCTTTTGGAGAATAATCCCGCATAACTTTGGAAACCGTTACAACATTAGGTAAAACGGTATATTCTATACTTAGATTATTATTAGAAACTTTTGCAAAATAATTTTGTGCAAATTTCAGATGATCGGAAAAATAATTAACATCGTGAGGTAACGGATCTATAATTGAATTACCATAATCTTTTGTATAAATTGTTCCGAATTTTCCATCACCTTGAGTAAGATCAAATTTATCTTTTTGAAATTCAACCATCACTGCTAATATTTTAACTTTACTTAGCTTGATTGGATTAGCTGCTATTCCGGAAGATATCTTTTTTGAAATAAAAGCTTGAGCAGTTAAACTACTCAAGCTTATTAAAATAAGTACAATACTAATTTTTATTTTGGTCATGTCAGATTAAATTCCTCTTGGAAAACCTTTAGTGGATTTGTGTTTGGTTCCGCCCCAGCCAATAAGCAAACTAAAACGTAAAGTATCAGAAAGAGGATGATTTTCGCCGCCTTTAAATACATCGGTTGTAATATAACTAAAGTCAAAGCCGTAAAGATCATATCTTAAGCCGGCACCAATTGTAACAAATTTTCTATTTCCAAAATCCGGATCTTCATAAAAGAAGCCTGTTCTTAAAGCAAATTTAAAATCATCATCTCCGTACCAATATTCAAGTCCCATTGAAGTAACAACATCTCTCATTTCAGTACTAAAATCATCATCAAACCAAGATGTAAAAATTGCTTTATAGAATTTATCTCTTTTACCATCAGCATTTTTCTTTCTATCAACAAGCAACTTGCTCATATCACCTGTCCAAGTAAGTGAACTGTAATCATCTTGCATTAGCATAATAGCTAAACCCAACCTAAAATTTGTAGGTATCGGGTCAGCTTGAGCTTGATCGATATAATAAATTTCAGGTCCAATATTGCTAACATTAATACCTAAGCTAAATCTGTTACTTAAATCTCCAATAAGCGGAATTTTAAATTCTTCCGGTCTCCACATAGTTGCAATATCAAAACTAACTGATGTAGCAACACCTTCACCAACTTCACCGGCTGTCGGTTTATCGGAAAGACGACTGTGAATAATTCTAAAGTTTAATCCTAAACCCCAATCAGGATGAAGCTTTGTAGAATAACCTAACGTCAAAGCAGCATCAAAAGATCTGAATTTTCCTAAAGGATCAGGGGAACCTTCTCCGGTTCTAATAAATTCACCAAAGTTCATATAGGTTATGCTGGAAGTAACACTGCCACCAATTTCTTCTATATATTGTCTGTAGGTTAAATAATCGTAAAAAAGATCATCCAAACCGAATTGTGGTAACCAGTTACTATGTGTTATGCTTACTTCCGTTCCATCTAAAAATGCAATTCCCGCAGGGTTCCAAAAAATTGCTGCAGAATTATCTGCCAAACCACCACCGGATTCTCCGATTCCGCCGGCTCTGGAATCGGGAGCTAATAACAAGAAAGGAACAGCCGCCTCGCCTTGCGCCATAATTTTGTTGCTATTAAACAATGTCAGAACTCCTAAAATAAGCATCATTGTTAATCGTTTCATATCTAAGTTTCCTCCTACTAAATGTATATTATTTTTATTCAAGGCAATTTTAATTTTACCTAATTACTGCTATTTTTCCAAGTATATTATCTTTATATTTACCATCGATAGTTTCAATATTTAATTTATAAAGATAAGTTCCGTTTGCTATGGCATCATTATCTTTATCTTTTCCATCCCACTTAATTTTAACAAATTTATCGGGAATGCTTTCCTTTTTTATTTCTTTAATCAATCTTCCGGCAACAGTATAAATTTTAATTTTTACATTTATAGCATCGTTAAGATTATGCTGAAATGTAAAATATGTGTATGATGAAAAAGGATTAGGATAATTATACACTTCGCGAACTATTAGTTTACTATCATCAACAACAGTAAAAAAATTCTCTTGTGATGAAAAGTTATTGTAAACGTCCCATGCTTTTATTTTTATTTTATAATCACCTTTTTCCAAAGCCGAAAATTTATAACTTATCTCTCCTTTCTTTCCACCGGAGTTTAAGTCTCCAATAAAATAATCTGTTAAATCAATGGAGTTTTGTTCATCATCATTTAACACAGCTTCTAATTTATGTCCTATGCCAGCACCGGTTGTGTTAAGTCCGGTTTTATCAAAAAGTTTTACATGAAGCATAAAATTAGGACCTACCAAATATGAGTTTTCCATTTCGTCATCGTCATATAAAATTTCAATTTCAGGACCTTTGCCATCATTGCTTTTTGTAGTATCTGTTCCACCTACAATAATATTATCAGTATATCCGATTCCATCAACATCATCATTAAAAAAGTAAACAACTATTTTACCATTTTTATTTTCATAAGAAATATCTTTTGGAACAGTAAAACTTGTAGCAAATTCTCCGTTGGCAATAGATACACGTCCTCTAAAAATTACTCCGTCTTGCACTTCCATATTATAGCTTATATCATCAAGATGTATCATTCTTTTAGAATCAAAAACCGTAATAATTCCCTCGCCATTAAATGATGAGTTATTACCATTTGCATCTAAAACTCTACCTTTGATATTTACATTGCTTAAAGCTTTTATTTGTACAGGGGTTGTTAAATCGCTATTGTTTACCTTTTCAACCTTAGCCGGTAAATTTGGAATATCCAACCTTAAATAAGGATCACAGAACAAATGATATTTTTCATCATTAGTCTCTATTCTGGTTTGTTTTAGTCGGAAATATGCATTACCCACCGGAACAGGGAAACCTTTTGAATCTTTTGTCCCTAGCAAATTATCGTAAAACAAATTATTTAATGCAGCATTAGAACTTGAATAAACAGGACGAACAGCAGACAATCCACCAATCATTCCTGCATCTTCCATTAAAACCATTTCTTCGGTTGCACTTTGCAAATTCGGGTCATCATATTTCCCAAAATCGCATGTAGCTGCCGTAAGGAAAAAATATTCTTTATTTTTTAATTGAGGAATTGAAATGCTTCTTTGGAATACTCTTTCATGTGCCCAAACATCGGGATTACCATGACCAATATAATTAAATATTAAAGTTCCATTATTCATTGCGTCAAGTATTGCTTTGTTTACGTCCGGCTTTCTACGTCCTAAACCGGTGTTAACTGTTTTATAATTCGACAGGTAAATTTTATTTAGTTGAAAGTTTTGCGGAATGTGATGTTTAGCCAGTTGTTCCGATTGTCTTGTATGTCTAGCTCCGTCATTCCCACCTTTTGATGTTAGACCATCATCCGCCAATAAACTAATTTTGTTGCGCCATAATCCTTTCTGTAGAACTGTTTCATATTTAATAATTTTATCAACAACACTTTTTGCTTCATCGGTAGTTGTAACATTTAATCTTCCAATTGCTAAATCCGCTTTATCGTCATTGCCGCTAATTCGCGAATAAAAATCATCGTACGGATACGAATCTAACTCGCTTAAAGATTTTAATGTTTGATATGTAGGGATAAAATTTAATCCCTTCCCTAGTAAATCATAATAATCATAATCTCCGTCGCCTAAAAGTAAAACATATTCGGGTTTAATTTCCCAATTGTTATAAGCGTATTTTAGAAAATCTCTTATAGATGTAGGATCTAATAATCCTCCGGAAAATTCATTATAAATTTTATCTATATAAACCAGTTGACCGGAAATTTTAAATCTTGATTCATTTTCTCTATAGTTTAATAAGCGTTCAGCTTGTTCTTGAAATTTTTTATGTGTGATAATAACATATTTTCCACCGGTAGATATTCCCCTAATATTGGAGTTATCAATTTTTTCTCCTTTTGCCGGAACTTTAAGTTTTCCTGTATGTAAAGCAATATATTTTGTTATGGAATTATTCGGTTCGTTACTTTTAAAAGTAATTTGTCCGCCGGATTTTTCAACTTCAACCATTTTTACATTTGAATAATCAGAGATGTTAAATACTAAAATATCACTTCCGGAAAATCCAGGCACAGTATATTCGTTTACTCCTACTTTTGATTGAGAATAAAAAATTAAATTATCATCAACAGCATAAAGTTTTTGATAATATTTTATTTCATAATAATCCAAGTAAGCTCTGTCACCAATAGAAGTAGGTGTAATTGTAAACTTTAATACACTCCGGTTATTAGGTAATGCTCCAATATATTTAGCCGTACCATATTTATCATTTCCTGCTTTATATTGTGCATTATCATCAAAGCCAATACCCGGGACGGAGGTATTTAATATTTTTTTATTGTTTTCGTACAATGCCAATTTAATACTTGCCGGAGAACTATTAATAAAATGATACGAATAGTTAATTGTACTATCCGCTATAAATTCATTCAGCATATTTGTGTAAGTATTACTTGTTTTGGAATTGGAAAAATTATCTCCTACATTTATCAATCCGGACCCTAATAAATTCTCTTTATCGTCGTCATAAAATTTAAATGCAACGGTTGAAGTTTGTACAAAATCAGCTTGACTGTTAACACTATTTTGCAACTGCATTCTTTTTCCGTTACTACCGCCAAAGGTAATCCAGTAATAATTATGTTTGGAATACCAATGTTTATTCCTCTTTATTTTTCTTTGAGTTTTGTTGTATTCAAAAAAATCAACTCCTCTTGCGTAAAATAAAATATAATCGTTATCATTAAATTTTCCGTCTTCTTCGCCTGAAACAATTATTGCATTTTCAACTAAATCTTCAGGTCTTGTGTTGCTAATTTCCCAAGGTAAAATATATCCGCCATTGTTATATATTTTTATTGTTCTGGGATCAATTGTATTTACATTAATTCCCAAATTGGATAAATATGATTTATCAATTTTATAAATTCCTTCTTCGTTTATATCAAATCTATACCAATCCCCTTTTGCCAAAACGGAATTATGAACAGATTTTTTAAGAACCTTTTGTTCAACTCCCCATTTTTTTAGTGCTTTGGAATTTATAACTATGTTAGTAAGGAAATCCGAATCTTGAATTTTTACAAAGTTTTTTGTGGAATTGAAAGAAATTTTAAATATTATTTTACTGTACAATTTTAATTGTTTATTGTTTACATCAAATTGCAGCGGATGAACATTAATTGTTTGAACCTTTACATTTCTGATTAAACCGAATTCACCGAAAGTAACTAACTCTT
>Ga0256833_1001602_pt1 | contig 16529 bp, 18 predicted proteins | sample 356284metaG_FD_190535 | JGI IMG/M metagenome (GOLD analysis project Ga0256833, IMG submission 190535) | Hydrothermal vent microbial communities from Mid Atlantic Ridge, Atlantic Ocean - 356-284 | ecosystem: Environmental > Aquatic > Marine > Hydrothermal vents | place: Atlantic Ocean: Mid...
CCGGGGTACGCCGGCAAGAGCGTCGCCGAGATTTTGAAGGAGTTCTGCAGCTACACCGACGGCGCCTGGATGAGCGCCAAGAAGGACAACCTGGTCAACATCGGCGGCTGGCTCGCCCTCAACCACAAAGACCACTTCGAGGCCGCCCGCAACCTGGTGGTGGTCTACGAGGGGCTGCACACCTACGGGGGGATGGCCGGGCGCGACATGGCGGCGCTGGCCATCGGCATCCAGGAAGCGGTGCAGGACGACTACGTGCGCGCCCGCGTGGGCCAGGTGCGCTACCTGGGCGAGCTGCTCACCGACTGGGGCATCCCCATCGTCCAGCCCATCGGCGGCCACGCCATCTTCCTCGACGCCCGCAAGATCTACGCGCACATCCCTCAGGACCGGTTCCCCGCCCAGGCGCTCGCCGCCCACATCTACGCCGACTCGGGGGTGCGCGGGATGGAGCGCGGCGTGGTGAGCGCCGGCCGCAACCCCGAGACCGGCGAGCACAACTACCCCAAGCTCGAGCTCGTGCGCCTTACCATCCCCCGCCGCGTCTACACCCAGGCGCACATGGATGTGGTGGCCGAGTCGGTGAAGGCCGTCTACGACCGCCGCCGCGAGGCGAAGGGCCTCAAGATGGTCTACGAGCCCAAGTACCTGCGCTTCTTCCAGGCGCGCTTCGAGCCCCTGGCCTGACGGTCGATTGGAACCCTTGCGTCCCGCCCCGAGGGGCGGGACGTTTGTCACCTCGCTTTCCTTCGCCTGCTTCAGGCCGTGATACTCTTGCGCCATGGAGACGCAGCCCGCAGTGGGACTCACGGTGACCGAAGCGGCCGCGGCCAAGCTGGCCGAGGCGCTCGCGCAGCTCGAAAAACCCGGGGCCGCGGTCCGGGTCTACGCCCAGGGCCACGGCCATCACGCACAGTATGGCATGAGCGTCGACGAGCACGCGCTGGACGGCGACGTTGTGCTCCAGGCCGGCGCGGTGACGATCCGCGTCGACCCCGCGAGCTGGGTCCGGCTGGAGGGCGCGACGATCGACTGGACCGCGGACGAGCGGGGCGAAGGCTTCGTCATCCATCCGGCCCGCGCGCACGAGGGCTGCGGTTGCGGTGGAGGCTGCGGCTGCGGGCATTGAGCCCGCGTGTCTGAAAAGGGGCGGCCTTCGGGCCGCCCTGCTCCGTCTGGCCCCGGCGCCTCAGGGCATGGGGTGGGCCAGCGCCAGCGCGCGCACGCCTTCGCGCAGCTCCTCCGCGGGTCGGGTCTGGCGCAGCGCGGCGTCCATGAACTCGGCCACCTGCACCATCTCCGCGGGGGTGAAGCCGCGCGTGGTGATCGCCGCGGTGCCCACGCGGATGCCGCTGGTGACGCGCGGCGGCTGAGGGTCGAAGGGGATGCCGTTCTTGTTGACGGTGATGCCGGCGCGGCCCAGGCGGTCCTCGGCCTCGGCGCCGGTCAGACCGGCGGGGCGCAGGTCTACCAGGAAGAGGTGGTTGTCGGTGCCGCCGGAGACGATGCGGTAGCCGCGGTTCGCCAGGTGCTCCGCGAGCGCCTGGGCGTTTTCGACCACGGTGCGGGCGTAGGTCTTGAACCCGGGCTGCATGGCCTCGAAGAAGGCCACCGCCTTGCCGGCGATCACGTGTTCGAGCGGTCCGCCCTGGATTCCGGGGAAGATGGTCTTGTCGATCTTCTTGCCCAGCTTGGCGTCGCGCGAGAGGATGAGGCCGCCGCGGGGGCCGCGCAGCGTCTTGTGGGTGGTGCTCGTTACCACGTCGGCGTGGGGCACCGGGTTGGGGTGCGCATCTGCGGCCACCAGGCCGGCGAAGTGGGCCATGTCCACGACCAGGTAAGCACCCACCGCGTCGGCGATGGCGCGGAAGCGTTCGAAGTCGATCACGCGCGGGTAGGCGCTGGCCCCGGCGACGATGACGCGCGGCCGGTGCTCGCGCGCCAGGCGTTCGACCTCGTCGTAGTTGATGCGCTCGGTTTCAGGGTCCACCCCGTAGCTGACCACCTTATAGAGCTTGCCCGAGAAGTTGACCCGGGAGCCGTGGGTGAGGTGCCCGCCCGCGGCCAGGTCCATGCCCAGCAGAACCTCACCCGGCTCCATCAGCGTAAAGTAGACCGCCATGTTGGCCTGCGAGCCCGAGTGCGGCTGCACGTTGGCCCACGCGGCGCCGAAGAGCTCGCGCGCGCGCTCGATGGCCAGGGTCTCGACCTGGTCGACCACCTCGCAGCCGCCGTAGTAGCGGCGGCCGGGGTAGCCCTCGGCGTACTTGTTGGTGAGGGCGCTGCCCACGGCCTCGCGCACCTGGGCGCTGGTGAAGTTCTCGCTGGCGATGAGCTCGAGCCCCTCCGCCTGGCGGCGCGCCTCGAGCTCGATGAGCTGGAACACGGATTCGTCTCGGGGGTTCATGTCGAGGCGATTATAACCGGGGTAACATGGACCTATGAAAACCCCGCCCTGGTGGGTTCAGTTGCGGCTTTACCTGAGTGTCGTGCTGGTGCTCTTCCTTTTGGTGGTCGTGGGGTTGAACGTGGCCCAGCGCACCCGCTTCTGGTGGTTCGGGGTGCACGAGGTCGCCACCGCCTGGTTCCTTCTGGGCGCGGTGGCCGTGGGGGTCGTCATCGGCTGGTTGAGCGCCTGGATGTGGAGGCGCCGCGGTGAGGGTTAACCTTTACGCCACCTACCGCGACCTCACCGGCGCGCGCCACCTCGAGCTCGAGGGGGCGACCGTGGGCGAGGTGCTGGCGCGGCTCTTGGAGCGGCACCCCGAGCTGGAAAGCGAGCTTTTCGAGGCCGAGGGTGTGCTCTCGGCGCGGGTTTCGGTCTTCTTGAACGGGCGCGACGTGCGCTACCTCGAGGGGCTCGCCACCCCGGTGGGGCCGGACGACGTCCTTGACCTCTTTCCGCCCGTGGCCGGGGGCGCCGAGGTGCGCTGGCGCGAAGAGGGCGGCGTGCGGCGCGCTGTTTTTGGGGCGCTGCCGCTGTGGTTGCTGGCGGCCTACCTGGGGCGTTGGGGCGCGTCGCCGCAGGGCGATGGCGCCTGGCGGCTCGAGGGGGCCTGGGTGCGCGCGCGGGCGCTGGCCCCGCGCCGGGTGGGCTCGTTGCGAATCGGCCGCACGCTCGTGGAGGTGGGCGGCCCCGAGGCCGCCGTTTGGTCGGCGCGCATCGCCCGCAGCGCCCTGCGCGGTGGAGGTTGAACGTGGAAGGCCGCGTGGACGAGGCCTGTGAGCTGTGCGTCTTCTGCCCGGCGGAGCGGCTCGAGGCCCACCCCTTTCACCTTGAGCTCGACGTCTTCCGCCCGCCCGAGCGGCAGCGCGCGGCGCTGGTGGAGCTCGTGCGCGAGGGCAACGGACGCGTCTCGGCGGCGCTGGCCGAGGGGCAGACCGTGGCCTACGTGGCCTTCCAGCGGCCCGATCCCTTCGAGCGCTGGAGCGACGACCCCAGCGGTCGTATCTGGGAGCTGGGCGCGGTCGAGGTGACCCCGCCCTGGCGCGGACGCGGGCTCGCCCGCAGGCTGCTTGAGGTCGGCTTCGCCACCGGCTTCTTCGACGACAAGATCGTGATCGCCCAGTTGCTCTCGTGGCATTACGACACCGGGCGCACGGGCGTCTCGGCCTTTGCCTACCGCGAGGCCTTGGTGCGCCTCTACCAGGGGGTGGGATTCCGCGTCTGGCGCACCGACGACCCCGAGATCGCCGGCCGCATCGAGAACGCCCTCATGGCCCGCATCGGGCCGCGCGTGCCCGAGGAAGCGGTGGCGCACTTTCACCGGCTGCGCCTCGCGGGACGGGCGCCATGGGACTTTTCCTTCTGACGGCGGTAGACTGAAGCAAGCGGAGGCAAGATGCTGGTACGTGACGTGATGCACTCCCCGGTCGTCACGATATCTACCGGGGCCACGCTGGAAGAGGCCAACACCCTGATGTGGGAGCAGGGCATCCGCCACCTACCGGTGGTGGAGAACGGGCGCGTCGTCGGCATCCTCACCGACCGCGACGTGCGTCTGGCCACGAGCGAGCTCTCGCCTATGCCCTACAAGCCCCACGCCCGGGTAGAGGAGGTCATGACGACGCCGGTGCTGACCGCCGATCCCATGGACCCGGTGGAGGAGGCGGCGCGGGTGATGCGCGACCGCAAGATTGGTTCGCTGCCCGTGCTCGACGGGCGCGAGCTGGTGGGCATCATTACCGGGATCGACCTGCTCGACGCGCTCGTGGCGCTCACCGGAGCGCGCCTGCCCAGCGGTCGCATCGAGGTGCGCCTGCCCGACCGGCCTGGAAAGCTGGCGCGGCTGGCCCAGTTTTTCGCGGAGCGCGGCGTCAACATCCACTCGCTCCTGACCTACCCCGACGAGGAAGGCTACGTGCGCAACGTTTTGCGCGTGGGCAGCCTGGAGACGCGCAAGCTGGCGGACGCCCTGCGCGAGGCGGGGTTCGAGGTGCTCTGGCCACCCGAAAAACCATGGTCCCGGTAGTCTATCGGCCCGAGTACCTGAGCTACGACTTCGGGCCCCAGCACCCCTTCAGCCCGCAGCGGCTCGAGATGCTGGTGGAGCTGCTGGAGCTCTTTGACCCGGGTTTCGCCCCCGTGGCGCCGCCGCAGGCGACCCGCGAGGAGGTGCTGGAGGTTCATGCCGAGCGTTACGTGCGCCGCGTCGAGGCGGCGAGCCGCGGCGAGGAGGGTGCCGACCTGGTCGAGTACGGTCTGGGCACGAGCGACACCCCCGTCTTCGCGGGCATGGACGCGGCGACCCGCTGGCTTGTGGGCGGCACCGTGCACGCCGCGCGCATGGTGGCGCGGGGCGAGGCGCGGCGGGTGTTGCAGCTGGGCGGGGGGCTCCACCACGCCCAGTTCGACCGGGCCTCGGGCTTTTGCGTCTTCAACGACCTAGCCATGGCCCTGCAGGCCTTCCTGAAGGAGGGCCTGCGGGTGCTCTACGTGGACGTGGACGTGCACCACGGCGACGGGGTGCAGTGGATCTTCTACAAGGACCCGCGTGTGCTCACCCTTTCGCTGCACGAGTCGGGCCGCTACCTCTACCCGGGCACCGGCGGGGTCTTCGAGATCGGCCAGGGCGGCGGCACCGGGTACAGCTGGAACGGGCCGCTCGAGCCCTTCACCGAGGACGCCTCCTATTTGGCGGTTTTCGAGCAGCTCTTCGACAAGGCGCTCGCCTGGTTCTTGCCCGACGTCATTCTGGTGCAGGCGGGGGCCGACGCCCACTACCTCGACCCGCTCGCCGACCTGTTGCTCACCACCCGCGCCTACGAGCGCGTCTTCACCCGGCTGCTCAAGGGCGCGGAGCGCTACACCGAGGGCCGCATCGTCTTCACCCTGGGCGGGGGTTACTCCTTCGACGCGGCGGTGCGCGTTTGGACGCTGCTCTACTTCGTTCTCCAGGAGCGCGCGTTGCCCGAGCGGCTGCCAGAGGCCTGGCGCCAGCGCTGGGAGGAGCGGCTGGGCGTGCGCCTGGGCCCGTCGCTGCACGACGAGGAGGGGCCGCCCGAGGTGCCGCGGCGCCAGGAGATCGAGCGCTACAACGAGGGCAACGCCCTGCGGTTGCTGGAGACGGTCAAGAAGTACCTGATGGCCGGTTAGCCTGCTCGAAGCGCAGCAGCCAGGCCTTGACCCCCTCGTGTCCGGCGAAGCCGCCTATGCGTCCGTCGGCGTGGATCACCCGGTGTGCCGGCACGACCAGCAAAAAGGGGCAGCTTCGCATGCCCGCGCCCACCGCGCGCGGGTGGAGCCCGATGGCGCGGCCGACCTGGGCGTAGCTTCGCGTGCGGCCGTAGGGGATCTCTTGCACAAAGCGCCACAGCCGCGCCTGCGCGGGCGTGGCGTTTTCGAGGTCGAGCGCGCCGGCGTAGCGTACGGGCTCGCCGGCGAAGTAGCGCTCCGCGAAGTCGAGAAAGGCCTCCAGGTGGGCCCGACCCGGTCCTGGGACCTCGTTTGTGGGTGCGCCCACGAGCTGCACACGCGTCAGGCCGCGCGCGCTCGCCTCGGCGCGCAGCAGGCCGATGGGGCTGGGAAAGTAGGTCCAGGACGTACTCACGGGCGGGCGAGCACGCCCTTCAGCACCACGGTGAGGAACTTGTGCAGCTCCCCGGCGAGGCTGCGCTCGGGGGTGTGGCCGGCCCAGCGCAGCACTGCCAGCAGAAAGGCGTCGGCGATCGAGTTGGCCATGCGCTCGGGGGTCAGGTCGCTGCGCAGCCTGCCAGCGCGCGCCAGCGGCCGCAGGATCTCGGCGATGTACTGCCCCATGGGCAGGGCCTCGGAGGCGGCGTGGGCCCGCTCGGGGTCGGGGTTGACCAGCTCGTAGGCCAGGTGCGAGAGCAGCTCGCGGCCCAGCTCGCGCTCGCTCAGTTCGGCCAGGCGGTCCCAGAAGGCCTGTAGCACCTCTAGTGGAGGCATTCCGGCGTCTAGGGACTTCTTGGCCTCGCGCCAGGCGAGGTCGAGCAGTTCGGCGCCGTAGTCGAGCAGCACGGCCTCCTTGTAGGGGTAGTAGTTGAAGAAGGTGCCGCGGGAGACGTGGCTCGCCTTGGCGATGTCTACCGCGGTGGTCTGCTGAAAACCCCGCTCCTTGAAGAGTTCGATGGCGGTGCGGAGGATGCGCTCCCGACGCCGCTGCTTTTGGCGTTCGCGAAGTCCCTGCATGAATCTATTATACTTGCATCAAAAAGTGTCCTAAGCCAGTTGCCGCTCGGCGTGTTCGACCTCCCAGACCAGGTCGCGCAGGAGCCAGCCGCGGCCGGGGAAGATGAGGTCGCCCGAAAGGATGCCCTCGATGAGGTAGCGGCGCAGGCGCATGGGTTCGATGCCCGAGGCCACGAGGTCGCCCAGGTTACGCTGGCCGTCCATCTTGTGGCTGAGGTCGTCGGGGTTTGCCGGCTGCCGTCGCGCGTGGGGGTGGCGAATGCGCAGGCCGTACCAGGCATAGCGCCCGATGGGGGTGAGCTCGCCGCTGCGCAGCCCCGTCCAGGCGCGCTCCATGGCGATCACCAGCGGCACCTCCCAGCGCTTGGCCGCGCTGCGGATGCTGCGCCCGCCGTAGAAGACGCCGTAGGTGCCGGTGGGGGAGAGGCTCTCGAAGGCGCGCGAGGGCGAGTCGATGTCGAGCAGGAAGCGGCGGCACTCGTCGTTGAGGCGGGCCCACTCGCCGAGGAGGGTTTGCATGGGCATGAGCACCTTTCCGGACTGCAGGCCGGGCTCGAAGCGGAAACGCCCCTCGTTGGTGTGGATGTCGAACGAGGCGATGGCCTCGATGCCTTCCCAGTCGAGGATGCCGCCGCCAACGACCTCGCCCGCCTGCAGGCGCAGCGTGAGCGGCGGGGTGCCTTCGACGTGCAGCACGCCCGACTTGCGCTCCGCATGCAGGAGCTCCAGCAGGCCCACCAGCGGCATCGTGCTCAGGTTGCCTTCCACGTGACCCCCTCCCCTATGTTAAGGGCAAGTAAACGTCCTTCTGTCCCGGCGTAACCGGCGAGGGCCCGCGTGACGTCTTCCACCCCGTCGCCCACCAGCGCCGCCACGGTCGGTCCCGCGCCGCCCACGAAGGCGGCCAGGGCCCCGGCGGCGAGGGCGGCCTCGATGGCCTCGGCGGCCCCGGGTATGAGCCCGAGGCGGTAGGGCTGGTGCAGCCGGTCGCGCGCCGCCTCGGCCAGCAGCTCGAAGCGACCGGCGGCGAGGGCGGCGGGCCAGAGTGCGGCCCGGGCCAGGTTGAAGCGCGCGTCGGTGTGGGGCACCTGCGCCGGCAGCGCCGCCCGCGCCTCCTTCGTGGGAACGGGCCGGCCGGGGACGGCCACGACGAAACGCAGCCCCTCCGGGCGGGGAAGCTCCAGGTGCAGGGTCGGGTCGGCCAGCGCCAGCTGAAAGCCCCCGAACACGGCGGGGGCTACGTTGTCGGGGTGGCCTTCGAGTGCGGTGGCCACTTCGAAGACCCCCTCCAGGCCCAGCGCGCCCCCGAGCATGCGGTCGGCGAGTGCGGCTCCGGCCACGCGCGCCGCGGCGCTCGAGCCCATGCCCCGCGCCAGTGGGATGGGGTTGAAGACGCGGATCTCCACCGCCGGCGCCTGCCGGCCGGCGCGGGCGAACGCCGCCCGAAGGGCCTGGTGTACGAGGTTGTCCGGCCGGTCGGGGATGTAGCCCTCGCCCGCGTAATGGAAACGGTTCTGCTCCGCCTGTTCCGCCTCGGCCTCCAGATAGAGGCCGAGGGCCACCCCCAGAGCGTCGAAGCCGCTCCCGAGGTTGGCCAGTGTAGCGGGCACGTGGACGCGTTCCATGCCGCCTTTAGCCTAAACCCTGGTTGAGAAAATCGACAACGCCATCGGCAACGTACTGGATGGCAAGCGCCGAGAGCAGCACGCCCAGCACGCGGGTGACCACGTTGACGCCGGTGCGCCCGAGCAGCCGCGCCAGGTGGCCCGAGAGCATTAGCGCCACGTAGGCGGCGAGCAGAACGACCACGACCGCGCCCAGCACCACGAAGAGGCCGCCGGGCACGCTGCGGGCCTCGGCGGTGAGGATCATCACGCTGGTCATGGCGCCCGGGCCCGCGAGCAGCGGGATCGCCAGCGGAAAGACGCTGATGTCCTCGCGCAGGCTGGCCTCGGCCTTCTCCTCGTCAGTTTCGCGTTCGCGGTGGGCGAAGACCATGTCCACCGCGATCTTGAAAAGCAGCAGCCCGCCCGCGACCCGGAAGGCGTCGAGGCTGATGCCCAGGTATTCGAGCAACGCCGGCCCGAAGAGCGCGAAGGAAAAGAGCACGCCCCCAGCCACCACCACCGCACGGCGAGCGGTGCGGCGCTGCTCCTCGGGGCTGCGGCCGCCGGTGAGGCCAACGAAAACGGGCGCCAGCCCCACCGGGTCCATGACCACGAAGAGGGTGAGGAGCGCCTTGGCCGCGAGCAGGATCACGCCAGGAAGGCCGCGAAGTCCTCGCTCAGGCGTTCGGCGTCGCCGGTGGTGCGGACGACGATGAAGATCGTGTCCTCGCCGGCCAATGTGCCGACGATGTCGTCGCGGTGGAGCTTGTCGATGAGCAGGGCGATGCCGGTGGCGTGGCCGTCCTCGGTGCGGATCACCAGGATGTTCTCGCCTCGGTCGATGTCCTTGACGAACTCGCGGAAGCGGTTCTCGATCTCCCGCGCCACGTCCTCCTCGAGCTGGATGGGCGCGAGGGCGTACTTGTGCTTGCCCTTGCCCAGCGGGATGCGCACGAGCCGGAGCTCGTTGATGTCGCGCGAGACGGTGGCCTGGGTGACGTTGAAGCCCTCCTCCTGGAGGCGCGCCACCAGCTCGGCCTGGGTCGAGATCTCCTCTTTGGACACGATTTCTTGGATTTTCTTATGCCGTTTTTCCTTATTGGGCATGCCGTTCAGCCTCCTTGGTGCGTAGGCGATCGCAGACGTGATCGAGGATGCGGTCGGCTACCTCGCGTTTGGTCACGCGGCCCGTGGATTCCACGGTGCCGTCGGGGAAGAGCATCTCCACCTCGTTGAAGTCGCCCCCGAAGGCGCTCGCCGCGCGCGTGGGGAAGTTGAGGCAGATGAAGTCGAGGTTTTTGCGCTCGAGCTTGGCGCGGGCGCGCTCGTGGCCCGCCCGGGTCTCCATGGCGAAGCCCACGAGCACCTGATGGGTCTTGCGCCGGCCCAGCTCGGCCAGGATGTCGGGGGTGGAGACGAGCTCGAGCACGTTCTTTCCCGACTTTTTGGGCGTTTTTTCACTCGCGGTGCTGTCGGGCTGCCAGTCGGCCACGGCCGCGGCCATGACCACCGCGTCGGCCGCGGGAAAGCGCTCGAGCAGCGCCTCGTACATCTCCTCCGCGCGCTCCACGCGCACCACCTCCATGCCCCAGGGTTCGGGTAGGGCGGTAGGCCCGCTCACGAGCACCACGCGCGCGCCGCGGTCGCGGGCGGCCTCGGCGACGGCGTAGCCCATCTTGCCCGAGGAGGGGTTCGAGATGAAGCGCACCGGGTCGATGTACTCGCGGGTAGGCCCGGCGCTCACCAGCACGGTGCGACCGGCCAGGTCCTTGGGGCTGAGGTGGTAGCGCACGTGCTCCACGATGGTCTCAGGCTCGCTCATGCGACCCAGTCCCTCGCCCTCGCCCACGGCCGCGAGCGCTCCGTGCTCGGGGCCCACGAAGGCGTGGCCCCACTCACGCAGGCGCTGGACGTTGGCCTGGGTGGCGGGGTGGTGCCACATTTCCGGATTCATCGCCGGGGCCCAAAGCACCTTGCGGGCGCCGCCCAGGATAGTGGCCGTGAGCAGGTCCTCGGCCAGCCCCGCGGCGGCGCGGGCGAGCCCGGCCGCGGTCGCGGGCGCGACCACGAGCAGGTCGGCCCAGCGGGCGAGCTCCAGGTGGAGCGCGCCGCCTTCGGGGGCGAACCAGCGGGCCTCGGTGGCCACCGGTCCGCCCGCGGCCACGGCGAGCGCGGTCTCGGTGGTAAAGGCGAGCGCCCGCTCGCTGGCCAGCGCGCGCACCTCGTAGCCCGCCTCGCGCAACCGCCGCAGCAAGAAAGGCGTCTTCATGGCCGCCACACCACCGCCGGCGGCCACCAGGACTCGAGCCGATCGCTGATCGTTCACGCGCGCCCTCGGGCTATTCCATCTCCGCTTCTTGCGGGTAGACCTCTTCCATGACCCGGCTCAGCTTGTCCTCGGGGACCAGGCCCTCACCGATCACGAGCCGGCCGCTCACCAGTTCCCGCATGGCCCAGGTGACCGGGTTGGGATCGGGCAGTTCGCCCTCGATCGTGCGCATCTTGGGCCACTCCGGGGGCGCGAGGACCGTGTTCTTGAAGTTGAAGCGCAAGAGCTGCTGCGCGCGCTTGGCGATCACGACGGTGAGCTTGTACTTGTTGTCGGTCAGGGCCAGCAGTTTGTCGATTCCAGGTTCCGCCACGGTTACCTCCCCTGCATCCGTGCTGCGATCTCGTCCAGTTCGGCTTCCAGGTCCGGGTCGCGCTCCAGCGCTCGTTCGAGCGCGGGGCGCATCCGGCTAACTATACGACGCCTCGTCAAGATTATACGTTCAAGGTTGGCCACCGCGTCTTCGAGCACGTCGTTGACCACCACGTAGTCGAAGCGGTCGGCCATGGCGATCTCTTCGCGCGCGCGCTCGAGCCGCTTCTCGATCTTCTCGAGGCTGTCCTTGCCCCGCAGCAGTAGCCGCTGCCGCAGTTCGCTCAGCGAAGGGGGGACCACGAAGATCAGCTGCGCCTCGGGCACCTTTTCGGCCACCTGCAGCGCGCCCTGCACCTCGATCTCGAGCAGCACGTCCTCGCCGCGGGCCAGGGCCCGCTCGACGGGCGCCCGGGGGGTGCCGTAGCTGTGGTCCACGTAGGTGGCGTACTCGAGGAAGCCGCCCTCGCGCTTGGTGCGCTCGAAGGTCTCCTCGTCCACGAACCAGTAGTCGATGCCGTGGCGCTCCCCCTCCCGCGGCGGGCGGGTGGTCATCGAGATCGAGTAGCGCAGCCGCACGCGCTCCATCAGGCGGGCGCGCAGCGTACCCTTGCCCACTCCCGAAGCGCCGGTCATGACGAACAGGTCTCCTCGCACGTTTCCCCCTTGTCGCGCGCTCGCGCGTACCCCTGAATATTGCATGCCGGAAGCCGTTTATGCAACCGGAAAGCGCACCCCGGCGGAGGGGTAGCATGGGGGCGATGAGCACGCCTGCCTGGGTCAGCGACACCGCCTTCTACCAGATCTTTCCCGACCGCTTCCGCCGCGCGGGCCAGTCGTCCCACCCCCAGCCCTCCGGCCCCTTCGAGCCCTGGGACGCCCCGCCCACGGTCCGCGGTTTCAAAGGAGGCGACCTCTGGGGTGTGGCCGAGAAGCTGGACTACCTGGCGGAGCTCGGGGTGGGGGCGATCTACCTCAACCCCGTCTTCGCCTCGACCGCCAACCACCGCTACCACACCACCGACTACTTCCAGGTAGACCCCGTGCTCGGCGGCAACGCCGCGCTGCGTCACTTGCTGGACGCGGCCCACAACCGGGGCCTGCGCGTGATCCTCGACGGGGTCTTCAACCACACCGGGCGGGGCTTCTTCGCCTTTGCCCACCTGCTCGAGAACGGCCCCGACAGCCCCTACCGCGACTGGTACCACGTCAAGGGCTACCCGCTGCACGCCTACGGCGGCGCGCCCAACTACGAGGCCTGGTGGGGCAACCCCGAGCTGCCCAAATTGCGGGTCGAGACCCCGGCGGTGCGCGCCTACCTGCTCGAGGTGGCCGAGTACTGGATCCGCTTCGGCGCCGATGGCTGGCGGCTCGACGTGCCCGAGGAGATCGACGACATGGACTTCTGGGCCGAGTTCCGCGCCCGCGTCAAGGCGGCCAACCCCGAGGCCTACCTGGTGGGGGAGATCTGGCACGAGGCCGCCGGTTGGACCGCGCCCGACGGCCCTTTCGACGGGTTGATGAACTACCCGCTGGGGCGGGGCATTCTCGGCCTCCTGGGGGTGAACGCCCAGGGGCGGGCCCTGGCCGCCCGCAGCGGGTTGGGAGAGCTGCCCGACCTCGACGGCGCGGCCTGGCTGGGCTGGACGAAGAAGGTGCTGGAGGCCTATCCCGAGGAGGTGCGGCGCGCCCAGCTGAACCTGATCACCAGCCACGACACCCCGCGGTTGATCTCGATGCTCGGCGGCGAGGCCCGCCGCGCGGCGTTGGCGCTCGAGCTCCTGACGGTCCTGCCGGGCTCGCCTAGCCTCTACTACGGCGACGAGATCGGACTCGAGGGTGGGCATGAGCCCGACAACCGCAGGGCCTTCCCCTGGGAACGCCCCGAGCGTTGGAAACGCGAGGTGCTCGAGCGGGTGCGCGCCGCGCTGCGCAGGCGCAGCGCGGCGTCGGGCCTCGGCTCGGTGGCCTTCGCGCCCCGGGGGGCTTCGGGCCGGCGCGCCGCCTTCGAGCGCGGTTCGGGAACGGACCGGCTTTTGGTAGTCGTGAACGCGGAGGAGGCGCCCTGGCGCCTCGAGCTGCCCGCGAGCGAGGGGGAGCGCTGGCGGGCGCTGGAGGGCGAGGGGCGGCTGGAGGTTCGCGACGGTCGGCTCGTGGGCGCGGAAGTGCCGCCACTGACGCTGCAGATCTGGGCTCCTGCCCCGTAGGTGCAGATTGGGCCCCAAAAGCCACAACTAGTGGTATATTGGTGAGCGTACACAACCAGATGTTGTGTTAAACCGCGGTTAAAAACGTAAAGGTATGCATGCAGGAGTGGGGGTACGCGTTCATGAATCCATCGATTTTCGACGAGCACGCCAAAGCCATTGCGAAACGTCAGTACATGCAGCCTGGTGACGGCGACGTCTTCGGCATCTTCCGCCGCGTCGCCGACTGGGTGGCCCTGCCCGAGGCCGAGGAGAACCGCGAGGCCTGGGCGGAAACCTTCTATGAGATGATGGCCAGCAAGCGCTTCTGCCCCGGCGGGCGCGTGCTGGCGGGCGCCGGTACCTCGCACGGCAACGTGCTGAACTGCTTCGTCCAGGGCGCCACCGCCCACGCTCCCGAGAGCTTCGAGGGCATCATGGAGGTGGCCCGGAAGCTGGCGCTAGTCACCAAGGTGGGCGGCGGCAACGGCGTGAACCTCGACCCCTACGTCTACCGCGAGAAGCCCGTGGGGGTGGTGCGCGGCATCGCCTACATGGACGCTGCCCACCCCGACGTCGAAGACTTCATCCGCGGCCTGATGCGCCCCTCGAACAACCCCGACGGCGATAAGGTTCCCCATCCGGTGCGCAACTGGACCCGGGTCATCTACGGCGACGTGGGCCCCGAGCTCACCGCCTTGGCGCGCCGCCACGGCGTGCTCACCGTGCCCGTGCGGCCAGACGACGTCATCGTCGTGGCCGACGACATGGGCGGGATCATGGACGCCGCCGCCGGGGCGGCGCGCCTGGCGCTCGCGGGCGAGGAGCCGCGGGTCGACTTCAGCCAGTTGCGGCCCGAGGGGGCCGAGGTCAAGAGCTCGGGCGGCACCGCCAGCGGGCCGGTGAGCTACCTGCTCGAGATCTACGACAACTTCCTCGAGTGGGCCAACCGCGGCGGCCCCGACGCCGGGCCGGTGGCCACGCTGCGCTACGTCTACGCTCCGGTGCTGCGGGTGGTGCGCCAGGGCGGTACCCGCCGCGGCGCGGGCATGGCCACCATCGACGTGGCCCACCCCGACGTGCTCGACTTCCTCACCGCCAAGGACCTCGACCGCGAGGCGGCTGAGGGCGACATCTCGACCTTCAATATCTCCATTCTCGCCACCGACGCCTTCGTCAAGGCCATCGAGAACAACGAGCTCTGGCCGGTGCGCCTGCGGCCGGTTGTGGGCAAGTACTACCTCCAGCCGGTCGAGGGCGAGTACACCGGCGAGTGGCCCGAGATGGACGTGGCCGAGGACGGCGCCCGCCCGGTGCCGGTCTACGAGGGCGGCGTGCCCGCCCGCTGGATCTGGCACGAGGTGGCCTGGCATGCCTGGGCCACCGGGGAGCCGGGGCTCATCTTCATTGACCGGGTCAACGAGAAGTCGGCCCTCAAGGGGTTGGGCGAGCGCTGGCAGATTCGCGCCACCAACCCCTGCGGCGAGATCCCGCTTACGGTGGGTGAGCCCTGCGACCTGGGCGCGCTCAATCTGGCCGCCTACGTCGAGGACGGCGCCTTCGACTACGCGGCCTTCCGGCGCGACGTGCGCACGGCGGTGCGATTCCTCGACAACGTGCTCGACGTCAACGTCTTCGCGCTCGAGGACAACCGCGAGGCCAGCCGGCGGCTGCGGCGGCTGGGGCTCGGGGTGATGGGCCTGGCCGATGCGCTCATCAAGATGGGCCTGCCCTACGATTCGGAGGCCGCCCGCGAGGCGGTGTGGAAGATCATGTCGGTCATGCGTGAAGAGGCGCTCGCGGCCTCGGAGGCACTGGGTGCCGAGCGGGGCGTCTTCCCGCTCTACGCCGAAGAGGCCGAGTACTTTACCCAGCTGGGCGTGAAGCCGCGCCGTAACGTGGCCGTGCTGACCGTGGCGCCCACCGGCACCACCAGCATGCTCATGGGCGTTTCCAGCGGTATCGAGCCGGTCTTCAGCCCCTTCGTCTGGCGTCGTATCGGTGGCGAGTACAAGCCGCTCATCCACCCGCTCTTCCAGGAGCTGATGGAGCAGCACCCGCCCCACCCCGACTGGGAGAAGGACGGGTCCTGGGACTGGGACAAGCTCATCGCCGCCATTCAGGAGAACCATGGCTCGGTCCAGGGGCTCGAGGTCGTGCCCGAGTCCATTCGCGCCGTCTTCAAGTGCGCCCACGACGTCAGCCCGCTCGACCACGTGCGCATGCAGGGCGTGGTGCAGCGCGCCTTCGACGCCGAAGGGTACGTGGGCAACTCGCTTTCCAAAACCATCAACCTGCCCAACGAGGCCAGCGTCGAGGACGTGGAGGCGGCCTACACCGAGGCCTACCGCACCGGCTGCAAGGGCGTGACCGTCTACCGTGACGGCAGCCGCGACTTCCAGGTGCTTTCGGTGAAGAAGGAAGAAGATGACGAGGCCTCGAGCTCCGGGGCCGCCGCTAACGAGGCGGGCGAGGCCAGCCCCAAAGCCGAGCCGGTGGCCATGGCTCCCGGCAAGCCGGTGTACGAGCGGCCGGCGCGCCTCTTCGGCTTTACCGACATGGTCAAGCTCACCAGCTCGGAGGGCTCGCGCCACTCCTACCTGGTAACTGTGAACATGGCGGGCGGTCACCCCATCGAGGTCATCATCACCTCGGGCAAGGCGGGCGACGAGGCCAACGCCGACAGCGAGGCGCTGGGCCGCGTGGTGAGCATCGCGCTTCAGTACGGTGTGCCGCCCGAGGCCATCGTCAAGACCCTGCGCGGCATCAACGGCGGGCTCTACGGCAACTACCACAAGCGTTTCGTGGCCAGCAAGGCCGACCTGATCGCGGTGGCGCTCGAGTCGATTCCCCACTTCCCCGAAGGGGCCGAGGCGAGCGCGGAGACCGCCCCGGTGGCCCAGGAGCCGCCCAAGGTGAAGGTGACCGCGGGCCCGGGCAACAGCGCGAACGCCTGCCCCGAGTGCGGTGCGCCGTTGAAGGTGGAGGACGGCTGCCTGACCTGCGAGGTCTGCGGTTACTCGAAGTGCGGTTAAATCGGGTTCTATTCGTGCTTTTGGGGGCGGTGTGGCCGCCCTCATTCGTTTTTAGGTAGGAGATATAGCCTTGCCGCGGGGCAGAAGGCCAATCTTCGGTTCTTGCATCGCCAACAACCCCCACCCCAGCCCTCCCCGAGGGGAGGGAGGAACCGCTTTCAACTTATCAAAAACGGCCGTAATTATTGGAGCGAACTACAAGCCTCCCCCTTGGCGGAGGTGGTTGCGAAGCAACCGGAGGGGGGTTGTTCGCCGATTTCGTATCTCCGGACTTGATCCGGGAGCCTGCCCCGTACCCCTCCGGGGTCCATGCTGGCCGCTGAGGCGAAGTTTGGCTGCGGAGAGTAAACCCCTTGCAAATTGCGAACTCAAAGCCGGTCACCTAGGTCCTGCACCGCCCACAACCCC
>Ga0256833_1001603_pt1 | contig 16527 bp, 15 predicted proteins | sample 356284metaG_FD_190535 | JGI IMG/M metagenome (GOLD analysis project Ga0256833, IMG submission 190535) | Hydrothermal vent microbial communities from Mid Atlantic Ridge, Atlantic Ocean - 356-284 | ecosystem: Environmental > Aquatic > Marine > Hydrothermal vents | place: Atlantic Ocean: Mid...
GGTTACCGGGGATGGATGTGAAACCCACAAATCTGTAGGCAGCGAAAAACACCACAAATCCCAGTATGAGATTCATCAACGGACCTGAAATAACGACCAATATCCTCTGAGGAACGGGTTTACCCAGAAATTCGTCTCCAGCATAGGTCGTCTCTTCGGGATTGTCTCCCTTCATCTTCACATAACCACCAAACGGAACGAGAGATAGTAGAAAATCAGTGTTCCAGAATCTGAAGGAAAAAAGTCTCGGACCAAAACCGATTGAAAAGGTTTCTACATATATCCCGACAAGCTTCGCCGCCAGAAAGTGGCCAAACTCATGAACAAAAATAATTACTCCAAGAACAAAGATCGTTAAAACTACTACCATTTCCGGGATCCTCGCAAAGTGATTTTTAAAATATTAAAGCACAACCCCTACAGGATACAAACCACTCCCTCCCGTGAGCCACAGTTCAGTATTTCACGAAAATCCTATACCCCTTATCCCTGAGAGTTGAAAATACCCTGTCAGGATTTGCAACCTTTATCCTCATAACGATGGTTCTCTTCTTCTTATCAGGCGACATGAGAGTCGTCAGACTCAAAATCAGTGGATTGAACTGTGAAATGGTACAGATGATGTCTGCAATTTTACCAGCCTCAACAGGAATGTCTTCAATAGTCAACCTTATTCCTTCCTCCTCAAGGCCCAGAATCTTTATCATCGTCTTGAAAATATCAGTCTCCGTAATTATCCCCACGAGCTTCTTTTCATCATTCAAAACGGGCAGATGTCCTATCCTGTACTTGTTCATCAAAATCGCTGCCTCCTCAAGGAGTGCGTTCTCATTTACCGTAATGGGATTCCTCGTCATCACATCCTCTACCTTCAGCTTCAGAAGTAAATACTGGACCTCGTGCTGACTGAGGGTCGTTACCTTTGAAGGCATGGCCTCTCTCAAAGTATTGATGGTAACAATCCCTACAAGTTTATCACCTTTAACCACAGGGAGGGCACGAATCTTATTCTCCCTCATGGTTTTCTCAGCGTCTATCACCAGCGTGTCCGGAGTTACCGTTATTGGACTTGGCGTCATAACATCTTTAACGAACATAACTCATCCTCCTTATTTCCATTCCCTTTTGTCAATAATTTTATTTTTAGATTTTAAACTATTTAAGCTGACGAATTCAAGCCTATCCACTCGAACCCTGAGTACATCTCTCAACTTCTCAAGGATTTCATCCCTCATTCCCTCGGCCTGTCTGATATCGGATGTTTCCACTTTTAGATGTAAGAAATCCCTATCGCCTTCCCGTGTAACTTCAGCGACAAAATCAGCAAAAATATCGTATCTTTTCAAAATCCCCTGAATCTGTCCGGGATGAACGAACATCCCTCTCACCTTCACGGCATCGCCTATTCTACCGAGAAAACCTGCAATCCTTTCCGTCTCTCGCCCACATCCACATTTACCGGACAACAACTTTGAAAGGTCCCCCGTGCCAAATCTGATTAGAGGATATGTCTTGTTAAAAAGGGTAACAACCACCTCTCCTATTTCACCCGGTGGAAGACTCTTTCCTGTCTCTGGATCAACAATCTCGAGAATAACATTTTCAATAACATGCATGCCCTCCCTGTACTCACATTCATAAGCTATGGCGCCAACATCAGCGGTCCCATATCCCTGATAAGCTGTTATACCATTTTCCTCAAAAGTTCTCCTCTGTGAAGGTGTGAAGGGCTCAGCCGTTACGAAAGCCTTTTTTATTGTAAACTCTGTCCCGAGCTCCTGTGATTTTTTTAGTAAGGTCATCAAAAAACTGGGGGTGCCGATAAAGCCAGTTGCCCGCAGATCATTGATTATTCTAACCTGAAGCTCAGTGTTACCCACACCTGTGGGAACAACAGTGGCACCTATCGCCCTGAGCCCCTCATCAAACATAATTCCAGCAGGGGATAGATGGTATGAGAATGTATTAATTACGATGTCCCCTGAAGTGAATCCAGCGGCAAGGAGCGGCTCCTTCCAGTTCCAGTAATCCTCTTCTTCCCCCTGAGGATCGTATATAGGACCTGGAGACTGAAAAATCCTTTTTAACGACGGGATCGAAACACCAAGTAGCCCTCCAAACGGTGGATTCTTCGCCTGAATCTCAACCAGATTGTCCTTTCTGATAACAGGAATTTTTTCGAGATCTTCAATAGTTTTTATATTCCCTGGAGTAAGGCCCGCTCCGTCCATCCTCTCTTTAAATGCAGGCGAATTTTTATACGCAAATTCAACTATCTCTTTGAGTTTTTTCTCTCTTCTTTCTCTGAGATTCACTTTTACCCCCTTATGTGAGCCATCTTTTCCTTCTCTTGTAGTGTTTCACTTCTCTGAAACTCTTTTTCTTGCCCACCTCTGTGAGTCCGAGGTAAAACTCCTTAACATCGGGATTTTCCTTTAACTTTTCGGCAGGACCATCCATGACGATCCTTCCGTTTTCCATAATGTACCCATAGGAGGCAATGTTAAGTGCAGCCATTGCGTTTTGCTCCACTATCAGAATTCCGACACCTTCCTCTTTATTGATTTTTTGTATTATTTCGAAGATCTCTTTTACAAGAAGGGGGGCAAGTCCGAGGGAGGGTTCATCGAGGAGCATGAGTTTTGGCCGGGCCATGAGTGCCCTTCCTATGGCAAGCATCTGCTGTTCTCCACCTGAGAGATAACCGGCGACCCTGTTCCTCAGGTCCCTGAGCCTGGGGAAATAGGAGTAAACCATCTCCATGTCACTTTTCACATTTTTCTTATCTTTTCTGGTGTAGGCTCCGGCACGGAGGTTTTCTTCAACGGTCAGGTGTTCAAAGACTCTTCTCCCTTCCATCACCTGGAAGATTCCCAGCTTCACTATTTCTTCAGCTGACTTTTTATCAATCCTTTCTCCATTAAACTCTATGCTTCCATCAGTTACCTCTCCATCCTCTTCCTTGAGAAGACCTGATATGGCTTTGAGAGTTGTGGTTTTACCGGCGCCGTTGGCGCCCAGAAGTGCTCTTATGTCTCCGTCAGGAACTTCGAGGGAGACACCTTTAAGGACAAGAATTACCTGGTTATAGATAACTTCGATGTTGTTGAGTACAAGCATGGTATAATGGAAGTTTTTTGGGGGGCGGCGCCAGAGGCGCCGCCCCCCAAAAATCTATTTTACTCTCCTTTCTTCTCCCACTCCGGCACCGGTGGGACCTCAAACCAGTCTGTCGCCGCTACAAGCTTCCCGTTCTTTATCGTTGCAAGCCTTATCCCCTTTGCCCCTCTGTGCTCGTTTGGACTGTAAGATACCGGTGTGGTCAATCCCTTGGTGTCAAAATTCTTCATACTTTCAAGAGCCTTGAACACATCCGGTCCCTTAACCTTCTTGTAGTTCCCTTTCTCCTTCAGTGCCATCTCGATGGCATGAACCATGATCATTGCATTGACCATACCTGTTATGTACTGAGGCTCCCTGTACTTCACATTGGGATGATACTTCTCATTCAACATCTTAGCAAACTTTATGCCTTCGGAGTTGTCAGACCATATACCGAAGGGCATGGCACCGAGATAACCCTCAGCTGCATCACCTGCAAGCTCTGCAAGTTTCTGCCCTGTACCCCAGAAGTTACCCGTAAAGACCACATTGTCCATACCGAGTTTTTTGGCATCCTTCAGAATCGTGCTGGTCGCCATGAATGTTTCCTGTATAAATACGAAGTCGGCCTTTTTCTCCTTTATCCTGAGAAGCTGAGAGGTAGCCTCGAGGGCACGCAGACCCACGACCTCGATGTCAACGAGGTCTATTCCAAGTTCTTTGGCATATTCCTTGGCAGGCTTGATGGGAGCTCTTCCATATCCCGTATCGTTGTAAATCAGAGCCATCCTGAGAGGTCTTTTCTTGTTCCAGTGATCTTTCATGTACTTCATCACGGCTCTCACATGGTCTGCATAGGTTGTCACGGGAAGGAAGTTCCACTTCGGAGGCCAGACGAGGTGCTGGGAGAATGATGCAGAAATATACGGTATCTTGTCCCTTACGATCTTCTCTTTCAGTGCCTCGGAGTCACCCGTACCCCATCCTATGATAGCCACCACTTTGTCCTGCTTCACAAGCTTTGCATAGGTGGAGATTGCCTGAGGAATTTTGTACTGATAATCAGTCCAGATAAGCTTGATTTTAACGCCGTTACCTATCCCTCCCTTTTCGTTGATGTATTTAATGTAATCGCGTACTCCGTCAGCATAATGCCAGCCTACATCGCCGGTAGGACCTGTAATGTCGAACAGCGCTCCCAGTTTGATTTCCTTTTTCGCCTCTGCCTTCCCTGGCAGAGTTACTCCCATGGCCACTACGGCCACCATTACCAGGGGATACACGATCCCCTTCATCCATCTTTGCATCATAGCACACCTCCTTTTAAATTAACCTAATATGAAAACGGCCAGAGTTTCCAGTACGCTTTAATCATCTGCCATCTGTGGTTTAAACCATCAGGCTCGTAAATGAGAAAAAGAATGATTGTAAGACCAAACACAACTTCCCTCATGGCCGAGAAAAAGTTTCCAATCGAAGGGTAAACACCTGAAAGTGCGTCTGCAATTAGTCGCAACACCTCTGGCAGGAGAACCATGAAAATTGCCCCAAATATGGAGCCCAGGACACTTCCAATACCTCCGATAATTATCATGGCCAGGTAGTTGATGGATTCTGCAATCGTGAAGTGCTCAGGTGTAATAATGGTCACATAGTGTGCCCAGAGTGCACCTGCAATACCTGCATAAAAAGAGCTCACAAAGAAAGCAAGAAGCTTGTACTTAAATAGATTTATTCCAATGATCTCAGCTGCAAGGTCGTTGTCCCTCACGGCCATAAATGCCCTTCCAACCCTCGTTCTCTGAAGATTTTTTGCGAATGTCGTGGCAAGTACAGCGAATGTCATGGTAATGAAATAGTATTTCTGATCCGTATCAAAAACCAGCCCGAAGAGCCTCGGGGGATCAACAGGCAGGCCGGATGTTCCCTTGGTAAGGCTGGACCAGTGTATCATTACAAAGTTGATTATTACCTGAGCAGCAAGAGTGGCAATTGCCAGATAGAGACCCTTTACGCGCAGGGACGGTATTCCGAAAATCATACCCACAATAGCAGTAAAAAAGCCTGCAGCAGGGAGGGCAAACCAGAAGGGTACATGTAACCTCATAACAAGGAGCGCAGATGTATATGCCCCCACGCCGATAAATGCGCCATGACCCAGGGAGATCTGACCTGCAAAACCCGTCAAAATGTTGAGTCCCAGGGCCCCCACAACCGCTATACCAATAATATTTGCCAGTGAGAGCAGGTAAACATTGGCGACAAAGGGGAACACCAGAAGGAAAACGAAAAACATTGTAACCCAGAACTTCAGGAACTTCGTCCTGAAAAGTGCCATATCCTGCTTGTATGTCGTATTAAATGTTCCACATGGCAATCTGTACATGGCTATACCCTCTCTATCCTTTCAAGTCCAAAAAGTCCGTAAGGTTTGATCATCAAAATTATAACCAGAACCACGAACGAGGCCACTTCCCTGACTCCTCCACCAAAGTAGGGGTCAAGATAACCACTTGCCAGGTTCTCAATTATTCCAATGATAAAACCACCGATTATCGCCCCCGGGACAGAATCAAGCCCTCCGAGAATAACCACAGGGAATACTCTCAGGCCGAACTGGGCAACAGATATGTTGATTCCATTTATGTTACCGAGAAGGATACCACCTACTGCAGCCACCACGGCGGCAACTGCCCAGGCCATGGCAAAGACGCGTTTCACTGAAATTCCCATGGAGAGCGCCGCTGTCTGGTCGTCAGCAGTTGCCCTCATGGCAATCCCTATGTCTGTGTACTTGAAAAACAATGTGAAGATTACGAGGAAGATTATCGAAAGCACGAGGGACCAGATGTAAACCTGCGAGATCCGGACAAATCCGAGTTTCACAGGCTCCTGTGAAAAAATTTCGGGAAACACACGGGTCTCGGTCCCCCAGAGAATGATGACAAGACCTTTGAGAAAGGCAGAAAGTCCAATGGTCAGCATTATCACAGAAAGGATGGGTTCTCCTATCATGGGCCTCAAAAACAGCCTCTCAATAGCAAATCCCAGGATAACGGCAAAAACAAGCGTTAACACGAAGGAGATCAAAAAGGGAATGTGGAGCGAAACAGTCATCCACAGTGCCATATAAGCTCCGATAAGAACAAGCTCACCCTGGGCAAAGTTTATAACACTCGATGATTTATAAATCAACACAAATCCCAGGGCTACCATGGCATATACACTTCCAAGCACCAATCCGGTAACAAGAAGCTGTACGAAGTATTGCAAGGTCTAACCTCCCTTATTAAAACATGGTTTCCACTTTAACAAAGGCCTTTATAACGGCCTCCCTTCCATCTCTGTACTTCACCCTCGCCTGAACCTCAACATTATCCCTGTTTTCGTACATGGCCCTTACAAGTTCATTGTATTTCTGCTCAATGAACCTCCGCCTGACCTTTTTCGTTCTCGTAAGCTCCTGATCATCTGCATCGAGTTCTTTATGAAGGATCAGAAATCTTTTGATCCTTGCAGCCTCAGGTAACTGTTTATTCACCCTCTCCACATCCTTCCTTATAAGCTCGTAAACTTCAGGTTTCTGGGAGAGATCCGTATAAGTCGTATAAGCGATCTGGTGGTTCTCCGCCCACTTTCCAACATTTTCATAATCAATGTTTATAAAAGCCGTGACATAAGGTTTGTCCTTACCGAACACAACAGCCTCTTTGATGTATGGACTGAACTTCAACTTGTTTTCAATGTATTGAGGGGAGAAAATGCTACCGTCGGAAAGGCGCATCACATCCTTCATTCTATCTATAACAACGAGGTGGCCATCCTCATCGATATAACCTGCGTCTCCTGAATGTAGCCACCCGTCTTTCAGGGCCTCCGCCGTTGCCTCTGGATTCTTATAATAGCCTTTAAAAACACTTGGTGACCTCGAGAGAATCTCTCCCTCCTCTGATATCCTGATCTCTGTCTCCGGAATGGGCTTTCCAACAGTTTCAAACTTGATGCCGTCGTCCCTGTGCACAACGGAGATACCGGCAATCTCAGTTTGACCATAGATCTGTTTGAGATTAACGCCAATTGCGTGATAAAACCTGAAAACATCGGGTCCAAGAGCAGCGCCACCCGTGTAAGCCTTACGGATCCTGGACATTCCTATTCGATCCTTCAGGGCTCTAAAAAGCATGAAGTATCCTATTTTGTAAAGAATCTTCCACTTCAGGGGCGGTTTCTGCTTGTTAAATTTAAAGTCCGCCATCCTGTAACCAATGGGCATGAAAGTTCTGTAAACCAGCTTCTTTAAAGGAGTGGAATCCTCGATCTTCACCTGAATCATGGATACGATCCCCTCCCAGACACGGGGTGGAGAAAACATCACATGCGGTCCTATTTCTCTGATGTTTTCTGTAACCGTGGTGGGCTCCTCTGGAAAGTTGACAGTAAAACCGATAAGAAGGCCTCCTGATATGGACATCATCTGCTCACCCACCCAGGCAAGAGGCAGGAAGGAAACAAATTCGTCATCCGGATACATGGGATCCACCTTAACAAGCAGGTTTTCCGCCATCTTTAGCATGTTTTTGTGCGTGAGCATGGCAAGCTTTGGGAGACTTGTTGTACCGGATGTGGTCAGTATCAGGGCAATATCCTCCTCGTTGCCCTTGTCTATTTCCTCTTCAAAGAGGTTGGGATGCTCTTTCTCAAACTCCCTTCCCAGCTCCTGGACCTCTTTAAAGCTCATAAGGATAGGGTCTCTGTAATTTCTCATGCCCTTGGGATCCCAGTAAATAACCTTACGAAGGAGAGGAAGCTCGTCTTTGATTTCAAGGAGCTTGTCCGTTTGCTCCTGATCCTCTGTGATAACATAGACAGAATCCGAGAGTTCAGCTATGTACTTTATCTCCGGTGGAGTGGAGTCCTGATAAATTCCAATAACGGCTCCACCAAGGCTCTGGGCCGCCAGTTCCGCATATACCCATTCAGGCTCGTTATTCCCGATTATCGAAATATGTTCTCCACGCTCAAATCCCAGTTTTTTGAGGCCAAGGGCAAAATACTTCACATTCTCATAATATCCTTTCCAGGTAACCTCGTTCCATATTCCGTAATCCTTCTCTCGAATTGCAACCTTATTATCCCCCCACTTAAGGTACTTCTCTCTCAGAAGCTTGGGGAAGGTATAATTACCCATAATAAAATCTCCCTTGTGAGAGTTTAAAATTCTTCACCAATGTACGCCCTGATAACCCTGGGGTCCTTTCTGACCTCCTCAGGCTTGCCTTCAGCTATCTTTTTCCCGAAGTCGAGAACGGCGACACGGTCGGAGATGTCCATAACCACGCCCATGTCGTGCTCTATGAGCACGACGGTGACATCCCTCTCCTCGTTTATGTCTATGATAAATCTTACCATGTCTTCCTTTTCTTCAATGGTCATCCCCGCCATGGGCTCATCCATAAGAATAATTTTGGGATCCATAGCGAGTGCCCTGCCAAGTTCCACCCTCTTCTGCAAGCCGTAAGAGAGTTGCCCTGTAACTGCGTATCTGATGTGCTCAATCTCGAGGAAATCTATAATTTCTTCAATCTTTTCTCTGAAGGCAAGCTCTTCCTTTTCGGCAAATCCCCAGTAAATACCGCCGGAGAGGACGCCGGATTTCATGTGAATGTGGGCACCAAGCATGAGGTTATCCAGGACTGTCATTCCCTTGAAGAGCTCTATATTCTGGAAGGTGCGGGCAATTCCAAGCTCTGCCCTCTTGTGGGATGGAAGTTTTGTTATGTTTTTGCCCTCAAAGTAAATGTTGCCCCTCTGCGGATGGTAAAATCCGCTTATTGAGTTGAGCAGTGAAGTTTTTCCCGCCCCGTTTGGTCCGATGATTGAAAAAATCTCTCCTCTGTAAACCGCGAGACTCACATCGAAAAGGGCATTTACGCCCCCAAAGCTCAGAAACACATTGTCCACTCTGAGAATTTCGTCCATGATCTCTCCTCTGGGTTTTGTGGGGTGGGTCCGTATGGCCTTTTACATGACTGCATCATCATATTCGATAGCAAAAATTTACTATAAGTAAGGGGGATTAATTTGTCAAGAACTTTCTGGGAGGCTGTTCGAAAAATCCCCCTTCGCAAGAAGGGGGACTAAAGGGGGATGCAAACCGCTAAAAATGCAATCCCCCTGTATCCCCCTTCACCAAGGGGGATTTTGGGAGACTACAAGTCCCCTTATCCAAGAAGGATTTTACGAGACAAAAATCCCCCTTCGCAAGAAGGGGGACAAAGGGGGATGCAAACCGCTTAAAATTTCAATCCCCCTAAATCCCCCTTCACCAAGGGGGATTTTTGAGAATTCCTCTCCCTCAGCAAGGTGACTCAAGGGGGATGATAATCGAAAAATCATCTCTATCTGCAAATTAAGTTTAAAAAGAGAGATACTTTTCGAACACCCTCAGAACTTTCTGGACGGTGTTTGAAAAATATCTCTTTTGCCAGAGGGCGCTTCAAAAACCCCCCTTTTATCCCCCTTCACCGGATTTTCATGTACCTTTCATCCAGGCCCCTACAATCTCCCTGATCAACTTAATTACCTCTGGAATGACCGACTCTACCCTTTCAGATAGACTCAATTCCATGGGCTCGAGGTTTTCTGGAACGACACCTATCAGATAGATCTCTTCAGGGGCTTCTCCTTTAAACTCGAGGGCAGAGATGTAATCACAGAGGTCAATGTCGTGCGATGTCCCCTTTACCCGGCTTCTTAATATGTCGTCCTTGGTGAATTTTAAGATCGATCCCGGTGGATGATGGGACGATTTTACTGAATCCACTATAATCAACCTGTCGTATCTGTGAACAGGCAAAGAGTAACTCGCCGTCCCACCATCCACCAGTTCCACTCCCTTCAGGTCACATTCTTTCAATCTCCGAATTACATGTACTCCCACTCCGTCATCGCCGTATAGAATGTTCCCGATTCCGATAATTCCTATCAGAGGACCCTCACCTCCACAGAGTCTTTCTTTGATGGATCGAAAACATGGACAGCACATGCAATACACGGATCAAAGGAGTGGAGAGTCCTCAGAATTTCAAGGGGCCTTCTGACATCTGCAACCGGGTTTCCTATCAACGACTCCTCATAGGGGCCTCTCCTGTTTTTCTGATCCCGGGGACCAGAATTCCATGTTGATGGTACCACAGCCTGATAATTTCTAATTCTGCCATTCTCAATAACAACCCAGTGAGAAAGGGTTCCACGGGGCGCCTCATGGAAACCAACACCCCTGATCTGACCCGATGGATACTCGTAATGGTTCCATGTGGCAGTATCTCCCTTTGATATATTGTCCACAAGGAGCTTCCAGTGCTTCTGGACGATGTCGGCAATAACAGCCGTCCTGATAGCTCTTGCAAGATGTCTTCCCGCAGTTGATTTCAAATGATGGACGGTTAGCCTCTTTCCTGAGAGTTTACCTGCCAATGACAGGGAGTCTTTAACATACTTTTTGATAAGTTCGTGTTCAAGCGCATAACCGACTAAAACCTGCGCAAGGGGACCAACCTGCATGGGATAAACCTTCTCTTTAAACACAAATCTCGGTGCCTTGGTCCAGGAGTACTTTCCCCGTGGATCGAAACCTGTATAATTCGGCTCCGTGTCCTCATCCCACGGGTGTTTCATCCAGTCACCGTTGTACCAGGAATGGGTTATGCTCTCCCTTACATTCTCTCTAAAGTGTGGGTCTTTGAAGGATTTGATAGGGACAACATTACTCAGATCCCCTTCAAAAATTGTCCCTCCAGGAAGGTCAAAAGATTCACCTCTGGTATCAAGCGGGAAATCGGGAACAGCAAGGTAATTGTCAACTCCTTTTCCGTAGGTGAACCAGTCGGGGTAGAATGACATAAGTGCTATGGCGTCAGGAAGATAAACTTTTTTAACAAATTCAACTGCCTTATCAATGAGGAACTTGAGTTTCATCAGTTTCTCCATGTTCAAGGTAGCCTGATTATCGAGGTTTATTGGATTTGCCACTCCGCCAATGGCGAGGTTCTGGATGTGGGGATTTTTACCACCCAGTAAGGCACAGGCAGAATCTGCATACCTCTGATATTCAAGTGCCTGAAGATAATGGGCAACAGCGAGAAGATTAATCTCGGGAGGCAGTTTCATCGCAGGGTGTCCCCAGTATCCGTTGGCAAAGGGGCCGAGCTGTCCACTTGATACAAATTTTACAAGTCTCTCCTTTACCGCTCTGAAGTCAGATACACCGTTGTGTGGCCAATCAGAAAGACTCTGGGCAATTTTTGCAGTTTTCACAGGATCCGCATTCAATGCTTTTACAACATCAACCCAGTCAAGTGCAGAAAGATGGTAAAAATGAACGATGTGATCGTGAATTGCGTGTGTACCGATGATTATATTCCTTATGTACTGAGCGTTGAGAGGGACCTCAAGGTTCAGAGCATCCTCCACTGCCCTGACAGACGCAATGGCATGTACAGTCGTACACACCCCACAGATCCTCTGGGTTATTACCCATGCATCCTCAGGCTCCCTCTTCTTCAGTATGAGCTCAATCCCTCTCCACATCTGAGTGGATGACCAGGCATTTTTTACCCTGCCATTTTCTACTTCGACATCCACCCTCAAATGACCCTCAATTCTCGTTACAGGATCTATCGTTATTTTCATACCTTAAACCTCCTTTGCAGGTAAAACAGGAAATGTTTTAACAAAAGCAAGGTAAATCAAAAACTCAAATGAAATTATCCCGAGTGTGATCAATGTCTCCATAAATGACGGGAAATATACCCAGTTATCACCCGGATTCCAGCCAATGAGGTAAACATTGAACCTGTAGAGTGCCCCGGCAAAAAGATAAATGATCGAGTAGACAAAGATCTTCCGGGGAGTCAGCTCTCCTCTCAATTTCCACAGCATGTATGACGGTACGAGGAAAAGGGCAATCTCGATCCAGAACATCACCGAGTAAAGACCGCTTTTGAAAACCAGCGGTAACTTACCCCAGAGTAGTAGTTCAAGGAACCTCATCAATATCCAGGCAAAACCTATGTAAACCATGTAGGTTGTGAGTTTTTTCAGAAGAGGAGTCTCATAAGGCCTTCCAAAGTACATGGAAGAGAGGAGTGATTCGGCCGAAGTCACGGCATAACCCATAAGAATGACAGATGATAGGAAGTAAAGTGGAAGAAACCCCGAGTGCCATAGTGGGTGCAATTTACCAAGGGAAATCAGGTGTATTGAGCCGAGAGACGACTGATGAAGTGTGGGTAAAATCAGACCCAGAACGGCTGCGATCATGACGACCTTCTCCACTTTTCTCCTGTCCCATCCCGTTCTCTCGGCAACGGCAGGGGTAAGCTCAACCCAAATAACGAGAGTATAGGCCATTATGCAAACTGCCACTTCAAAAAGAACGGAAGAAGGGTTCCACCTCGACGGTACAAAAAATCCATAGGTGTTCCAGTAACGCCCGAGATCGATGATTACCGAAAAACCGGCCATGGTATATCCAAGAGCACCGGTGAGAAGGGCACTCCTCATGAGGGGAGAAAATTCCTTTTTATTCAAAATGTAGATTAAAATAGCAAGTGCGTACCCACCACAACCAAGCGCAGATCCTACGACGACATCGTAAGCGATCCAGATTCCCCAGGGATAACCGTCAGAGAGATTGGTAACCGCACCAAGTCCTTTGAAAAACCTTATTCCCAGAAGAATCACCATGAGGGCGACAAAAAATGTGAATATCATAAATGTCTTTGTGAAAATTCTCCCCTTTACTACCTCGTAACGGGTATCCTCTAACATCTCAATCCTCCTCTTTCTTTGACCTTTTCAGGACAAGATACAGGGCACCGACCGTCAGAAATGGAGGGATAACAATCTCGTATATCCCGTGCTGAATACTTTCCGAGATCCTTGCAGGAGATTCCTCGAGATCAGGAAATCCAAGGTCTTCAAAAGAAATTCCTTTTGGAGCAAGGTAGAAAACGGATGTGCCACCGGCATCCCTTTCACCGTAAACTTTCGGGTGATACCTTTCGGGATGTTCCCTGATCCTCTTTTTCGCCTCGAACAGGAGTTCGTACCTTTTACCAAAAACGATGGCCCCCGTGGGACACACATCGGCACATGCAGTTGTTCCCTTTTCTTTTAGATATGTGTCCTTACACATATCACATTTAACAATGTGGGGAATAGCTTTATCCCATTCAAACTTTGGAATTTCAAACGGGCAGGCCACCATGCAGTAACGGCATCCTATGCACCTTGAGGGATCCCAGAAAACGATGCCGGTCTTCATGTCCTTTCTCATGGCACTAACAGGGCAGGCGGAAACACATGCAGGATGAACACAGTGCATGCATTGCCGTTTGACAAATGAGAACTCGCCGTTTTTGCTCTTATATAGCTTTATGATCGTCTTCGTCTTTGCCGATAGATCCATTGCCATATCGTGGATTCCATCGTACTCGGTCTCAGGTGGCAAATTGTTGACTCTCTTACAGGCAACGGTACACGACTTACAACCTATACACCTGGTGGCATCGTAGAGCATAGCGTACCATTCGTCAGAGGCATAATGGGTTTTCGCACCGATCATACCCGGAAGTAGAGTAGCTCCGGCAACTGCGGCACTCTTTTTCAAGAATTCCCGTCTATCAGGATTTTTCGGCTTTTCCTCCGCCATGTTTCTCAACCTCCTTATCGGGTAATTTTGATGCCGCCACACCGGCAGCACCAAGTGCAGCACCCAGAGCCGCAGATGCCGCTGCCACGCCTGCTACCGTTACCTTACCTTCGCGGGTCTTTATCGGCGGATACTCTTCAGGTGGCACAACTTCCTGAGGCTTCACGCGGAACCTGACCGGAAGGTGGAATCCCACTCCTGGCTCTGTGCATCCCACACAGGGATGCCCTATTCCGATGGGCCATACACCTATGTCGTTAAACTGTGTTGTGGGACAGTTTGCGTATGTAACGGGTCCCTTGCACCCGAGCTGGTAAAGGCACCATCCACTTCTATGTCCTTCATCTCCGTACTCACGGGCAAACCTGCCGGCGTCGAAGTGTGCCCTTCTCGGGCAGTGATCGTGAATCCTCCTGCCATAAGCAAACTTCGGCCTGTTGTACTTATCAAGCTCCGGTACCTTTCTAAATGTCAGATAGTAAAGAAGAGTTGCAAGAATGTTATAGGGGTTTGGTGGACAGCCCGGTACATTTATCACAGGCTTATCTTTTACAACATCGAGAACACCGGAGGCACCTGTGGGATTGGGATCAACCGACTGGACACCACCAAAAGAGGCACAGTTTCCTATTGCAACTATAGCAGCGGCCTTCTCCGAAACTTCCCTCAATATGTCAACTGCCCTTTTACCACCTATCTGGCAGTAGATTCCTCCGTCTTTGAGTGGAATAGAGCCTTCAACGACACAGATGAACTTTCCCGCATTTTTTTCCATCATGTGAGTTAGCACGGCTTCGGCCTGATTTCCGGCAGCCGCCATAATCGTTTCATGGTAATCGAGAGAGATAAGATCAAAGATAAGTTTCGCAAGGTCAGGATTGGTCGCCCTGAGTAATGACTCTGTACATCCTGTACATTCCTGAAAATGAAGCCATATAACAGGTGGTCTGTCAGGAGCTTTAATTGCAGCTTCGAGCTTTTTAACAAAAGACACGGGAAGACCCATGGTTGCCGTCGCTATCGTCAGGAGTTTCAGAAAATCCCTCCTGCTCATCCCTTCATGAACACCATCTACGATGAATCTTCCATTCATTTTACCCTCCTTTTTATTCTCATAGTTGCATAAACTCCTACATCCATTATAACCAACTTTGTCAAATTGTCAAGTTTTAAAAAAGTTTCTTTTTAAATAAATTGATTGATATTCAAACACCTTTACCGATCTGGAGAGAACCTCAGGGAGGGAAAATTTAATGTGGCGGTTAATTATATTCCCTTACTCTGGAGTTCCAAATCTCGTGGCAGGTGCCACGAAAAATTCTTTTCCCCTGTATGTGATCTTCTTTAGTCTTCCTTCATCTTTAAGTTTTTCCAGAAAACTTTTGTTGACACCGGGAAACCTTTCGGCAAGTGTTTCAACGATCTCCTCGAGTCTCATTGGATGTCTTCTACATATTGCCACAACCGCCTCCACAGGATCGTCAAAGCCCTGAATGCTGAAGTCCCCGGTCTCATAAAAGTTTATCGGTATCACATCTCCCAGGATGGCCTTTGCTCTCACAATTGCCTCTTCGTCAGGTGGCCTTACCCAGGGCTCTGCAGGAGGTCTGATTGGAATATTTATGTATATCCTATCAGGATTTATCCGGTCAAAGACCCTTTTCAGGGATTCAAGCTCTTCCTCTGAATCGTTAACTCCCTTAACGAGCATAACTTCAAACCAGAGTTTCCCTTCAAATGATCTTCTGAATTCCATCATCCCCTCAATTATTCTGTCAATGTGAAGTTCCCTGTGCGGTCTGTTGAGTACCCTGAATGTCCTTTCGATAGCTGTATCAAGGGATGGGAGAACGACATCTGCTCCCATGAGGTCATATCTGACATCTTCTCTGTACAGAAGTGCACCGTTGGTGATAACTGCGACCGGGATTCCGGTTTCCCGTGCCCTCCTTACGAGCCACCCGAGGTTTTTGTTTAAAGTGGGTTCCCCCTCTCCCACAAATGTTACATAATCTATTTTTCCTCTATTCACCTCAACGGCGTATAGAATTTCATCCAGAATTTCCTCTTTTCTAAAAAAATCCTGCCTCCGGTTTGTAAGATGTAGAGTTCTCCCGAGCTGGCAGTACACACAGGAGTAATTACATGTCTTAAACGGTATCGGATTGACTCCCAGTGATCTTCCAAGTCGTCTTGAAGGCACAGGTCCATATACAAACCTAAGTGAGCTCATCTTTCACCCGTTTCAAAGCCTCTTCAATGGGCACATTTTTCTTATAAAGAGGGATCATCTTTATCCCCTTCCTCTGAAGAAGTTCTCTGTTTTTACTTCCCATCGAATGACCGACAAAAACCTGACAGTCTGATAAAAGTTCCTTGATCAATCTGGCCTTTTCGGGATTGTTGTGTTCCTCGATACCCAGTTTTTCGTCCGTGTAATCGTTGATCCTCTTCTCCACAAATCTGAACTCACCGTTCTCGTAGTCGTAGATGTAGTACATTTCAGCATCTCCGAAATGGCCAAATCTCACGGTTTTACCATCATCTGTTGCCACGGCTATCCTCATGGTTCACCTCCTTTTTTGACACGATAAAAATCTCCATGTCTGTTTTCTTTACATCCTCTATTCCGAATCCCATGCTTTCCAGCATGGTTCTGAGCTCATTCTCATCGTAATACCTTTCAGGGATACCTGTCTTTGCCCCTTTAA
>Ga0256833_1001604_pt1 | contig 16525 bp, 14 predicted proteins | sample 356284metaG_FD_190535 | JGI IMG/M metagenome (GOLD analysis project Ga0256833, IMG submission 190535) | Hydrothermal vent microbial communities from Mid Atlantic Ridge, Atlantic Ocean - 356-284 | ecosystem: Environmental > Aquatic > Marine > Hydrothermal vents | place: Atlantic Ocean: Mid...
GAAAAAAGGAATATGAAATTTTACAAAAGATTAAGGAAAATCTTGAAAAAGGAATATCTGTTAGAGCAATTGATTTTACGGACGACGAAAGAGAAAAATTTGTAAAAACTTATCAATTGCTAACCGACAAACCCGTTTTGTATGTTTGTAATGTGGACGAATTATCTGTATTGACAGGCAACAAATATACTGATGCTGTAAAAGAAGCCGTAAAAAATGAAAATGCCGAAATATTGATATTAGCAGCGGCAACCGAAGCGGATATCATGGAATTGGAAACTTATGAAGAACGAAAAATGTTTTTGGATGATTTGGGTTTGGACGAACCCGGGATTAATAAATTGATAAAATCTGTCTATAAACTTTTAAATTTACAAACCTATTTTACAGCCGGAGTAAAAGAAGTTCGTGCTTGGACAATTCCGGTTGGGGCAACCGCACCACAAGCTGCAGGAGTAATACATTCTGATTTTGAAAAAGGTTTTATACGTGCCGAGGTCATTTCCTATGAAGATTTTGTAAAATATGGCTCGGAAGCTAAAGTAAAAGAAGCCGGTAAAATGCGTATTGAAGGAAAAGAATATGTCGTGCAAGACGGAGATATTATGCATTTTAGATTTAATGTTTAAAATCTAAAAAGCCTGTTGACAACAACAGGCTTTTTTTGATTAATAAAAATTAGGATAGAAAATCAATTTTTAATCATCACGCCGTTTTTGATTCCTTCTTTGGCAATAATTCTGTAAATATAATTTCCGGGTTTAAGTGTTTGAACATTGATTTGGTTTTGTCCGGTTCTATACAAAACCTGTTTACCTTGCATATCATAAATAAATATTTTATAATCTGTTAGTTTTTCACTTCCTTCAATATTTAAAGTAGTGGAAACGGGATTTGGATAGATAGTTACTTCAGTAAGTTCACTGGTATTCACTCCCAATACACTTAAAGGAGTATAATAGAATTCCCAATCTTGAAAAGGCTCTTGTGAAGAAGTAGAAGAATTATATTGTGTTAAATGTAACAAATCAATTTTATGATTGAATAAAATATTGAAAAAACCTGAATAATCTTCCGGTAATCCCAGATTGTTTCTATCTACCGAATTATCATAAGTTCCCGTTCCTACGTTGGAAGGATATGAATTCCAAGTGTTATTTACTGAATCAAATTGGAATGCCTCCATAGTTGACATATTTCCATTACTATCGTAGTTATAAACTTCCTTAGAATTACCTATCCATAGATTATTACTAACATCCCAGTAATACTCCTCCTTGACTGTTTTATATAGTGTAACGGGATCATAAATATTGACTGTTTTTTGAGAATTTACCCATGTGGATGTGTTGGTATCAAAATATTCAAAACGTTTTTCGGTTAAAAGATTATTTGAATCATACGTATAATACCATTTACCCGTATCAAAATAGGAATTGTTAACAGAATCCCATTGTTGATTTAACTTTAAGGTCAATAAACCTGTAGTATAAGTATAAATTTCTTTGGATTGATTTTGCCAAGTGGAGGTAGTGATATCGTAATAAAAACGCTCTAAATAATCCAAAACTCCTGCGTTGTAATAATATGTAGCTTTTTGGCTAAATACCCAAGCGGAAGCCGTATTATCATAATACGAACTTTGTTCTTCCAGAATATTTCCATTGGAATCATATTGTAAATATTCCGTTTTGAAAGTCATCGTCCAAGTATTTGTTGAGCTGTCATAATTGTAGAAGTCAATTTCGTTGATATAACCGGTAGAGTTGTCATATATCCATACGGTTTTAGAGCCATAGGTATTTCCACCTACATAGGAATATTGAATTTTTTGAATTTGTTTTCCGTTACTATCATAGGCATAGTTCTGTTCTTGAAAAACAGTGTTTGTATTATCTTTTTTTACCACTTGTGTAAGCATATGCGGGTCGGTTTGTGCATTTCCTTGCCAGAAAGCAAGTGTCAAAATAACTAAATTAAAAATTGTAATCTTTTTCATAATATTTAGATTTTAAAATTATTACCACAAATATGCTGTGAACGAGTATATCTCACAAGAATTATTAGACCAAATGCTTAAAACATTATATTAAGGGCTGATTTAATTCGATAATCTATCGGGAGTTATAATTATTAAGTCTGTATAAAAACAATCATAAAGATTTTCTCTATATTTGTAAAACACAAAAACGTTCGTTGAAAAAAACACTGGCTTCCAAGCCCAAGAAAAAGCTAATATAACGTGAGTTCGATAAAAGAATCGAAGCAAAAATTCAATAATCTATTATAAAAAAAAATATTTTCTTATGTCGAACTCACGTTAATATAGTATTCTTTTATAAAAAAAATTATCATTCCAGATATTTTGCTACAATAGGCATTCGTCGTCCCATTCCGAAAGCTTTGGGGCTTACTCTTAAAACCGGAGCTGTTTGATGTCTTTTAAATTCATTCCGGTTTACCATTTTCAGAATTCTATTCACCAGTTTTTCATCATATCCGTTTTGGATGATTTCATCAGGTCCTTTTCTACCTTCAATATATAGTTTTAAGATAGGGTCGAGTAGGGGATAATCCGGCAAACTGTCCGTATCTTTTTGATCGGGTCGGAGTTCTGCGGAAGGTGGTTTAATGATTGTATGTATAGGAATAATTTCTTTGTCTTTATTGATATAATCCGCCAGTTCATAGACTTCCGTTTTATAAACATCGCCAATGACGGATAGACCACCGGACAAATCGCCGTATAAGGTTCCATAACCTACCGCCATTTCACTTTTATTGGTGGTGTTCAATAGAATATTTCCGAATTTGTTGGATATTGCCATCAATAAATTACCTCTGGTTCTCGCTTGAATATTTTCTTCGGTTACATCAAATTTTTTTCCTTCAAAAAGTGGATTTAATGTTTTCAGATATTCATCAAAGATAGATTTTATGGGGACAATATCATAACGAATACCTAAATTTTTAGCTAAATCCACCGCATCTTTTATCGAATGTTCGGATGAAAATTGAGAAGGCATCAATAAAACTCTTACATTGTCTTTTCCTAATGCTTTTACTGCTAATACTGTGGTAACCGCCGAATCCAAACCACCCGAAAGTCCTAATATGGCGGTTTTAAAACCTATTTTGTCAAAATAATCTTTGATTCCGATTATCAATGCATCGTGAATCAATTTTATTTTGTTTTTGTCTTGTTGATTTTCAGGATTTTGATTAAAAGTTTTTTCCAATTCTATAATTTCCAATTTTTCTTCAAAATAGGGGAGTTCTTTCAAAACATTTCCTTTATTGTCCAAAACCAAAGAACCTCCGTCAAAAATAATATCGGTTTGAGCGCCCACGTGATTGACATAAAAAATCGGCATTTGATACGCTTTGACATTTTCTTTAAGGACTTTAATCCGTTCTCGGGCATGATTGTAATCAAAAGGACTTGCCGATACATTTATGATAAAATCAGGATGTTTTTTCATCATTTCATCCATAGGATTTATGGTATAAAGCGGATTTTCATTGCCTAAATTCCATAGATCTTCACAAATGCTCAAAGCAATTTTTTTTCCTTTAAATTCTACAATATCCCAAGTAGAAGCTTCTTCAAAATATCTGGCTTCATCAAATATATCATAAGTAGGCAATAAGGTTTTATGCTGACGGTAGATTTCTTTTCCTTCATATAAAAAAACAACGGAATTGTATAGATCTTTTCCTTCGATAACCGGATTGACCGTTGGAGTTCCCAAAACAATAGCAATTTCTTTGGAATGAGATTTTAGGTTTTCGATGAGACTTTCAGCTTTTGAAATAAAATCCTTGAATTCCAAGAAATCCCTTGGAGGATAGCCGGTTGTTGCCAATTCGGGAAAAATAATCATATCGGCATTTTGCGCTTTTGCCTGCTCGATAAAAGCTTTCATTTTTTTCAGATTGTATTCAAAATCTCCTATGATTACATTTATTTGTGCTAATGCTATTTTCATTCCGGTTTTTTTAAAGTTTAAAAAACATCAAAGTTGTTGTTCCATAAATCGGTACGTATACCCAAATAAAAATATCGGGTGGTTTCGTTTTTGATTAAATTAATTTCCTGTTCAATTTGCGTTTTACGATATAAAGCTCCACCGAAAATTTTAAGATTTGTTGCCGGATTAAGCAAATAACCCGCTTCCAAATTATTTTGTATGAGTTTTCCCAAATTTCCTTGCAGGGTTTGTATATAATCTCCTTTGTTTTCAGGATAAATATAAGCATTGATATCACCGCCGTAATGATAAGTATCATCAAAATCAAAACCTTTTTGAGCTACATTCAGAATATTGTTCAGATACCAACGTTTGTACCGGTATTGCACTTCAAAAACGGTTTCTTTGAAATTGGCACCGAAAGGATGAGCAAGAGATTGATAAAAATGAGAATAGTTTACAATTTGGTTGCCGTGCCCATAGGTATAAGGTCTGACCGTATTATATTCCAATCGCAAGAATAGATTGGGAATATTAAATGCATCATAAGCTTTTATTCCGATTTGATATCCGAATTTATTAGCCCAATATCCGTTGTCTCCGAAAAATTTGCTAACAGTCATTTCGTCCAAAACCAATTGCCCATATAATTTCAAATGATAAGGAGCTTTCCAACTGCCGTTTAGTCCCAAAATGGTATTGGAACCATTAGAACCGGTTTCATATTCCACCGTTTTGAAAAATATCAAAGGGTTGAGGAAATTAACATCAAATCCTCTTCTGTTTTCATTATACCAAATAACGGTTTCAAAGAATCCTAGATTTAATTTGGGAGTAATATTCCAATCAATATAATGTGTAGCGGAAAATTTCTTTTTAAAAACTCCATTTACCGTAACTTCGGGTCGGATATCTTGATAAGCTGACCAAAAAGTGGTATATTTTACTTTCCAAAATGTAGCTTGAATTTTGAAATAAGGATATACCGGTGCATTATCGGAAAGCAACAAAGAACGATAACCTTCTCCGATAAAATTTTTTCCGTGTCCCAATTCAAAAAGAAAATATTTTCCGGGTCTGTAAGTTGCATAGCCTTCGGCAAAAGGGTAATCAACAAATTTTCTGTCTTCGCTTTTGTTTAATCCCCACCCTGGAATAGTAGGAGGGCGATGAATCCAAGCATAGCGATCTAGAAATTTTGGAAATCTTGCCCAATTTTCCATAATGGTAGAGCTGAAAGAAAAATCTTCTCCCAAACTTCCTTCCACCCTTATACCTCTGCTGTTTTGAAATACGTAATTATATTGTGAATTGTTATCTTTTCCAATTCGTAAATCAATCAAAGGGTCAATGGTTATGAAGTAGTCTTTGTCGTCAATGACAAAAAAATGTTCATTAAAAAGTTTTCTCCCGAGCCAAGTATTTTTTTTGAAAACCAAATCCTTATATTGACTGATATATTTGCTGCTGTCTATTTCATAAAAATATAAAGGTCGTAGTCCTGTATGGGCATTATTATTTAATTTATTTTCCAAATCATTGTAAATAAAGTGATTATGAGGTATTTTTAATTGGGAATTCAGTTTTTTTTCTATTAATTTTTCTTGCGAAAAAATCAAAGATGTTTGTAAAAAAATTATAAGGATAAAAGCAATTCTTTTCATAAAAGGTTTTAAATTTTGAATGGTAAAGATAAAAAAACTTATCAACTGAAAAAAGTATTCGTTTTCTTTCATTATATTTGAAAGCAAATTAAAAAATAATTTTCATTAATATAAAATTTGAAATTCAATTAATATGAACATTTTGATATTCGGTGCAACTTCCGGTATTGGACGAACTTTGGCAAAATTATATGTTGAAGCCGGAAATAAAGTATTTATCACCGGTAGAAGAGAAGAAAAATTAAATGAAATTAAGTCGGAAGCTCCCGAACGATATTTTGTTTTCAGACACGATATCAGAAATACCTTAAAAACTCCGGACCTCATCAAAGAAGCCGATAAACAAATGGTTGGAATAGATTTGATTATAGTCAATGCAGGAATTGGTAAATTTAATAAAGACTTGGATTGGGAAATTTGTGAATCGGTGATTAAAACCAATATTTTTGGGGTAACTCGGGCATTAACGGAATCTTACAATTATTTTTATAAAAAGGGCAAGGGACATTTGGTAAATATTTCTTCTGTTGCCTCACTGGTAGGAAATGGGCTCAATCCGACCTATAATGCTTCCAAAGCTTATCAAGCAAATTTTACGGAGAGTTTGTGGATGCGAGCCAAAAAATCCAAAAAATCAAATATTGCGGTAACCGATATAAGACCGGGTTTTGTCGATACGAAATTGGCACAAGGCGAAACTTTTTGGAAAGCGGATGTTGAAACTGCCGCAAAACAAATAGTTCAAGCTATTCAAAAGAGAAAAAGGGTGGCATATATTACTAAACGTTGGTGTTTAGTGGCTTGGTTTTTAAAAAGATTGCCACGGAAAATCTTAATTAAATTTTTTTAGCTTATGACCAAGACTACAAAAAAAATCGGTTTATTTGAATCCATATTTCCCATTCTGTTTTTATTGGCATTGCTTACTTTGAATAATTTATCATCGGTTTTTGGGGAGGATGGAACTTCTGGTCCTAATCAGTTTGCTCTTTTGCTTGCAGGGGCAGTAGCTGCCGCTTTAGGTTTCAAATATGGTTTTTCATATCAAGAGATGTTGCAAAAAGTATCTCAAAATATTGAGTCTACAACCGGAGCTATTCTTATCCTTATGTTTGTAGGCGCTTTAACCGGCACTTGGCTATTGAGTGGAATTATTCCCACGATGGTCTATTACGGCTTACAATTGATTAATCCCAAAGTTTTTTTGGTTTCTACGGTTATCATTACGTCATTGGTTTCATTAATTATCGGAAGTTCTTGGAGCACAACTGCTACTGTGGGTATTGCTTTGATAGGCATAGGAAAAGCTTTGGGTTTTCCTCCGGAAATGGTTGCCGGTGCCGTGATTTCAGGGGCTTATTTTGGTGATAAAATGTCACCATTATCGGATACAACAAATCTTGCATCCGCAGTAGCCGGAGTTGATTTATATTCTCACATTCGTTATATGATGTATACGACTATCCCCACATTGACCGTAACGCTTTTGGTTTTTATTATTTTGGGATTAACTCATACGCAAGGTGAGATACACGATACCAATCAATTACTTACCGATATCAAAAGTACTTTTTATATTTCTCCCGTGTTATTATTGGTTCCGGCTATTGTTATTTATTTGATAATTAAAAAAACACCGCCTCTGATAGCTTTGTTATCCGGAGTTTTGTTGGGAGGAGTCAGCGCTCTGATTTTTCAATCGGATTTAATAGCCCGATTATCTGTCGGGGAAAATTTCGGAGTAAATGCTTACAAATTAATTATGAAAGCTATTGTTTGGGATTTTAATATCGAAACTCCTAATCCTTTGCTCAACGATTTATTCAGTTCGGGAGGAATGAAAGGAATGCTAGGAACTATTTGGTTGATTATAAGTGCGATGTTTTTTGGCGGTATTATGGAAGCCATTGGTGCTTTGAAACGGATTAGTCAAGCTTTGTTAAATGCTTTTAAAGGACATTTCGGGCTTTTTGCCAGTACGGATTTAACCTGTATTACTTTTAATGCAACGGCTTCGGATCAATATTTAGCGATTGTTGTCCCCGGAAAAATGTATAAACAAGCATTTGAAGATGCGGGATTGGCTCCGCAAAATCTCAGTAGAACTTTGGAAGATTCCGGAACTGTTACATCCGTATTGGTTCCTTGGAATACCGGAGGGGCTTATAATGCAAAAGTTTTGGGAGTACCAACTGAAAGTTATATTTTTTATGCCGTTTTTAATTGGCTAAGTCCAATTATGACTTTAATTTTTGCTTATTTTAAAATTAAGTTAAAATATTTGTATAAGAAATAAAAATTCTTATATTGTAAGCTCAAATAAATTTTAAAATTATGAGACTTAGCTTTTTAATTATTGTAATGAGTATGTTTATTACAGGTTTTTCCCAAGAAAATATAGATTCGGAAGAAAATACACAAAATGTATTTTTTGCTAACAAAGCTATTTATACTTATACAACTAATAAATTTAATGTTAGGTATATAGATGGAAAAATAGAAGTAACTAATACTATCGGTTCACCGTTTTTATTTAATGAAATGGTTCCCGGAAGATTAATTTTAGACGATAAGAATTTAAATTTCAGAAAAATAAATTATGATGCTTTTCAAGATCATTTTATAGTTTTTTCAAAATATGCTATCAAAAATACTTCTACTCAGCTACCTTTTTATCAATTGAATGATAACAGTGTAAGGATTGTTAATGTATTGGATAGAAAAAATGTTCCCAGAGTTTTTATACATGTTAACAGTTCCAAATTTATTGAGAAACCTGATACCAAATTCATGGAAATTTTCACAACAGAACCTTCCAAAGCTTATATTTTGGTTTCTTATAAAAAAATTCATGATAAGACGCACAGGAAAGTCGAATATATGTTGGAAACATGGGATAAAAAATATCAGTTTAAATTGAAAAAAAAATATTTTTTAAAAAATACCGATGGGTTCTTTGTTGAATCTAAATTGGGGAAATCCAATATTTTAAAATTTTTGAATGATAAAAAGCATACAAAAGAATTAAAAAAATTTATAAAATACAATAAGCTGAATTTAAACAACCCTGCTGATGTGCAAAAATTTTTGGAATACTATTATTCAGAAATATTAAATAAAAAATCAAAATAATTTTTTAATATTTTATGATTTTCAACCCGTGATGTATCGATTTCCATAATGGTGGAATTTGACATATTGTTGATAAATTGAGGAAATTTTTCTTCTAATGTTTTTAAGTTTTTTATATAAAAATATTCTAAACCGAACATTTCTACAAGCTTTTTTATTTTCAAATGATGTTGTGTAACAAAGAAATCTTTTAAAGCTTGTGTGGAAGAAGGACCGGGTATAAAATTAAAAATATCACCTCCGCCGTTATTGATAATTATTGCTTTGAAATGAGGAGGGATATATTTGTTCCAAAGCCCATTGCTGTCATAAAGAAAAGATAAATCGCCTGAGACTAAAAGTGTAGGTTTTTTTGAAGCCAAAGCTGCACCGATTGCCGTAGATGTGCTTCCATCGATACCGCTGGTTCCCCGGTTAGAAAAATGTATGTTTTCCGGGTGAAAATCAAACAATTGGGCATATCTTATAGCTGAACTGTTACCCCATTGAAGCATATATTTTTCAGGGATATTTTTTTCTAAAAAATCAAAAATTTTTAAATCAGAAAATTCGGTTTTATCTAAAAAAATACGATGTTTTTTTTTATTTCTTTTTTTGACCGATAACCATCTTTGTTGATAATTGCCTTTTAAATTCATTTGGTCATATATTCTAAAAAGCAATTGACTAAAAAACATTTCGGGAGTAGTATTAATATGTTCGGAAAGCGCTTCAAAAGTATCGGGAGCAATATCGGTAATTTCTATATGCCAATGGTGTTTGGGCTTATGATTGCGTAAAAAATGTTTTACTTTTTTTGAAATGATATTTCTTCCAATAGTTATCAGTAGATCAGGTTTGAGTTGTCGGAGTTGATTTTCGTTAAGACCGAAGATACTTTGATCGATATTATTTATAAAGTTCTGATGGTAAAGATTGGATATATTTTCATCCAAAACAATCAAATTTTTATCTTCGGATAATTTTGTTAATTGCTTTTTTAATATATTTGATGGATATAACTGTCCTGCCAATATCATTTTGTTTGGAGAAGTTTGCCAAATTTCCAATAATTCATCCAACTTTTTATCAGATATTTCAGGCGGTTTTAGTGTAAGTTTCAGGGATTGTTCCGGTGTATTTTCTTTATGAATTGTTTCGTATAAGGGTTCATCAAAGGGAATATTGATATGAACAGGTCCTTGTTTTTCAATAGATGTTTTGATAGCTTTTTCAACGTTTAATTTGTTATTCGGGTCTTTATTTTCATTTAAAGTAATATTAAAATAACTATGATTTTTAAATACATTATGTTGTCGTATGGTTTGTCCTTCTCCTTGGTCAACCCATTTTTGAGGTCTGTCTGCACTTACAATAATTAAAGGAATTTTACTGTAGAAAGCTTCGGAAATTGCAGGATAATAGTTTAACAATGCAGAACCCGATGTACAGACCAAAACAGCGGGATATTTTTTTTGTTGAGCTATACCTAATGCAAAAAAGCCAGCACTTCGTTCATCTATTATGCTATAATTATTAAAAAATTTTTGTCCGGTAAATTCAATTATCAAAGGAGCATTTCTGGAACCTGGAGAAATGATAATATCGTTTATATTGTATTTATATAAAGTCTCCGCAAGTAAGCGGGCATTTTTTTTAGCAGAATGTATATTCATTTGAGTTGAAAAAAATATATCTGCAAAAATAAGTTTTAATTATTAATTATGATATATCTAATGGATAAATGTATTATTTTAGCAAGAAAAAATTATGGCAGCAACTCCTTCAAATATGTTGGCTTTGGGAACAAAAGCTCCGAATTTTAGACTTCTGGATACGGTTTCCGGAAAAAAGCTTTCTTATGATGATATAAAAGGTAAAAACGGAACGGTAGTTATGTTTATTTGTAATCATTGTCCGTATGTATTACACGTAAATGGTGAGATTGTTAAGATAGCTAATGAATATTTACCTAAAGGTATTGGTTTTGTAGCTATTAGTTCCAATGATGTGGAGAATTATCCGCAAGATGCTCCCGAACTGATGACCGAACAAGCCAAAAGAGTAGGTTATCCATTTCCTTATTTATATGATGAAACCCAAGAGGTGGCAAAGGCATATAAAGCGGCTTGCACTCCCGATTTTTATGTCTTTGACAAAGATAACCAATTGGTTTATCGGGGGAGATTAGACGAAAGTACTCCAAAAAACAATCAACCTTTGACCGGAAAAGATTTAAGAAAAGCTTTGGACTTCCTTTTGGAAGGAAAAATTATTCCCGATAATGAACAAAAACCGAGTATCGGTTGCAATATCAAGTGGAAAGAACCGCCGAATATAAATTTACAAAAGATAGACTTCAAATAATTTGACATAAAAAATGAATTTAAAAATTTCCGATTTGCTTTTCGGTTATAATATCCCTTTGATTAAAAGCCCGATGCAAGTAGAAATTGAAGAAGGGACAATAATTGCCGTAGTGGGAAAAAACGGTATGGGTAAATCTACATTGCTTAAAACCATAGCCGGAATTATTCCTTCTTTATCAGGTGAGGTTTTTATTGATTCTCAAAGGATTGATAATTATAATATATCTAAAAAAATTTCGGTTGTTTTAACAACCAAACCTTTGTCCGCTCTAAGTGTTAAAGAGGTATTGAGTTTGGGAAGAATCCCATATACTAACAGGTTTAATCAGCTGAATGTAAAAGACAAACAAATTATTGAAAGAATAATAAAAAAATTAAATTTACAGTCGTTATTGAACAAAAAAATCAATCAGATAAGTGATGGAGAATTGCAAATCGTTATGATAGCCAGAGCATTAATTCAGGATACCCCCATTATAATATTAGATGAACCTACTACACATTTGGATTTGGATAATAAAGCGATTGTTTTGGGAATTTTAAAAGAAATGAAGGAGGAAGGTAAAATAATAATTTTCTCCACCCATGATATCAATTTAGTTTTATCACGGGTGGATTTAATATGGGTAATCAATAATAAAGAGTTTCAACAAATTTCAAAAGGTAAGGAAAGAGAAATTGTAAAAATTTTTCCTTCTAAAAATTTAATTTATGATGAAAAATGTAAGATTATACGTTTGATTTAAAACCAACCTTTTTTCTTTTTCTTAGTCTCTTCATCTACATCAATACTGAAATATTCATCGGCTTTCTTTTGGGATATTTCAACAACCTCCAGTACATAGTTGTTATAGTCTAAGCCTTTTTCTTCAATATAACCTTCAAAATACTTTTTAGCAGCATCTATTCCTGCATTATTTTCGATTTCTCGCAGAATATCCATAAGATTATCAATTTTATTGATACTCACTTGTGGAAGCATTTTTACTTCAAAGCGATAACCTTTAAAATCTCCGTCTTCGTTATAATGCTGTGTAGATCTTACAAAGCCCCAGTAGCAATCTCCATCTTTGGTTTTTCCTTTATAGAAAAAATAGGCTTTATCTTGCCCTTCAATCATATGAAGGATATTGTCCATAGCCATTTTGGGCGTATCCGGATCAAAAAGTGTAGAGAAATCTTTTAGAATAAGTTCATGGACTTTATATCCGGTAAATTCCGTAAAATAATTATTTACATATAATATTTTACCTTCGGGATTTACCCTGATTTTAAATTTTCTTGCAGGGTCTAACTGCAAACAATTTTTTGATTTACCCATATTTGTATTGTTAATTGTCATAATGCTTTATTTTTTAAAACCAAAATTTTCTTTTTTTCTTTTTAACGAATTTAAGGATATCATCTATATCCATATCATTGGGATCAGTAGAGAACAATTCTTTATCACTGACTTCCGTTGTCATATATTCTTTCAATTTTTTTTCTCCATTGAATTGATTGATAAGATAATCTTCCAATCTTTCATAGCCTCTATCTTCTAACCATCCCTTTAAATATTTCTCTGCAATTTCTATGCCATTTCCACTATTTTCTATTCCGAATAAAATATCATATAGTTTGGAAATTTCTTGTTTAACATTTGAAGGAAGATATTTTCTTCTGATATATATAGCAGTGGATTTATTTTCATGAATTTTGGATGTTATATCGGCAATCGTCCAAAAATATTCGCCATTTTTGGTTACATTCTTACTTGCCAGATAATAATGTTGACCATTATTAATATATTTCCAAGCCCTGTTTAAGATGACTTGTGGCATTTTAGGATGTTGAATGATCTCATGACTTTCGCCTAACAGATCTTTTTCGGTAAAGCCTGTTACATCAGTATATGACTTATTAATAAATTTAATTTTTCCCTCTTTATCCAATTTACATACAAGGGTAATATCCGGTTCTATTATTTTTTCTACTTCAAACATAATTTTTAATTTTTACCAAAAGAATCTTCTTTTCTTTTTTATACTTTTTTTAATAGCTTCTTCAGGAGCTAATCCCGTATAATCTTCATTATCGTTAATTTCCGAATTCATATAATCACTCAATTGTTTGGGATTAAGTCTTATCATATGATGAATAAAATCATCATAATTCATATTCAAATCTTCCAAATATCCGATTAAATAAGCTTCGGAAGCTTCCATACCGGCATTTTTTTCTACAGATAACAATGTATTATAAAACTCACTTATTTCTTTTTTTACTTCTTCAGGCACTGCTTTTCTTTTAGCATAATGAGTTTTAATATTTCCTTCCTCATCTTTAATAGTGCTAAAAGAACCTATTACCCAATAATAACTTCCGTCTTTAGCTAAATTTTTAACAAAAGCATAAATAGGTAAAGATTTATTTAGACGATTCCATAACAATTTAAAAATAACCTTAGGCATATCCGGATGACGTATAACATTATGAGGTTGTCCCATCAATTCCCACTCTTTATATCCGGAAATTTCCATAAAATATTCATTGGCATATTCAATGATCCCTTTCTTATCCGTTTTGCTCATAATTGTTTTAAACGGGTCCAAGATAATCTCATTATCTTTGGGTATTGGTCTAACAGTTTTCTTCATTCAAATATATTTAACAAAAATTCAGTTTGCAAATATATAAATAATTATTAATTTTATATGTGTTTTTTGTTACAAAGTATAAATTTTAAGAAATATTTGCAATATTATGTAAATATTTGATGAATATTCTATTAACTGTCTTGAGTTTTATCAATTAAAAAAATTTTGATAAAAATCCTTTCCTTTTATTTTTCTTAATAGCTTCTTCAGGAGATAAAAGTTCACTCTTTAACATATCTTTATCACTTATTTGGGCTTTCATATAATTTGTTAATTCTTTTTCAGAAAGTCCAAATATTTCTAAAATAAAATTATCATAACTTATATTCTTATCTTCTAATAATCCATACAAATAAGCATAAGAAGCTTCCATTCCACCTGTTTTTTCAATATCTAATAATAATTTATATAAATCATTAAAATATGCTTTAACATGTTGTGGTATAGCTTTTCGTCTGGAATAATAAGCTCTTACGGTGCCATCTGTATTATAAGTAGTTTGAAAATCGGTAACTACCCAATAGTAACTACCGTCTTTAGCTAAATTCTTAACAATTGCATGGATGTTTTGTCCGTTTTCCAATCTCTTCCATAATAATTTAAAAATAACCTTAGGCATATCCGGATGACGTATAACATTATGGGGTTGCCCCATCAATTCCCATTCTTTGTATCCGGAAATTTCCATAAAATAATCATTGGCAAATTCTATGATTCCTTTTTTGTCCGTTTTGCTCATAATGGTTCGCATAGGATCAAGAACAATTTCTCGATCAATTGGATGAGGTCTTTTTATGATTTTCATTTTAAATGAGTTAAAATTATTTGCAATAATGATAATAATTTATCAAATAAACAAATATTTTGATAAAAAAATTTATATTCATTTTTTATATGTAACTATTTTAACGTTTAAAACACAAATTTTTTTCTTTTTTTCTTATTAAAAAATTAAGGCTTTTATTATATGTAAAAATTTAACTATAATTTTTTATTTTTACGCCTAAAAGTATACTATTTAGTTTAAACGGATATAAGTTTCATTCATAATAAAATATACACATGAAAATAAGTCTAATCCAAATTGGAAAAACACAAAACTCTTGTCTTAAAAAACTAATGGAAGATTATTTTTCTCGTATAAAAAATTATATTTCCTTTCAATTGATTGAAATTCCGGATTTTAAGAAAAAAAATGCTACCAAGGATATGACTTTTTTCAAAAATAAGGAGGGACAAGAAGTGGTCAAAAAATTAACAACTTCGGATTTTATTGTTTTACTGGACGAAAATGGAAAAGAGTTTACATCCCGAGAATTTGCCGGTTATTTGCAAAAAAGAATGAATGCCGGAACAAAAAATTTGGTTTTCGTCATAGGTGGTGCTTATGGTTTTTCGGAAGAATTGTATCATAAGGCTAATGATAAAATAGCTTTATCCAAAATGACCTTTTCTCATCAATTGATTCGTCTTATATTTGCGGAGCAATTGTATAGAGCTATGACAATAATTAATAATCACCCCTACCACAACGATTAAAATATTTTTAATATGAACAATAAAAACTTTCCCAATTTCTTACATTTTTTATTAATACTCTTATTATATGTATTATTTAGTCTTCCTTTTTCATTGATAATAATGAATTTCCCAACTAAATTTAAGGTTTTGGGTATGCTGATTGCCTATATTTTTCCTTTGCTATTGACAATATGGGCGGTTAGAAAAATATTTGATAAAAGAGGAAAATTAAATTACACCCCCGGACATTTTCAATTGTTACCGGTGATAATAGTTGGCGCTTATGCTTTTCTTATAGTAGGAGAGTTTTTTACTATGCTTTTGCCCGAACCGAGTGGCTTTTTAAAAGAAATTTATGATTCTTTGACTGAATCTATGAAAATTCTTTTTCAAAATAAAATTTTGGGATTTATAATGATTGCAATCGCTGCTCCTATTTTGGAGGAAACTTTATTTAGAGGAGTTATTCTAAAATCACTTCTAAAAAAACATAAACCTTGGAAAGCCATTTTGTATTCTGCCATTGCTTTCGGTATTTTTCATTTGAACCCTTGGCAGTTTTTATATGCTACGGTGGTAGGTATTTATTTGGGCTATATCTATTGGAAAACCAAAAGTCTGTTTTATCCTATCTTAATACATTTTATGCTTAATGCTACTGCTTTTATTGCAGGTCAGTATTATAATCCCGATCAGAATATGGAAGAAATTTTATCGGATAAATATAAAGCCGGATTTTTATTGTGGGTTTTGATTGCTTTGGTTACAATATATTTTATTTATAAGTATTTGGATAAATATTTCTCAGATGAAAAACCTGTTTTTTATATGGCTACCGGAAATTCTCATAAAATTGATGAAATAAATGCTATTTTGGGAAATAAAATCCAAACCAAAAGTATCAAAGAGCTGGGACACGATGGAGATTTGTACGAAACGGGAACTACTTTGAAAGCCAATGCATTGCAAAAAATGAGACAAATTTCCATTCCTTATGATGCCAATGTTATTGCGGACGATACCGGCTTGGAAGTTGAAGCGTTAAATGGTGCCCCTGGGGTTTACAGTGCCAGATATGCAGGAAAACAGGCAACTTATCAAGACAATGTTAATAAATTGTTGGAGCAAATGAAGGAGAAAGAAAATCGTAATGCACAATTTCGCACGGTGGTGGCAGTAAGCAATGGAAATGAAGAAAAAACTTTTGAAGGCATTGTCAAAGGCAAAATTATAGATGAACCGAGAGGAAT
>Ga0256833_1001605_pt1 | contig 16525 bp, 14 predicted proteins | sample 356284metaG_FD_190535 | JGI IMG/M metagenome (GOLD analysis project Ga0256833, IMG submission 190535) | Hydrothermal vent microbial communities from Mid Atlantic Ridge, Atlantic Ocean - 356-284 | ecosystem: Environmental > Aquatic > Marine > Hydrothermal vents | place: Atlantic Ocean: Mid...
GATTTTAAAATCAAAAACACATCGCTGCTATTCACAAAAGAAAATACGATGAACAGAATGAACAACTGTTTGTATCTTGCAGGCGCAATTCCCCAGAATTCTTTATAACTGTATTTTCTCCCTTTCACATTTTCCGGTTTTTTCACTTCCGGATCTTTAACGGTAAACGTAAAAATAACGGTGAGCACTGCCGGCACAATCGCCGCAATATATACGAAGCGGTAACCTACATCGAAAATTTGCAACAGTGCAATTGCAACCAACGGACCTACAACCGCACCTAGCGTATCCATTCCCCTGTGAAATCCGAAAACCGCGCCGGTATTACCATCTGCATTTGCGGCAAGAATAGCATCACGCGGCGCCGTTCTTATTCCCTTCCCCACTCTGTCCAACGTTCTCGATATAATAACGGTAGATACTCTGGGAATAAAGCCCGGAAGTGGTTTTACCAACGAAGACAATCCGTAACCTAAAACAACAAACACCGAGCGTTTTCCCAACTTATCGGAAAGATTCCCGAAATATCCTTTTAACAATCCTGCGGTAACTTCCGCAATGCCTTCAATCAAACCTACCAACGACATCGAAGCCCCAAGCGTAACAGTTAAAAACAAAGGCGTTACGGGATAAAGCATTTCACTGGCAAAATCGGTGAAGAAACTTATCAATCCCAATAAGAAAACTTGTTTGGGTATTTTCTTGAATAAACGCATCCGGCTCCGTGAATTCGTTAGACCGAAAAATAAAAAATTTCACACTGGAAAAAACAAAGTTACAGAAAACAAAATTATTTTCACGATTACCGGGAAAATTAATTTTTTATAGTTGAAAAATTGAAAACAACTTATATCTTTGTAATTAACTGTTTGAAACTTATTGAAAACGACCCCCAAACTTTTTTTGAGGTATATTATGGAATTTTACGAACTACACCCTGAAAATCCGCAAATCAGATATATTAAAAAAGCTGCGGAAACTTTAAGAAACGGTGGAGTTATAATTTATCCGACCGATACGGTTTACGGTTTGGGTTGCGATATTTTCAACAAGGAAGCATTGGAAAGAATCTTTTTTATTAAGCACGAAGCTCATACGAAATTGCTTAGCTTTATTATCCCCGATTTCAAAAATATATCCCACTACGCAAAGGTTTCGGATATGGCTTTTAAATTGATGAAAAAGTTAACACCCGGACCTTACACGTTCGTTCTGCCCGCCGCCAAAGACGTTCCGAAAAAATTATGGACAAAAAGGAAAACCGTGGGAATCCGTTTGCCCGATTGCAAAGTAACCCGTATGCTTGTTGAAGAATTGGGCAATCCGGTTATAAGCACAAGCGTAACAAACAGGAAAGGTGAAATTTATTTCGATCCAGAAGAAATTAAAAGGTTTTTCAATCCGCATGTCGATTTGATGCTTTCGACAGGAGCTTTAACAGGCAAGCCGTCCACCATAATCGATTTAAGCGGTGACGAACCGGAAATTATCCGGGAAGGTGCCGGTGACGTAAGCATGCTTACATACTAAGTTAATATTTTAAATTCAATATTTTTTATTATGTTTTCCGGTGGGCGAAAAACGCATTTGCCTGGGCACTTGGCATAATAATCATTTCATTTATATTTGCGTGCGGCGGACGCGTGGCGCAAAATATAACGGCTTCGGCAATATTATCACCGGTAAGAGGTGTAAGCCCTTCGTAAACTTTTTTGGCTTTTTGTTCGTCGCCGTAAAAGCGTACGAGACTGAATTCCGTTTCAACCATGCCGGGATCTACAGTGGAAACCCTCACTCCTTTTCCCAACAAATCCAATCGTAATGAACGGGTAATAGCCGTAACGGCATGTTTGGTAGCGCAATATACCCCGCCCCCTTTGTATGCTTCGTGTCCGGCAATAGAACCGATGTTAATTACATGTCCGCTTTTTCTTTCCACCATTCCGGGCACAACGAATCTTGTTACGTACAACAATCCTTTAACATTGGTATCAATCATCTCTTCCCATCCGTCTATGTTATCTTCGTATAAAGGATTAAGTCCCCTGCCCAATCCGGCATTGTTCACCAGAATATCGATCTTTTTCCACTCATCCGGTAATGAATTTATCACCTCTTCAACTTTGTTTTTATCCCTTACGTCCAATCTTCTTGTTAAAGTTTTTACTCCGTCTTTATCTGCTAATTCAGCGGCTAAATTGTCCAGTCTTTCTTTTCTTCTTCCTATCAATATTAAATTAGCGCCTTCGCGGGCAAATGCTTTAGCCGTTGCCTCACCAATTCCCGATGTAGCGCCGGTGATAAGTACTATTTTCCCGTTAAGTTCCGTTTTCATGTTTACCCCTAATTTTGTGTATTAGAAATTTAATTTATTTTTTCTTAAATCTCTGAAAAGAAATAAATATAGGATTTCGAACGTCTTAGGAACAGTGTTCAAAACTATTGTTTGGATATTCTATCAACAATATGATTTTTGAACTAAATAAATGTTATTTACAGATTGGTGTAAAGAAAACGGGCATCGTCTGCCCGCTAATTATGTGGAAGAGGATTTGGGTCATATTTTACTCGAATCTTCCGTAACCAACGGCTGTTTTAGCGCCAACGCCAAATTCTTTTAATGCATCTTTAAGTAATTTCTCGGCTTTTTCAAGTAATTTATCCGCTTTATCTTTCGGGACAGAAGGTTTAACCCCAATAACAAATTTAAAGGTGGTGTTGGCAACCGTTAAAAATTCAATTGGCGTTGGGTTGAAATAATCGGCCGGTGGTATTTCATTTTTTGTATCGGAATAATAAGGACCGTAATGAGGTGTCATAATATCTTTTTCAATTTGTACATCTTCAACGGGAAAAGCATCGAAAAAGATTACTTTACCACTTTGCTCGCCAAACTTATCCGTTTTTGAATTTCCGAATATTTCACGGTAATCTTCAAAGTTTTCAACAAAATATTTGTCAAGTTTTTCTCCGGCGTGTTTTTGGTCATAATCGAAGTTTGAGGGTAAATTTTTTTGAATAAACCAACTTCTCGTAATTCCTTTAAGTGCTTGCCCCGGGATGTAAGGAATTCCGTAAATATGGTGAAATGTTAGAGAAACTTCATAAACCGACTCATTACCCATTCCAACCATCATTCGCCAAGAGTTGCTTAATTTAAACTTCGCTTTTGAAGACAAATTGTATTTATCGATACTTTCATAATAGTTTGAAAGTTTTCTTTTTAATTTTTGTATATCTATGATTTTATTGTCTATTAATTTTGGCTTAATTTCTATTTCCTTTTTCTTGTTGTTTTTAGCCGCTTCAAAAAGAGGAAATTTATTAAATACAAGTGAGTCGTTATCAAATTCATAACCCCTCATATTTAATAGCACGTCTTTTGGTAAATACCAATTTTGTTTAGGCGTTACGTCTTTTGCGTTGGTTGTGTTCCCAAAATTCTCGGCTTTAAAAAGAACAACTGTTTCTTTGGGATAAAGGAACTTTTCATTTTTTGTTATCTTAAATTTAGCATTTCCAATATTTTTAACATTAATTGTTATTGAAATATAATTTTCAAATTCATTAATATCTTTAATTATTCCATCGTAAAGTTCATTTTCTCTAAACATTTTTTGTTTATTTTTTCCATTATGTTGTTTACCCATTATTTACTCCTTTTTCGTTAATCCTTCGACAAAACGTTTTGTCCAATTTAGATATGCGAGAACTTCTTTTGTTAAGGCTCTATATTCAAAAGAAGAAATTTCCATTATTTTTTTTGTTAAAGTTTTAAAATCCTTCACGTTTTCCAAATCAATGATTTTATTATCCGTTTCCTTTAACCAGAAAAGTAAACAATCTCCGATATGCAAGTAATCTTTCTCTTTTGAAAGCATATACGCAAATGTAGCACCTAAACCGTTCGTTTTTATTAACATCGGTATATTTTTAACATGAGAAGAAAATTCATCTTTTTTATTATCTTCAATTATTTTAAGAGTGTTTTCTATACAATCATATGCATTTTTAGCTCTACGTTGCTCTAACGTTTGAATATTATTCCCCATTGTTGCCTCCTTCGATTTCTCTAACTTCAACAATACCTTTGCCAAGAGTTGCATTTCCTCCGATTTGTATTACCTCGGGAAGACTTTCTCTGAAAAATTTAAATACTAATTCTTCTTCGTTGTTAGAAACCTTAAAAATTCCTTTTAGATCTTTTTTCTGAAAAATCGGGCTTGTAAATGTTGTAAAGTATAATACCGTTTCTGCAGGTAAATATTCTTCATTAAATAAAGCCCTTGTTGCAACGGTACCGGTTGTATTATCAATTTTTGTTCTGGTAATCACTTCCGTGGCAAGATTAACAAAATCCTTGAAACTATCATCGTCAATGATAACAAGGCGTTCCGTAATATCATTAATACCGGTAAGTTTCTTTAATTCCGTAACAATTTGTTTATCTTCCTTTAAAACAGGGAAAGAATATTCTTCGAGAATAACATTTTTATTAATTGCGATAAAAGATTCATTGGAAACAACGGCATTATTATCAAGTTTCTCGGGAACACTTAAATTGGCTACTATACCGGAAAGTTCCAAATTCTTTTTAAATTCTTCAAGAACCATAGGTGAAGTGATCCAGGCAAAAATACCTTTTGCAGATTTTACAGGAAACAAAAGAATTTTTGCATCCGAAAAACCTATTGCACCGGCAAATTCAGAATTATCCTTAAATTTTTTAATGACATCTTCATCAAGCCCATCTTCGTCATAACCAAATACAAGATTAATTGTATGTTGATAATTTAATAATAGTTTAATACTACCATTGAACTTATCTAAATCAATGTTATCTTCAGAGAGAAGTTTTTCCAATATTTCTTTTTTCTTTTCATTGTTAATATTTTCCAATGCTTCGCGGATACTTCCTTTTAAAGAAGAAGCCTCGATTTTGGGGAAAGAGGTATGTTTTTCACGTTGAATTGGCAAATCAACAATTCCCAAATCGCTTCCGCTACCGACATGCATAGGTGAAATAGTTCTTATCACGAAAGGTTTTGATAGTTTGTACATAATTTTTATCTCCTAAATGCTTATTGGTATTAATTCTCTATTTTTTAAATTATCGTATTTTTGTTTCATTTGTTGCACGTATGTTTTGTCATCTCTTTCAGATTGAATTCTCACAAAATTGTAGATAATTAATTTTTTATTTTCTTCATATTTATATTGTATTCTGTATTGAGCGCTGCAACAGTGTGTTTTATAAACCCACGTATCCTCTAATTGTGCATGTTTAATTTTATTATCTTTTAAAATTCTAAAATCTTCCAAAGAAAATGAATTTATTTTTTCATACATCTCACTGAATATAATATTTAACGTTTTTTTATCTGCATAATCAAAATATTTTGATTGCTTTGGTAAATAAATCCGTTTGAACGACTTGTATTTGTTCCACAATATCAAACCCAGAGGTTCTAAATATAAAAGAGAAAAATTGCCGTCTTTCACTTCACCAATAATATCTGTAGGGAAATCATACAATTTGTTTTTCTCAATAAATTCTTTTTTGGACTGTTCAATATCTCCTGCAGCAAGCTTTTCAATTACATCAGAATACTTTTCAAATACACCATAGTCCATTGTAATTGGGGTTTGTGGTAATTTTATCAATTGCTCACTTTCTTCAAATATGTAAACTGTTGGAACATAATGAATTTGAGCCCAAATTGTTAAATAAGGAATTAATCCCTTAAAACCGCCGGTAATATTAAGAATAACATTAGAAAAATATTCACCGGAAATCTTGTTTAGTTTTTCAATGAGATTATTTAAACCGATTTTTAGAAATTTATTTCTGTCAAGTACATTTATTCCGGTAACAGTATCAATTTTAGCTGAAATATTAATACCTTGATAAAGATTATATTCTTCGAAGAAATGTTTAAGAATTTCCGCAGCAAGTTTGGATAGGACAGTATCCGAAGTTAGAAAATATATCTCAATTTCATTCTCGTTAATTTCTTTTAGTAATTTATTTATACTACTAATTTCAGCAGAGGCATGGAAATTAATAAATGATTTTTCCGTTAGCACCCAATTCCCTTGCGATTTCATAATTCCTTTTAACCATAGATTTTCAATAGTTTCTTTTAGTTCTTTAATTTCATATTTAAAATTATCATAGTTCGACACTCCTTGATTCTTTAAATTATTAATATCATCCCTTATATCTTTGTAATTTTTTTCACCAAAAGTAGACTTAACGTCAATATCCATATAATTGGTGAATAAAGACGCTCCTACTGTTGTAATTATTTTTTTCATTTTAATACTCCTAGATAGGTTATTCCATAACCCATTTTACTTGTTCCAAATTCGGAAATTGATTTCGAATGAAAGATTTGCGGTAATGAGTTTTTATCCTCTGTCAATAGCTCGAAGTAATAAACTGAACCGGCTGGAACCGCTTTTTTCATTGGTTTCGGCTTGTTGTTTGCCATATCAAATCCTCCGATATTTAACGGCTTACCTATGAAAGCGGAAATAAGTTTTAACTTGATACCATTAATCTCTCCTTCAAAAGTTTTTTCGTCAATCCAAGAAGGCAACCAACCTTTTTCGAAAATTGCCGGTGTTGAAAGATAAACTTTGAATGTAGAGCCAATATTCAAATCATCAATAATATCTATTTCCGGTTTTTCGGAATCAATTTCAATTTCGGTAATTTTGTTTTCCGCACCAAGTTTGGCAAACGAAATATCAAGACTATCAATTCCTTCCGTTTCTACTCCAAACCTAAAATAATTATTCTTCGCATCGTTGTAACGCTTCATATCGACACGATAAAGTTTTCCTTCAGCTGTTGTTCTCGTTAAATTTTCTCTTCCAATTCCCACCTTAGGTTCGCTTAAAATATAATCGGAAAGTCTAATCACTGTAAATGATTGAGATAATTCCGTCAAATATTTTTTTAACTCAACGTTATTAAAAAATCCCCCTTCTATGTTTTCAACTTCTTCATTTAACGAAAAATAATTCACTTTATTTATTTCCGTTGCAAATTCGAAATCCGCTTTCGTTAATTTTATTACGGAATATCTTTTTTTAATCTTTTCTCTATTTTTAACTTGAAAATCCTTATTCTTAATTTCAACAACATCAAGCGGTAAGGGGAAATACGTATTCCCACCCAATTTGTAATAGATTGATTTTATTTCTATTTTATCTGCCGCAGGGTCCATTTTATTTTCAACAACTTTTTGCAATTCTTCGGGATGTGAGGAGTAATACACTGATTTTATTGCTCCGTACAGCACGGAAGGATTTGGCAATAAATTTCCGTCCGCCCAAGTTTCACTTCCCATCGAAAACGGTTTTCCATCTTTGAAAAACAATGTATCAAGCGGGTTAAATAAAATATTCATCATTCTGCTCCTTCAATTTTTCTGTGAATAAAATCGGCAATATTCAATGCTGCAAAAAAGTTGTCGATATTTTCAACTTCGGAAAAGTTCAATAGATTATAAAGTGCATCTTCCATTTTTTCTTTTAACATTTTCTTCTTTTGTTGAAATTCTTCTTTGGTTTCGTCAGCTTTCTTTTTTAACATAAAAGAATTGCTAACTAAACGCTTAATTTCCAATTTTAATATCTCGTGAATTCTTTTCTCTTCGTTTTTTTCCTCTTTCAATTCATTACGCAACAGATAAAATTCTTTGTTAAGATTTGTAATAAAAGTATTTGAAAATTCTTTGTTAACCATTCCGTTTGTAATAATTTCTAATTGGTCCCAAGCTTTTGTAAGTTCATCCAGTGTGCCCCATTGAAATGTCGCTTGATGAATTTCTCCCGAATGTTTTAGGACGGCAAGCGAAAAAGCATTTTTCTCGTCGGAAAATTCTTTAGCGTTTTTCTCTAATTTTCGTGCCCATTTAATAACTTCGGAAAGTGGCATTTTGTAATGGGCTATTACAATACCGGCTGAAAAAGTTAAATTTTTATTTCCCTTTTTAATGTCAATTAAATTTTTGTTTATTTTTTCATCGTATGCTTCTCTTAAATTTCTGGCAATATCAAACAAGCTTGTCAAATTGATAAAACCCATAAAATCTTCGCCACCTGAAAAAATAACTTTTCCGAAAGGCTCTTTTAATATTCCGTCGTTTTTATTCGGACTTCCCACACTCTTGGAAAATTCGCCTACGCTTTTGGACAAAGTGCTGTGAAATTCTTTAAGATTGTAGCCTTCATTAATATTTTCGCCCGAAAGCCACTTACCCATACTGTCGCCATCGAACATCATTAAAGCGTAGTATTTAATAAACGAGCCTAATTTTTCCTTTGTTATTTTTTCTTTTAACTTATAATATTTGTTTTGGGCACCATTTAATTGTGAAGTGATTTTTTGTTTTTTGAAATATTTCTTCGTAAGGTTTTCCTCATATAGTAGTTGATGATCGAATTGTCCTTTGAAGTGTTCTTTATACTCCACATATTCATTCCAATTTTTAATTTTATCCTCAATGTTCATTACCGAGATATGAGCTGTTGATGGGAAGGATTGTTCTTTGTAAAATCTTTTAGTGAAACAAACGGCACAAAGACCTTCATTTTCAGCTAAATCATTAACATTTTTAATAGCATCTTTTTGGTAATAAGCGGGCATACTGTTTTCGTTACCATAAAAAAGAGCATTTCTTTCACCGCATAACGAACATTTACGATTCCCCGTTTCATTTGTTTGTTTGAACATTTTCAAATTTTTCACCGAACCGAGCGAGGTTTCAAGTTGCCTATATTTTTCGGTATAATTGGAATCGTTATCCAATTCAACCGCCGTCCAGTATAAGAAAAGAAAATTTTCAATTTGCTCGTCGAAAAATTCGGGTTTTCTTTTCACGCCAAATTTTTTATTAAAAATTCCATCTGCAACAGAATGGAAATGCTCTTTTAATTTTTCGGTAACGTAATTACCGATTTCATTAATTTTTTCCTTGTTTTCAACTTCTATTTCAGCAACAAAACGATTGGGTTTGTTCTCCACATCTTTGTGCGGGAAAATTATAATATCTTCTTCTTTAGAATATCCGGCAGATTCTTTCGTAAATTCTATGGCTTTGTCTGTAAGATCACTTAATAATTGACTACCCGAAAATAAGTCCCTTGTTTTTCTTGCCTGTGAAATAAAGCTTTGCACAGGCGTTATTGAAAATAAGAATAGGTGTTTTTTCATCAATTGTTCTCCTTAATGTTTTTCTTGCTAAACGAGATGTTTCTTGCTTTGAAATGTTCTTCAATTAACTCATTAAATTTTTCATCAACTTTTTTTAATTCATCTGATAAATTTTTTATGGTAAGATTATGTAATTTCAATTTTTTTAGAGTTGAATCGTTTACTTTGTAAATTGGCATTGTAAGAATTTGTCCTTCATATTTTCCGTCATCCGTTTTATTAACATGGATAAAAATATGCTTGCTTTTTCGTTCAAATATTTCTTCCCTTTTTGCACCTTTTGTTGGCGTGGCAAATTTTACTCTCCAATAATATTCGTATTTGTTCTTATCTAATTCAACTCGACTCAAACGGTAAACATTACCTAAAACGTTTAGAGTCTCTTGCCAGTAATCAAATTTTTGATTAACCTTATAAATTTTACTTTCTGTTGAAAAAAATTGATATAAATTGGGTGATGAAATGTTAATATTATTTAGAATATTTTGAATATCAATATTTTTATTACCATTAGTTGTTTTAATGTTTATTATTTTAAAATTACCAAAACCGTTATGGGCTTTTGAACCTAATCCACCAAAATTGGAAAGCAAAAGAAAAGCATTAGTAACATCACTTATAAATTTTGGATTATAAAATAAAAGTTCAATTGAAAATTTACTACCAGGTGCAATCGATGGTTTCCATTTATTCTTAAAATATGGACCAAATCCTAAGTATTCTATTGGGCTTACTTTAATGTCTTTTCTGTAAAATTTTGGATTATCGGCTATAATCTTTTTGAAAGAAAAAATAGATTGGGAACTTTGAATTATTTTATTTGCCTTATGAATAATAGCAAACGATGATTTCCTTGCATCCTCACCACCCCCACCAAAAATCTCCGTTTCATCTTTTTTTAATGTTTCCAAATCTAAATTACCTAAATTATCTGAATTTCCGTGCATTGCTCTCCACCAAAATCTTAATGCGCCTTTTAAGCTTGGGGGACGCAATTCAAACGACTCTTGCTTTGCACCTGCAAGGAACATGGGTGTTAATACTTCACATTCAAATGTTATTTTTTCCATTTATTACCTCGTGTATTATTGTAATTTCTTTTTCATCCTATTCCCACTCCACCGTAAACCCGTTTTTGTTAACGGTTACCTTGGGTGGTTTTAATCCGGTTAGGATTCTGATAGCAGTTATGCCACCTGTTACAACTAATAATGCACCACTTATAACCATTAGTCCTAATTTACTTGTCGGTTCGGGATCAAGAATTGCGGACCTAATCATAAAAGCACCGAAAGAAGACGTTCCCAAAGCAATTAACACTCCAACCAACTCTTTTGGCGAAATGTCTGCTTTTTTACCCATTTCCAGAAGTGTATCGAATACGGGATTAATATTAACATTTCCGTCATCGATAATCTCGAATGGGATTCTCTTTTTATAGTATTTTGCCATTTTCTTGAACCAAGCGTTTTCCGAAGTTTTAATTGTTTCTTTCTTCATAATTTTTAATAACTCCTATTTTAATTTTTTCAAAAAATAAGAGTTGTTATTTTTGGATTTTTCCAAGTCAAAATCATTTTTCTCCGTAATAAATTATTTCGCCAACACGTACATCTTTGTTTGCTCTGCTTTTATAAATTACAATTGCAGATTTTTCAAAACCAACAACTTTCGATTCTAAGGGCGGGTAATTCAAAGCCACAAAGCCCGAAATTTTGTTTATGAATTTCGGCATTATCATTCCCGTTGCAAAGTTAGGTCGTAAATTGTCGAGTATAATTATATTATCGCTTGTAAGTCTTCCTAATTTTTCAAAAAATTCATTCAATACTGTAAGTTTATTGGAAGGGAAATTTATATCGTTAAATCGATAAATTGTCGCATTCGTTTCGTTACCCTGTGAACTTAAATAAACACGGGTGTTTCTGATTATTTCAATTGAAACAACTGGAATGCCGCTAACCGGAATATTGTTTTTTAAATTTTCAATTATCTTCTCCAAATAATCGTTACCGAAAATTTCGATTATCAATTTTTCGAAATCGTTGAAATTGTTAAAGGTAATAAATTCGGTAACTTCGGGCTTTTCTTCGGAAATAATTTTTTGCTTTCTTTCGATGCTTTCAACTTCTTCGATCGATAATCCGCCGGAGTTTTCGGATAGCGAGCCGCTGAAAGCATAATTTTGCGGAATTTTTTCATTCAGCAAAAACGAAACAAATGCAACGCCCATTGCAAGCTGCATCGAATTTCCGCTTATTTCCGAAACTGCGAGATTAAAATCGTTGTAAGGTTTTACAATTTCTATCCCGATCCGTTCAAATTTCCAATCCAGAACAGCAGAAAGAATATCGGACGCATTTAACTTGCGGTGCAAAAATCCAGCGATAAGATTTTTTACATACTCCCACGATTTGTAAAAATCAATTTCCGTATCGAGCCCATTTTTACTTTTAACAACTCTTAAAGTAAAAACACGATCGTCGCTGTTTTCATTGTCAATAACGGGGAAGTAAGTTTCGCCGGGATTTTGAGGGATGAGTTTTTCGTAATAATTTTTTGCTGATTCGATTTGTTTTGTAATATGTAATGTATCTTTGATTGATAAATTATTATTAGAAAGCCGAGATTCGAATTCTTTCTTAGCTTTGTTGAAATTACCTATTTGGAAATTTTTGTTTTCCCTCACTTAATTCCAAAATTTATTTGAACAAAATTTTTCTTTGCCAGTTAATATTATTGATCAATAAAATTAATTTAGCTTCTTTCGATTTTAAAGATTTTAAATCAACATCGAATGTGTAAACACTTGTTAGAATTTGTATACCCGGCTCAGTTCCGGAAAAAACACTTTTGGCGTTAATAATTTCGTTTCCCAATTCCAATTTAATTTCGTCAATATTAATATCTTCCTTAGCATAAGCAATCAAAAGCATATTGTTACGTTTGAGGTCGAACGATAAATAAATTTCTATTTTATCGGTTTTGTAAATATTTTCGGAAGGCATTTTCCCAATCTCTTGCCAGAAGAGTAGTTCCGTTTCTTTGTTTGAAATATCGTCAGCCGCCAACTTATTTTTTGCAAAACTGTAATAGCCAACGTTTTCTTCATTTATTGTTGTAACCTTACTTATTTTATCCTTATTTAGGTATGCAGAAATATCGATAATTATTGCATCGTGTGATTTTTCGTTAGCTACATATTCGGCTTCGTCCAATGTTTCTTCATAATAATTTACCGCTTCGATATGTTCTTCGTGCAGTTCGTCAAGAATTTCAGAAATGATAAAATCTTGATCATCGTCATAAATGAATTCTCGGTTTTTCAACGAATTTAGAATTTGCTGTAAAGTTTGTTCGGGCACCTTTCCTAAAAATAAATCGATTTGCCTTTTATGAAGCGGACCATCGGTAATCCGTAAAGTCAATTTATCTACTGCTAAAAATTTATTTTCGTCTTTACTGATAACAACATCATTCCCGTCGTTTAAATACAAAAGTTTTGTTATTACAACGGCACGAAAAATACCTTTATCTTCATCAAGGACTTTTGTAATCAAATAATCTCTACCTGCATCAACGCTTGTCCAAATTTGTCCCTCTTCTATTTTTTCAGGTTGGTTTAGTATATTTTTTATAAATTCATCCATTTTTTCAATCCTCCAAATCAACGTTTAATTCTTTTGATAATATTGTAAACAACAAATTTTGATATTTTGGAAATTCGGTTGGTTCAATATCGTCATCAATACTCATACTTGCTATAAATTTTTTAATGTAATTATCAACACTCGATTTAGAAATTCCGAATTGATTTGCTATTTCTTCCAACGTAATCTTCCCATAATAATGGAATAAAAAAAGCTTACCGTAAATTTCAAATTTATCTTCTAAAATTTTTCTTACTCTGTTAATCCAAATCATAATTAAATCCGTTGTCTCAATTTTATCGGTAATAAAATCATTATGTTCTTGAACCGTAATTTTATTTTGTTCGGAATCATCATTTATTTCTTCAACAATAACCGCTTGATAAATGTTGGAGTAAATTACGAATTTCAAGAAAACTTCTTTTATATCAGAGTCATTAACTTCACAATTTTCCAAATATTCCGTAAAGATTTTTTTCAACAACGCGATAACGCGTTCGGATTTTATTTGTTTACCTTTGAAAATTGGGAAATACTCGATAATATCATCAATTAAACAGTCCTCATCTTTCGCATTATTTGTTGCCAGCGAATATTTCCCATTTTCATAGGAAAGGAAACCTTCATCCACCAAAGCAGCAAGTGCATTTTTAACGTGCTTACGAATTTTATTTTTTTCTTGATACAAATCATCTTTAATTCGGTAAACGGAATTAGCCATAGTTGTTCGCAAATAACCATAGATTCTTTTATTGTTTGTATCGTTGTCAATTTGTGTTTCTTGCCAAATTTCTTTTCCATAACTATATATGTCCACAAAAACCTTTTGAGTAATTTCGTTACAATCTTCTTCATTATAATAATTGTAATAAATACCTTTACACAGCCATTTAAGATTGTTCAAAAACTCTTTGATTGTTCTCGGATTTATATTGCCACTGGATTTTTCCTCAAAAAACTTTCTAAAGTTATTAACAATATTACTTTTATTACCTTTCTCGGACATTACATATTCCCCAATATATTTTCCAATTTTTTAATTCTTTCGGTTGAAAGATCGGTAAACCTTTTATCCAATTGCCATTGTACGGCGAACCAACTAAAATGTATTAAAAACCAGGTTGTTTTATTTAAATTTTCAGGCGGGACTTTTGCCTTTAAAATAACTTCGCCTTTATTTAATTTATCGTGATCTCTACTTGTGCCGGGGGCAAGCCAAATTTTACAACGTTCACAAAATTGATTAGGTGTTTCAAGAACTACTGCGGGACGCATTTTATCCTTCATAGTTTCCAATCTTCGCTTTTTATCGAAAGGAACGTATCTATCGTGTATGCCCCAAACAGAACCAAAAGTCATACCAGCTATTCTATGTTCGTTGATTTCTTCGTAGTTTTTTTGCCGGATAAATTTTTTGATTTCTTTTCTCTTTACTTTATGTACTTTTTTCAATTCTTCTTCAAAAAGCATTCTTTTCATACTGCAGCTTCCTTTGAATTGATATTTGTAAAGATGGATGTGTTTATATTTAAATTAAGATTTTTTCCTGCAAAAGTAAAATAATAAACTACTACAGTATGAATCTTAAATCTTTATATCATATTAATCAGGATTTTCAAGAATTTTGATGACTAAATACCAAATTCGAAATTATTATTCAATATATATAAACTGAGTTGGAAAGAAGGAAAGATGGATTTAATGCTCAAAAATTTTAGATCTTTTCACGTATTCGACAATCTCTACGACTCAATTTCCCAATCATCAAATACAAAATTATCAGTAATTAAAGAAATTTTTATCTATAGATAAGATAAATTTTGTTAAAATCACAATTGTCCTACTAATTATAATATAAATTGTTAGCTATTGCTACGCCGGTGATAAGTACTATTTTCCCGTTAAGTTCCGTTTTCATGTTTACCCCTAATTTTGTGCATTAGAAATTTAATTTATTTTTTCTTACTTTACACTACCTCCTTTCTGAAAATGATATTTTAATTCGGATAAATTATTCTTGTTTTGAGTGGCTATTTTTTTTATATTAAAATACCTTAAAATCTTTTTTTAGCCATGAACACTTATACAAATCTAACAGACATATCCAGTTTACAAGAAAATCAACAAACAAATCACATTATTTATCAACTAATATAACGAGGGAGGTATGTTAAAAAAAGCTCATCCTGCAATGTTCGGCATAGTGTTTTTCTTAATGTTCGCTATGCTTGGACAATTGTTAGCTCAACAAACTCTTGAGGATGTAAAGCAAGCACGGGGCTTGGACGATAATGATGTTCTAGCCGCCGTGAAAACTTTCATGCCCCGAGGGGGAAGAGACGAATATTTTGCATTCGTCGGTACGGGTAACTCCGGTACAATGATTGTATACGGAATTCCCTCCATGCGTATCTACAAATACGTAGGTGTATTTTCACCCGAGCCCTGGCAAGGTTACGGATACGACGATGAAAGTATGCTTATGTTAAAGAAAGGCTCGTTAGACGACCGCATCTACAATTATGGAGATATGAGATATCCCGCCCTTTCCGAAACCAACGGAGAGTACAACGGTAAATATCTCTTTTACTCCGACGGCGCAAATTCCAGAATTGCAATGCTTGGTTTAGACGATTTCGAAACAAAACAAGTTTTACCACACCCGTTATTCGTTAACTGCTTCCCGGGTGTTGCGGTTACCGAAAACACCGAATATGTAATTCAATCGAGCCAATATCCCGCTCCGTGGGAAAACAAAACGGCTGACCCGGAAAAAGAATTCGATTCCAAATTCAAATCCGGCGTAACATTTTGGAAATTTCTCGATCCGAAAGAAGCAACACGATCCGGACATCATATCGGTCGTATGATTAAAGAAGAATCTTTCACATTGGAATTGCCTCCTTTCACTCTCGATTATTTCGATACCGGAAGAGAAGGTAGCAAAAATTTCGTTGTGGGTTTGGCATCGAAAGACGGAAAGAATTTTATTTATGTAATCGATTACTCTAAAATTCAAAACAAAGTTACTTCAAGATTTAATGAAGCTAACATCGTTTCAACAAAAGCAGCCGTTGATGCAAAAGGCCTGGCGATGATTGAATTACCCGAAGCCGCACGCAAAGTGAAAGTTACACCCGACGGTAAATATTTCATTACCGCAAGCGATAACGCAATGGTGTTCGATTTCGATAAAGTTGCATCCGCACTTTCAAACGGAACTTTCAGCGGAAAAACTGCGGGCGATATTCCGCTTATCGATGCCGCTTCCGTGATGAAAGGAAAAGTAAACATCGGCAAAGATGTTATGGACTTGGCTTTCGATTACAGAGACGGTGTTGTATATGCTTCCGCATTCAGCGATAAGAAAATCGTTCGCTGGAATTACAACGATATGAAAACGGAAGGTGAAGTTTCATTAACCTTCAAACCCGGGCAATTAATGACACCGCAAGGAATGTCAGCCGCACCCCATTCAAATTATCTGGTTGCAGTTGATAAAGAAGGCCTTTACGATCATTATCCGAACGTTGGACCCGTAAGACCCAGTTTCCAACACTTGATTGATATTTCTTCGGACAACATGAGAGATATTTATACAATGAGTTTACCGCAAGCCAATATCTACGGCTCGGTGTCCGTACTCAGA
>Ga0256833_1001606_pt1 | contig 16522 bp, 7 predicted proteins | sample 356284metaG_FD_190535 | JGI IMG/M metagenome (GOLD analysis project Ga0256833, IMG submission 190535) | Hydrothermal vent microbial communities from Mid Atlantic Ridge, Atlantic Ocean - 356-284 | ecosystem: Environmental > Aquatic > Marine > Hydrothermal vents | place: Atlantic Ocean: Mid...
CACCATCGACGGCTACCCCGGTTCGCCGGTCTTTACCGCTCCCTTGACGGGTGAAGTCACCGTCACGCTGCCGGAAGACACCTATACGGTGGCCGCCCACGCGATGAGCGGCGGGTACAATGACTACACCGCCGCTGTGGACGTCACCGCCGACGGCACGGTGAACCTGCCGCTCACGATCGACGACACCTGCACCGCGCCCGGCTACGCTGTGAACGGTTTGATGGAAGGCTTTGAACACGGCGTCCCGCCAGCGGGTTGGGAGGTTGTCAGTAACATCGCCGGCGGCCTGGTGTGGAATACCAGCGATGCCTACGGCGACGGCAACTACACCGGCGGTACCGGTCTGGCGGCTGACGTCAACAGCGACGCGTACAATGGAACGCCTTACGATACCGAACTTCGGACGCCGGAACTGACCGTGGCAGACCTGCCTTCGCTCACGCTGGATTACAAGGCAAATTACCAGGAATACAGCGGGAACGAGGCTTTGGACCTGGACATCAGCACCGATGGCGGCGCCACCTGGGCGAACATCTCGCACTGGACCGACGACCACGGTAGCCTGTATGGCACTCCGGGAGAGAACGTCTCGGTTGATCTCACGCCTTACGTCGGTAGCGCGACGTCGTTCATCCTCCGCTGGCGGTACTACACTTCTGACTCCTCTCCGTGGGACTGGTATGCGCAGATCGATGACGTTCTGATCGAGGGCTCGACCTGCCAGCCGGCAGCAGATGGGCTGGTGATGGGCTCGATTTACGATGCCAACACCGGTGAAACCTTCGATCCGCTCACGCTCAGTGTGGTCGATGCTGCCAACCCGAGCAATCAAGGCGTGGTGATCGATGCTTCCGATGATCCCAACACGCCGGCTTACCTCTACATCATTGGGGCGCACTCGGGCGGTAACACGTTCACGGCCTCGACGACCACTTACGGTTACGGCGAGCAAACGGACACCGTCACGCTGGACGCGGTGACGAAATGGCATGACTTCAATCTGCCTGCGCCCTACCTCAGCACCTCCGCCTCAAGCATGGACTTCTGGGCGTTGGCCGTTGCAGGCAGCCAGACCAAAACCCTGACGCTGACCAACAATGGTACGCTGGCCGGTAACTTCTTCGACATCGTGGCCATCCGCGGCAGCCACACTTTCCAGCCGCAAGGGATGCGGGCCAAGCCGCGTCGCCTGGTGGGGCCGGAAGATATGAGCAACGTCACCGCCGAGGCATGGCGCGGTACGCTGCCCAAGGCTGTGACCCCGTTGGCGGCGGGTGACGTCACCACCTCGTGGGATACCAACCTGGCTTACGCCTGGGGCATCGGCTATGACAAGAAAGTGGCCGCCGGCCCCATCTGGCTGGGCGACATTGCTGCAGCAGGTGGTACGGATAAGGATTATCGGTACGACATTGATGGCACCGCTACAGGCGACAGCATGGACTTTTCCTCGTGGGTGGGCGTCTTTGCAGCCGATATGGCTTACGATCCCTTCCACGGTACGCTGTGGCAGGTCAACGTGGGCGGCGACAACTGCGTCCATGAAATGGATCCGGCGACGCTGGCGCCTACGGGCGAGAAGATCTGCCCGGCCTGGGGCGTGTCGCAGCGTGGTCTGGCCTACGACCCCGTGACCGACACCTTCTTTGCCGGTGGCTGGAACGACAGCAACATCTACCGCTTCGACCGCCACGGTAATATCCTGGAAAGTGTAAGCACCAACCTGCCCATCGCCGGTTTGGCCTATAACCCCAGTACAGGGCACCTGTTCGTGCAGATCAATGCTGATACCAGCGATGAAAACGTGTACGATATCTACGTCCTGGATGTCAACGATGACTATACCACGGTGGGTGGCTTCGATGTCGTGGACAATGGCACACCGGTGTTTGGTGCCAATGGCGGACAGGCCGGGTTGGCCATCGATTGCGATGGCAACCTCTGGACGGTCAACCAGGGTACCCAAAAGGTCTATGAAGTTGCATCGGGCGAGTCCGGTGTATGCGACTGGCGGGCTGATTGGGTGACCGTCTCCCCCGCTACCGGCTCTGTGGGGCCGAACGGCGGCACGGCCGACCTGGAAGTGACGGTAAATGCCTACAATCTGTCCTACGGCGAACACCACGCCTTCCTGCGCATCAACAACGATTCGCCGTATGGTCCCAACTATGTAGACATCAACGCCACGGTGCAGGGCTACCTGCCGCTGCGCGGCGACTTCAACGGCGATGGGAAGGCGGATATCGCCATCTACCGTCCGTCGACGGGGACGTGGTGGATCCGCGGTCAAGGCCATGTGACCTATGGCCAGCCGGGTGATATCCCGGTGCCTGCGGACTACAACGGCGATGGGAAGACCGACATTGCCGTCTTCCGCCCCTCCACCGGGACGTGGTGGATCCGTGGTCAGGGCCATGTGACCTACGGCCAGGAAGGCGACATTCCCGTGGTTGCGGACTACAACGGCGATGGGAAGGCCGACATTGCGGTCTTCCGCCCGTCGACCGGCGTGTGGTGGATTCGCGGCCAGGGTCATGTGACCTACGGCCAGGAAGGCGACATTCCCGTGGTTGCAGACTACAACGGTGACGGGAAGGCCGACATTGCGGTCTTCCGCCCGTCGACCGGTATCTGGTGGATTCGCGGTCAGGGCCATGTGACCTATGGCCAGGACGGCGACATTCCCGTGGTTGCGGACTACAACGGGGATGGAAAAGCCGACATGGCGGTCTTCCGCCCCTCCACCGGCGTGTGGTGGATTCGTGGTCAGGGTCATACGACCTACGGCGTGGAAAGCGACATTCCGGTGCCTGCGGACTACAACGGCGACGGGAAAGCGGATGTAGCGATCTACCGTCCGTCGACGGGGACGTGGTGGATCCGTGGTCAGGGCCATGTGACCTACGGCGGTGATGGCGACATCCCTGCAGCACCGCAAGGGGATGAGGTGCCGGATCTTCCGTGGATTTTCTCAGGGAGCCCTAGCCCGTAGTAAGGAGAGTGGTACATTCGTGGCGTAGGCGCTTTTGTCTATGGTACTGGTGACATCCCGGCTTCGCCTGATTTTGTGCCTGGGTTGACGTCATAGCAGGCTGATAAGTTCATAAGATCCCTGATAGGCTCCAAGAGAGCCTATCAGGGACCCAATTATTAGACTTTATTGGAAACAAAATTTTGCCAGATATAGAGGCAAACAAAAACGAATCCCATAACTTTTCGTAGGTTTTGTGATGCGAGGCACCCATATATGGGGGCCCCCATTAAAACCGATAAAATCTATTAGGTATTGGTTGGTAAGGTGGTTGAGTTGTCAGACTGTCTTTCAGAAAAGGCGGGCCTCGGGTGCCACTTTGGGAGGGCAAAAAAGTGGAGTCACATCATTAACAACTGCCCTTTTGTATTTGTCCCGTTTGGGCACCTTTTGCCCTTTTTTGTAGAGTCATTTTTATGTTCGCTGGAATTTGCTCTGAGGGGAGGCGTTCAAAATGCTCCACAACTCCCTCTAAAAATTGATAACATCCGCCTTGCTTAGTTTCTCGGAGGGAAAAAATGAGAAGCCAGAAGAGCGTATTGCGGAAGATATTGTTTTGGGCTATCGTGATTGTACTTACAATTACAGGTGTTAGCGCGCATTTTACGCCTGTGTTTTCGTTTTCTACTGGCCCTGGGCTCCAGGCTCCTTTGTCTTCTGTTGCTTATCGCACAGCTTTGAAAGATATCCCTGAGGCCAAAGATCACCGTATCGCGATATCCGACGTAAAGACGGTGATTGAGGGATCAATAGAATGGGGGTTTGGCTTAGTTGTGGTTTTTGCCAACCCTGGAGAAGACACGCCGTGGTTGTATCTGTTTGTTGCCCGTCGTTCTTTGGGGAAGCAATGGGGGGTTGCTATTGAAGGCACAGAAGATTTTTATAGGTGGCTTCGGAAAATTCCTGAGGCGCTTTTATCGTCTGATGCTAAGAAGTATCTTTTACCTGCATTATCGAGCAGTGTAGAAAATAAACCTCTTTTTAATCTTCCGTGGGCCACAGGGGAAACTTGGAGGCTTACAGGTGGTCCACATAACGATCAGGGTCAGAATGCTCGCCCATGGAGTGCTTTAGATTTTTCTAAGACAGCGGGAATTGTACGTTCTGCAAGAGGGGGGGTAGTATGGCGTGCTTCCTGGTGCCCTAATTTTGTACGTATTGATCATGGCAATGGCTGGATGACAGGTTATTACCATCTTAAAAATGAGCAAGTTGTAAATGGACAAGTAATTAATCGCAGACATCCATTAGGGGAGGTTTCTGCTGAAGCGGGATGCGGAGGCTCCGCAACGGGAGCACACGTTCATTTTTCCTTGCGCGATGGGAGCAATAATCGGCGAGAGATTCATGGACTTGATCTGGGAGGATGGATACCTGTTGATGGCTCTCAACAATATAATGGTTGCATGGTACGAGTGTCTGATGGATACAAAGTGTGTCAGTGGGGCTGGATATATAATGATGGCACCATTGGAGGCAGTAAATTTATCTCAGAGAACGTACCTACTACAATGATAGCGGGGCATTCTTATCAGGTCGCACTAACTTTCAAAAATGTGGGGTTTGGGGCTTGGAAACAAAGCCAACAATTTCGGTTAGGGTCTCTTAATACAGTATGGGGAACAACTCGTGTATTGTTAAACGAGGGAGAGGTTGTGCTACCGGGATCTCAACGTACTTTTGTGTTTATTGTTACGGCTCCCTCGTCTCCTGGAAATTACCTTTTTCAATGGGAGATGTTGAGGGAGAACGTTACGTGGTTCGGAGAAAAGAGCCCTGCTGTCACTGTTCATGTGGTACCTGATCCTCCCCCTTCGGTAAATGCAGTGGTTCGTTCAGATGATGATCCTACAAATGCACAGGTTGTACATTTTACAGTTACCTTTTCTGAGCCTGTAAATGGGGTGGACGTGGATGATTTTGTCTTATTTACTACTGGTAGCATTAATAATGCAAGTGTAACGGCGGTGAGCGGGAGCAGCGATACTTACACGGTAACAGTAGAGACAGGGAGCGGGAGTGGTACGCTGCGACTGGATATTCCAGACACAGCTACTATTACCGACTCGGTGGGTAATCCGCTCAGTGGGTTGCCCTACACGGAAGGCGAGGTGTATCATGTGGATAAAGAACTTCCGACGATAGTGTCAATCGTGCGTGCAAACGTGAACCCTACTAGCATGACAACGGTGCACTTCATCGTGACTTTTAGTGAAACGGTGAGCGAGGTAGATGCAGATGATTTTAGCGTAACCACTGTAGGTAGCCTCAGCGGGGCGAGCGTGACGGATGTGAGCGGGAGCGGCGCCACCTACACGGTGACGGTAGCCACGGGGAGTGGCAGCGGTACCCTGCGGCTGGACGTTCCCGACACGGTGACCATCACCGACCTGGCGGGCAACGCCCTGAGCGGGCTGCCTTACACCGCAGGCGAGGCTTATTGGATTGGCTCAATACCCATGCTTGGCGACTTCAACGGCGATGGGAAGGCGGATATTGCCATCTACCGTCCGTCGACGGGGACGTGGTGGATCCGCGGCCAGGGCCATGTGACCTACGGCCAGCCGGGTGATATCCCGGTGCCTGCGGACTACAACGGCGATGGGAAGACCGACATTGCGGTCTTCCACCCCTCCACCGGGACGTGGTGGATCCGTGGCCAGGGCCATGTGACCTATGGCCAGGAAGGCGACATTCCCGTGGTTGCGGACTACAACGGCGATGGGAAGGCCGACATTGCGGTCTTCCGCCCGTCGACCGGCGTGTGGTGGATTCGCGGCCAGGGTCATGTGACCTACGGCCAGGAAGGCGACATTCCCGTGGTTGCAGACTACAACGGTGACGGGAAGGCCGACATTGCGGTCTTCCGCCCGTCGACCGGTATCTGGTGGATTCGCGGTCAGGGCCATGTGACCTATGGCCAGGACGGCGACATTCCCGTGGTTGCGGACTACAACGGGGATGGAAAAGCCGACATGGCGGTCTTCCGCCCCTCCACCGGCGTGTGGTGGATTCGTGGTCAGGGTCATACGACCTACGGCGTGGAAAGCGACATTCCGGTGCCTGCGGACTACAACGGCGACGGGAAAGCGGATGTAGCGATCTACCGTCCGTCGACGGGGACGTGGTGGATCCGTGGTCAGGGCCATGTGACCTACGGCGGTGATGGCGACATCCCTGCAGCACCGCAAGGGGATGAGGTGCCGGATCTTCCGTGGATTTTCTCAGGGAGCCCTAGCCCGTAGTAGAAACAACGAGTAAGTCAGCGCTTTTCGACGCCCCCCGGCAGGTTTGTCGGGGGGCGTCGACGCGAAGGAAAGATTTAAGAAAGATGAGGAAATTTTTAAGGCTGAAGAGATTGCAAAGGGCGCTTTTTTGCTGTATAGTTTTAAAGTAAGGAGGGCATAGATGTTCCTTTTATCCCCCGACAGACGGTAGGGCAAACGTCAAAGACAACTCAATGGCCTATGCAGTAAGACCGGGGGCCTAGGCGTTTGCAGGAAGTGACCATGCATCCAGAATGAAGTGGACTGAACGGTTTGATTTGCCGGGATTTGTCCCTTGGAAAGTTTGAGGAGATAATGAAATGCGCTCTTTTCTGAGAGGGAAATTCGTCCTTGTTTTGCTGGCCGGTTTGGTGGTTGTGTTTTTGCCTTTAGGGACTGTTTATGGGGAAGGGAAAATACAACGACCGCCCGCGGCCTCGGCAGATTTTGAGATGCCCCTTGTTGCCCATCATGTGAAAAACCCCTCATCTCACATTGTTCCTAAAGCAGCGGCTTCTTCGTGGGAAGAGGTGCTTTTGTTGGGAGGGCAGCGCTTGGCTGCAACCCAGAACCATGATGGGGGATGGGATTGGCCATTGGATGATGGCGATCCTGAAAATGGAAGCACGCCGAATACTTTGGGCCCTATTGCGATGGGGTTGGCGAAAGCGTATGAAGTAACCCAGGACCCGACCCTACTGTCGGCGTTGGTACTCGCGGGAAATTACTTGCTGGATAAAACCAACAATTTTTCCCCTTCTGATGGCTATCTGGCTGCCGAATTGGATAGCATCTTTGGGGTGACCACCTACGTTGATCACATGAACCTGTATTTCTACGGGCCGCTCGCCAATGGCACGTATGATTATCATGGCGAAGGAACGCTCTACGATACTGCTGGTTACATTCAGTTGATCCGCGACCACCGCACTGGGGATTATGCCAATATTGCGGCGTGGGATATCGGGATTGGATTGGTAGCAGCCGCGATGTGTGGGGCGGATACCAGTGATTGGATCGCGGGGGTGAAGGCAGAGATCGATGAACTTGATGCCACCAAATACTACGCCGTGCTTGGTTTGGCCGGGGCAATTTACGGCTTGGCTTACGTCAACGAAGATTACGACCCGCAAGCAGGCAGTTATGCTGATGCCTCCAGTTTGGCCGACCTGGCCGCTATTCTGGCCACCTATCAGATGGAATCGGGTGGTTTTACATGGATGCCCGGCGAAATGGATCCTGGAGACGAGACGACCCAGGAAACGGCCTATGCCGTCCTGGCCCTAAAGCAGTTCGACCCTGCAACGTATGCGCTTGCTATTGAGAAAGCCACTGCTTATCTTGCCTCGCACCAAATGGATACAGGCGGTTGGAATAATGCACCCAGCGAGAACGACAACACGGATCAGGAGTACAACGAAGTCACAGGCGAGGCACTTTGGGCAGTGCGGCAAGATACTGCGCCGACGGTGAGCGTGGAGCAGGCGATCGACCAGCCAGACCCCACCAATCTGTCCCCCGTACATTTCGTTGTCACTTTTAGCCAACCGATAGACGTGGCTACCTTTACAACGGACGACTTGCTGCTGGGCGGCTCGGCAGGTGATAATCTGGTAGCCACGATTACGGAAACCAGCCCGAATGATGGCACGACGTTTGACATTGCTGTCACAGGGATGAGTGGAGAAGGCCAGGTCACGGTGGCTATTCCGGAGGGCAAGGTGCTCGATAAAGCGCTTCATGCCAACCTTGCCAGCACGAGTGTGGACAATGCCGTGACTTATGATTTGATACTCCAGCGGGCGGATTACAATGGCGATGGAAAGGATGACATCGCTGTATTCCGCCCCGAGGGAGGGGTATGGTGGATATGGCACCAGGGGCACGTCGTGTATGGCCAAAGGGGTGATATCCCCGTCCCCGCTGACTATGATGGCGATGGGAAAAGTGGTATTGCCGTCTTCCGTCCCTCGACAGGGACATGGTGGATCCGTGGCCAGGGGCACGTAACCTACGGGCAGGTAGGAGACATTCCTGTTCCCGCTGACTATAATGGCGATGGGAAGAGTGATATTGCCGTCTTCCGTCCCTCCACAGGAACATGGTGGATCCGCGGCCAGGGGCATGTAACTTATGGCCAGCCAGGCGATATTCCGGTACCTGCGGATTACAACGGCGATGGGAGAACCGACATTGCTATCTTTCGGCCCTCGACGGGGACGTGGTGGATTCGCGGCCAGGGCCATGTGGTCTATGGTCACACGGGTGACATTCCTGTTCCCGGTGATTACAATGGGGATGGGCGCGCCGAGATTGCTGTGTATCGCCCCGGCACGCACATTTGGTGGATTAGAGGGGTAGGCCATGCCCAATATGGCGGCGACGGTGATCTGCCGGTGCCTGCGGATTACAACGCTGATGGGAGCATGGACATCGCCATCTTCCGGCCTGCCACCGGCACTTGGTGGATACGGGGGCAGGGGCACGTGGTTTACGGCCAGGGTGATGACGTTCCCCTGATGCCCCAGGACGCCTTGCCGGAAAGGTAGGGCGATTGGCACGGGGGCCGGCTGGCCTCTCTCACCGGTGTCTGAAAAGCGCCTATTGCGCTTTTCAGACACCTTTTGCAAAACATTTTTGGTCCTTTGGAAAGGAGAAAAAAATGAAGAAATGGCTTATCTGGTCGTTTGGAGGACTGGCCGCAATGCTGGTTGTGGTCATGGTGGTGGCAGCAGGATTGTACGAAAAGCGCGTCGCGGCTTCCCTTGCACAGGGAGATACCTCTGTCTCTGCGACAGCATCGGTTGAGGATGGACTCTTTATGCCCGATCCTGCTGCACTTTACTGTACCAAGATCATGGGATACAAGTACCAGGTTACAGTAAGTAAAGACGGCTCGCAAAAAGGGGAGTGTGTGTTGCCCGACCACACCGTGTGCGACGCGTGGGCGTTTTATGGAGGCACTTGCGGCACGGCGTATAATTTCTGTGCTCGTCAGGGGTACCACACAGAAACGCGCGCTGATGGGCGGGATCCTTACTTGCGAGAGTACGCAGAGTGCGTCACCGCGGAGGGCTTTGATGCGGGGGCAGTGGGTAACGTGTCGGGACTGTATGACCTCGTGAAAAAGATTACTCCCCTTCGCCCTGCTGAGGAAATCAGGTCTTTGGGGAATGATCAAGAAAAACCACGACTGTCGACCGTTGCTGCACTTCCTCCCTCTATAGACTGGCGTAATCACAACGGCAATTGGCTGTCTCCTATTCGGGATCAGGGTTCCTGTGGCAGTTGTTGGGCCTTCGCGGCTATTGGGGCAACGGAGTCTTATTGGGATTTGACTGCCAATAACCCCAATCTAAATCTCGACCTTTCGGAACAGGAACTCATCTCTTGTTCTGATGCTGGAGATTGTGGGGGCGGGTACAGTGATGAGGCAATGACCTATATTCACCAGTCCGGTGTCGTGGATGAAGCGTGCGAGCCGTATACGGAAAGCAACAGCGCCTGTAGCCGTTGTAGCGATTGGGAGCAACGCCGTCATAGTGTGGCATGGACGTTAACGTTTTATGGCCCTTCCCCTCTTGATATTAAACATGAAGTGGCAATGCACGGCCCGATGGTTGTTTATATGGGCATTGGTAATGAGGTTGGAGGACATTTTGACAACCAGGGGATTTATCGGTGCGACAACGATGATGATACCAACCATGCGGTGGTCGTGGTAGGATACAACGACAATGGCGGCTATTGGATCGTGCGGAACAGTTGGGGAACGGGTTGGGGTGACAATGGCTATTTCAAGGTTGGTTACGGCGAATGCGCCATTGACACCACAATGGCCATTCTGCCTTTCAACTTGCAGGTGCCACGGCTCGCTGCCGATTTCAATGGTGATGGAAAAAAAGATCCGGTTGCTTTTTTGTTTGTCGTTGGTCAATGGTGGTCCACACAATTGAGCTATGTGTATTACGGACGAGATGGTGATGAGATTATCCCCGCGGATTTCAATGGCGATCGGAAGGCGGAGGTGGCTGTGTTTCGGCCCTCGACTGGCGATTGGTGGATCAAAGGACGGGGCCATATCCATTACGGTAGAGAAGGCGACATTCCTCTCCCTGTAGATCTGAACGGGGATCGTAAAGCCGATATCCTCATTTTCCGTCCTTCTACCGGTGATTGGTGGATCAAAGGCTGGGGGCGGGTACATTATGGGCAAAGTGGTGACATCCCTGTGCCTGCTGATTACGACGGCGACCATCGGGCGGAACTTGCTGTCTTCCGTCCTTCTACGGGTGATTGGTGGATACGCGGCATGGGGCGTATCCATTACGGCCAAAATGGTGATGTTCCTGTGCCCGCGGACTACAACGGTGATGGCCGGGCAGAAATAGCGATCTACCGGCCTTCTACTGGATATTGGTGGGTGCGAGGATTAGGTAAAACGCACTATGGTGGTGCTCCCGGAGATATACCTGTGCCGGGGGACTATAATGGTGATAGGCGGGCAGAAGTGGCCATCTTTCGCCCGGTTACCGAGACATGGTGGATCCGGGGGGTAGGGCATGTTACCTATGGGGATAACAGCCGCCCCGTAGTGACGCAGCAAGAGGTTGTACCGGATCTTCCTTGGATTCCAGAGGATAGCCCGACGCCGTAACTTTCCTCGCGGCAAGTCGTTGCCCCCCTTGCTTCAATGGCCAGGGGGGCAACTTTATGGATTGTGGCTGTGCGGTCGTTTTTTGCTGAGCAGAAGGGTGTGTGACCAAATAAGGGTGGAATCGCTCAATGGGTGTATCATGAGACGCGACGAGGGGGCAATTGAAGAAGGTGCTCCAGCCATTCCGTGAGGCCAGCCATGGTGACCTCCCAGGCATAATGGTGTTCTACCCACTGGCGGGCGCGACGGCGTAGAGGGGTGTAATGGTGAGGCGCCTGCAACACGGCCGCTATCTTGTTTGCCAGGGCTTCGTCATCGTCCCCCAAAAAGAGATGCTCTTCTGGCTGGAGAGCCAAGCCCTCCAGTGCAACCGAAGTGGCTACCACCACCCGTCCTACGCTTAACGCTTCTAACACCTTGAGTTTGGTGCCGCTTCCTATCTCTAAGGGGACACAGATTACCTGGGCTTGCCGATAATAGGGGCGTACATCGGGAACGTTGGCAAAAACGAAGTCGGATGGGCCCAAGAGTTTCAACAACGAAGGTTTTGGAGACCGCCCCACCAGCCATAGTCGCGCCTGAGGAATAGATTGCCGGACGCGAGGCATGATTCTTTGGATCAACCGTCGTGCTGCGAGGTGGTTAGCGGGATAACCCAAGGTGCCTACAAACAGCACCGTGGGGGGAGCGGGGGGAGGGGGAGGCTGAAAACTAAAAAATTGGATATCGACACCATTGGCGGCCACCCATACGCGCGGAGGTGAGATCTCGTACTTCTCCACCAGTGTTTCGCGATCTCGCTTGCTCACCGCGATAACGCCATCTATCCGCTTTAACAACGCCTTCTCGTAGGCCAGAGCACGTTGAGCGTCCCATTTTGCCGCCCAACGAGCAAGCCCATGATAGGCCTGTGCTAAACGTGGTAAGCGTTCGGCTTCGACGTCAAAAGTGGAGAGTACCCAGCGTGTGTTGTTTGCGCCTCGTCGCTTTATCAGCAAGGGCAAGGGGTTGACTTGAGGGCTTATCATGAAGATGTCAGGGACGAGGGTGTGCAAATCTTGAGAAAGTTGTTTGAGCAACGTGGCGCGCCAGCGGGCTGCATAATAGGTCACTTCAGCGGGCCAGGGGGTCAAAAGAGGCCAATGACGAGCCCACCACCATCCAATGGCTCGAGAGGCATGCCACCAAATCTTTGCTTGGAGATTGGGCATGGGGCGACGAGCCAAGCGTATGTTTTGCAAAACACCTCGCCACGTTGTCCCTCCGTCGGTGTTTGGAAACAGCCATGTTCCCCAAACGTTGGCCCAATCCAACAGCGTTCTTAGCAGGTGATACTCCCGAATTTCCCCTCCTGAGGTTCCAGGCCGTTGCGGAGAAAGCGTGCCGGCAAAGTACACTTTTCGCTTAGTTTGCATTGGTGTTCTTCGTTTGTGGCGAGGCTCGTCGCTGAGCCTCCTGTTTCATGAATTGAAGGAATTCTGTTACAACCTCTTTTGCGGGCCCAGTGGCCATAATTTCACCCTGATGCAACCAACTTGCCCGTCCACACATCTCGCGAATGACGTTCATGTTGTGAGAGATGATCACAATGGTACTGCCCTGTTGCACGAACTCTTCAAAACGTCGTTCGCATTTATTCTTGAAATTCACGTCTCCTACCGCCAATACTTCATCTACCAACAGGATGTCTGGTCGCTCGGCCATGGCTACTGCGAATCCTAAGCGTGCGACCATCCCCGAAGAGTAAGTGCGCAAGGGTGCTTCGATGAAATCTTCAAGTTCGGCAAATTCGACGATGTCGTGGAAGAGTTCGTCGGTCCGCTTTCTCGATCGTCCCAGAAGAGCGGAGTACAGATAGATATTTTCTCGTCCGGTGAGTTCTGGGTGGAAGCCTGCTCCCACCCCTAAGAGGGGGGCCACCTCACCCCAAATCCGTACTCGCCCCTTGGTAGGACGCAGTAAGCGCGAGAGCACTTTAAACAACGTGCTTTTGCCTGCCCCGTTGCGCCCGATGATGCCATATACTTCCCCTTGGCGAATTGCTAAAGAGACGCCTCGTAGAGCCCGAACTTCATAAGATTCCAGGCGTCTCTGACGGATCAGAGTCAACACTAATTCTTTGATGGAGGTGGCATCGTGCCGTGGGCGGCGGTAATATAGGTGGAGGTCTTCAACCAGGATTGCCCACGGACTGGGTTCAGCAGAATCTAATGTAGAGGATGTCGTTTTGCCGTCAAGCGTGGATTTCATCTTCACTCCTGTACCAAATATCTATAATGTGAGGATCGCTTCATCGATAAACCGCAGGAAAAGCCACCATCCTGCCACCCAGGCCACGATCGCAAAGAGACTTACATAAGCAATGCTTTCCGCGCCAGGCCATTGATGTCCGTAAACAGGCTCCCGCAACAACAAAACAAGATGGTATAGAGGGTTGAATTCGATGAGTTTTCGGGTCCAGCCTGAAAACATGTCTACCTGATAAAAAATGGCGGAAAGATACATCACCAAGCGCAACAAGGCGACGTAAATGTTTTTCACGTCAGCATAAAGCACACTCAGAGGGGCAAGAGCGAGGGCTACCCCTGTAGCCGCTATAAATCCTATAAACAAAGCCAAAGGTAAACTCAGCCAGGTCCAAGCAAAAGGTAGCCCTTCTATGACTGCCAGACCGCTCATAATGCCAATGCCAATAAGGAGATTGACCAATGCCTCTGTGATCGACACGATGACGAAGGCCGAGCGGGGCAGGTAGACCTTGGTGAGCAGGCGACCTGCTTGCTCGAAGTTCGCGATGGCGTTTTGCGTGCCCTGGAAGAAAAAATTGAACATCAACAAACCGCTAAACAAATACACGGGGAAAAAAGGGATTTTCCTGGAGAGTAATGCCGAAAATACGATAGCCATGATAACCATGGTTAATAAGGGATCCATCAATGACCATAATGCTCCTAAAAAGGAGCGTTTATAGCGCACGGTCAAATTGCGCCACACTAAGAGCCATACCAAATCTCGATAGCGCCACAAACCGCGCATTTCTTCCAGAAATGGGTGGCGGGGGTGCGCCGAGTCGTAAAATTTGGTGTTTTCCATGTCAGGCCTCTTTTTTTCTTCCAATTACACCGTAGTCTCGGTAATACCGCATCCATTGCTCGTGGCTCCATTTTCCGAACGCGGGCTCCGGCTCTAAAAAAAGCATTTGAGGGACTTCAAATCCCGCGTAATGGAGCAAGAAAGCGAGAAAATAGGGGGGAATGGGATGACGGTGCGTGGGATCGGTGTAGAAGTCTCCTGTTGTGGCGAATGACAAGGCGTTGGGCGTTTCAAAGTATAACAAGCCGCCAGGGATGAGGGCCTTCTTTGCTGCTACCAACAAAGCCATCAGATACTCGAATGGCAGGTGTTCCACCACATGAAACGCAACAATGGCCCGTAGTGAAGCAGGTGCACACGCACGCAAATGGTTTAACGCGTCTTCACGATATACTTTATAACCTTGAGATTGGAGAATTTCGACCCTTCCCGTATCTAATTCTATGCCATAGGCCGGTATTTTTTGTTCGCTTACCAAGCGCAGAAACTCTCCACGCCCGCATCCCACGTCTAAGATGGGGGCGGGAGAATCAGGCAGTAAGGGTTCCAAAGATTGCCATACGAGCGCTTGCCGTGAGCGAATGGTGTCCAAGGAACCCCGAAAAGTGTCTTCCAGGGCGTGATAGAAGTGTTCTTGGTGGGGAAGCGGATCGTTGTTGCGCGAGGTATCTGTCTGGGCGTCGAGCCAGGGCTTCAAATGTACCATACTCGCGGCAGGGGACAAAATCTCCAGGGCTTGGAGAGGTTGTTCTACGATACGAATGGGGGGGAAGGTTTGCCAGGTGAGTATAGAGCGCTGCGTCCGTTGAAGGTCTAACATTTGTAGGGTGCTGTTAAGCAGCGTTAACTGTAAATTTATGAAGGCTTGACGTTCCGAGCGATAAAAGCGAATGTGATGCCAGGCGCGATAGAGCCCATACAACAAGGGGCCAACTACAGGCCAATGCCGATAGCGCTGTAGCCGTTGCCCCCATCCGCCTGCTTGGAGGGAGCGCGTCCAATTCGCCAAATGCTGCTGGATCTGCCGCTGGAGGCGTACTTCCAAAGGGGGCATTGGATCTTCGTCGCTTGGTCTTAACGCTGACCGAGGGATGACTTGTTCGAGTACCTCATGGGCAATTTGATCCAAGTGTGACGCGGCTTGAGCGGGCGTACCATAGGTTTGGTAATATTCTCGCGCTGCATTGCCCATTTGCTGTCGAATGGTATGGTCGTGAGCCAAAAGCGATAGGTGTTCTGCCAGCTGTTCTGATGCACCTTCTTGTGGGGGAACGCGCAAGCAGAAAGTTTCTGGTAAAAATCGCCACTCGGGTAGGTCCGTCACTATCACGGGTTTGCCTGCAGCTACGGCTCGGGCCAAACTGGCGGACATTTCGCCAAAAGAAGGGAACCGCAAATTGACTACGACATCACTGGCCAATAAGTAGTGCAACATCTTTTGACGACTGACAAACCCTGTAAATGTCACGAACTTGCTCAGGCCTAAACGCCTGACCAAAGAGCGGAGGTATTCGTCATATCCCCCTGAGGAATTTAGCTCGCCCACGAAAACCAATCTGGCTTGTGGATACGTGCGCACCAGTTGGGCAAAGGCTTTGATCGTTACATCGTTTTGCTTGGTGGGTTGGAGAAAGCCAAATGAGGCTACCACAAATTCGTCGGGCGTAAAGCCTAATCTGGCTCGCCACGCTTCCGCGTCTGTGTTTTCAACTTCCTCATACGGGTCCTTGACTGCTAAGTGCATGGAACGGATTAAGGGGATCTGGGGGTATTGCTTTCGTAAACGCTCGGCGTTGTATTCCAAATGGGTAACAAAGGCGTAACTTCGCTCGGCCAGACGGCGCAGCATGGGGTGTTGGCTAAAAAATTGCATTACGCCCTGGTGATCGCCAGCGTTGAAATAGCGCGTAAATTGTGCGGCGGCTTCTTCTCCTTCAGCGTAGCGCAATTCCTCTATAAATACATCCCATGCTGCTTCCCGCCCGACCAGGGCATCATAGAGCATGTAAGCCAATGAGACATCGTGCAACACTACCACTCCCGGCACCCTCAAGGCTTGTTGATAGATAAACCAGTGGAAGTGATTGTTGCCCATCTGATAAAGATGCAAGTTGAAAGGCTTATGAGCCTCGCGAGCGGGGAAGGCAGTATGAGGGAAGATTTGATAGCGGTCGCTTAGTCGTCTTTGGGGGAGTACGCCTTCGTCAATGAAGATTTCTATGTCCCACTGGGCGGTCAAAGCAGGCAAAAGATCCGCGACGTAGTCAGCAATGCCTGTTTTTTGGGGAGGTAGGGGGGTCCACAAAGCAACGCGGATTGGAGCCTGGTCCATTACCATCGGTATCTCCTGGTAGTGTAACATTTCTTCTGTAAAAACGGTGAGTCAGGTGGTATCCTTGAAGGCAGTCAAAACCCAAAAAAGGAGGAACCACCATGACTCACCAACCTCATTATACCCTGCCTTACAAGACC
>Ga0256833_1001607_pt1 | contig 16520 bp, 16 predicted proteins | sample 356284metaG_FD_190535 | JGI IMG/M metagenome (GOLD analysis project Ga0256833, IMG submission 190535) | Hydrothermal vent microbial communities from Mid Atlantic Ridge, Atlantic Ocean - 356-284 | ecosystem: Environmental > Aquatic > Marine > Hydrothermal vents | place: Atlantic Ocean: Mid...
TTGTTACCCATTTTATAGGCAGCACCTACGCCAATCTCTGCTGGTTGGTCAAGTTGGTCACCTGAAGTAACAGAATGTACACCAAAGTCACGCATGGCATTGGAAATGTTGCCTTTATAATTTGCTGCTATTTTTGATTTATAGAGTCCACCTAAAGTCAAATCTCCTAAATCATACGCCAAACCTGCACTCATACCCAAACCAACACTTGAATCTTTTTTATTTTGTGATGCACCTGCTGGTGTTTGATAGTTAATTTCTAAAGTAGAGTATTGAAGTACTGGTGCTACGGCTACGGTTAAATCTCCTGTGGTGTAGGCAACAGGAATAGAGAGTTTTGCAATGCCCAATTCTGTTTGCATTCCAAAGACACCTGAATTTTGTTTTGCTTTTTTATAGTCTGTACCCATACCTGCTGTACCTGCTAAAGAGATACCCCAAACGATGTTTTCATTGTTTCTATGTGCATACGCAAAGCCAGGAATAAACGAACGGTCTGCATCAGATTTACTTGTCGCAGTCATAGCACTTGTTAATTGTGGGTGAGCATCAGATTTAAAATTAACATCGGGTTGAAACATGGTAACATAACCTGTAAACTCTGAACCTTTAACATCTTTAATCATCGCAGGGTTAGCGTAAAGTGATTCAGCTCCATGAGAAACTGCCATACCCACGCCCCCCATACCAGTCGATTTTGCTCCATCTCCTATCATCAGGTCACCATTGGTTGCAAAAAGTGTTGCTGAAGCGATGGTTGAGAGTAAAATAATTTTTTTCATAATTTTTCCTTTGTAATATTTATATCTTTATTATAGGTTATAATTCTTAATAAAGCAAGAAAATATTAAAATTAATTATATTTTAATATTAATTATAATCTTAAAATATAATTAAAATAATTTAGATAGAATTTTACTTAAAAACATTAGGATAACTTATGATTATTATTCCTGCTCGTATAGGTTCAAGCCGTTTCCCCAACAAAGTTTTAGCAGATGTTGCTGGATTGCCTATGGTTATTCGTACGGCTAAAGCTGTTCAAAATATTGACAAGGTAGCCATAGCTACGGATTCACTAGAGGTGATAGCAATGGCTAAAAGCCATAACATAGAAGCTGTCATGACTTCTAGCAACCATAACTCAGGTACTGACCGAATTTTTGAAGCTTCTCAAAAGCTAAATCTTAGTGATGATGAGGTGATTATTAATGTCCAAGGAGATGAACCTTTTATTGAAGAGGAGGTAGTAAGAGCTATTTATGACTTAACAGTTCAAAATAGAGCCGATGAAACAGTGATGATGAACTCTTGCTATAAACTGATGCAAAGTCCTGAAGCAGATGACCCTAACATTGTAAAACTCATTACATCTAGCGACAATATGGCACTTTACTTTTCACGTGCTAAAATCCCCTTTCCTAGAGACCACCATTTTAACAACTACAAAGGGCATTTAGGGATTTATGGTTTTACCAAAAAGTCATTAGAACGCTTCTGTAAACTTAGCCCTGCCCCACTTGAAGAGATAGAGAAACTCGAACAACTTCGTGCTTTGTATCATGGATTTAAGATTGCCATGGTAGAAGTTGAGACAAAAAGTTTTGGGATTGATACCCTTGAAGATTTGGAAAATGCTTTAAAAATTCACGGTTAATGATTTATTAACTTTTGATTTTCTATTTATTTATGTTAATGTTATATACTATTTAATAATAGATAAGACTATGAAGGACTTTAATGTATAAAACTATTTTACTCTCTGGCTTAGTGTCAGCTTCTCTCTTAGCAGGAGAGATAAACTTTCAAAATGCACCCAAAGCACCCTTGCACAAACTTCCCAATGGTAAAAATAAAATCTTCTCTTTTCATGAGATATTAAAAGATGCCATGCATTCTGTGGTCAATATCTCAACCAAAACCATTGTAAACAACAATCAAAATAGACAAAGACTCTACAACGACCCATTTTTTCAAGAGTTTTTTGGGCAAGGAGCACAAACACAACAAGCACCAACCAAAAGAGACAATGCTTTAGGCTCTGGGGTAATTGTCTCTGAAGATGGCTACATTGTAACCAATAACCATGTCCTAACCGATGCCGATGAAATTACCGTTGTGATTAAAGGTTCAAGCAAAAAATACCAAGCCAAAGTCATTGGAAAAGACAAAGACAGTGATTTAGCCGTCATAAAAATAGACGCACAAGGGCTTACCCCTATTAAACTAAGTCACATTAATGATGTTAAATTAGGCGATGTTGTCTTTGCCATTGGGAACCCTTTTGGGGTAGGAGAAACCGTAACACAAGGAATTATTTCAGCCCTTAACAAAAGCCATGTGGGCATTAATAAATATGAAAACTTCATTCAAACCGATGCCTCCATTAATCCTGGAAACTCTGGAGGAGCATTAATTGACTCTCGTGGGGCATTAATTGGGATTAACGCTGCCATTCTCTCTCAATCAGGAGGTAACCATGGCATTGGATTTAGTATTCCCATTGACATGGTACGCAATGTCGTAAGTAAACTCATTAAAGATGGAAAAGTAAACCGTGGATTTATGGGGGTTAATATCTCTGAAATGACTGAAAAGTTAAAAAAACTTTACCACCATCAAGAAGGTGCGATTGTAACCAATATTCAGCTCAACTCTCCTGCTAACTTAGCACAACTTCAACGTGGTGATTTAATCTATGGCATCAATGGCAAAACAATAAAAACACCCTCTGACCTACAACGTATTGTTAGCTCTTTTTCTCCTAATGAAACCATTAAAATTTTCATAGAACGTGAACAGAAGAACTTAGTTAAAGAGTTACAACTTGCCAATCTTAATGGTAGCTCTAAAATAACAGGAAACTTAATCAAAATTGAAGGTTTACGGCTTAGCGAATTAACCCCTCAAATACGCCAAGAGTATCAAATTCACCCGAGTATTACAGGTGCTTATATTGAGGGAGTACTTGATAAAAGCCAAGCCGATAAAAATGGTTTTATGGCTGGAGATATTATTATTCAAATTGAAAATCAAACCATTAAAAATGTGGCTGATGCAACACATGCTTTTAAAGCATTAAAAGGCATGACCAAAAGAGTTTATGTCAATCGCGAAGGATTCATCTTATTATTGGTAACAAAATAGAACCTACGAATTATAAACGTTTAATCTTTAAAAATGACAATGTCGTAATTGCTCGTGGTTACGACTGATTTATGCTTAGGAACTGCCCCATTATGATTGACTTTAGAGAGTTCTTCTCTTAAGTCTTTAATCTCATTATTCATTAAATCCATCTGCTCTTTAAGCTTTAAAATAACATCTACTCCTGCTAAGTTTATGCCCATTTTACGTGTAAGTTGCAGTACAAATTTAATCTTATCAATATCACGTTGTGAGTAGAGTCGCATACGCCCTTGTGTTCGTGAGGGGCAAATTAGACCCTCTTTTTCATATTGACGTAAGGTTTGTGGGTGAATATCTAACATTGTAGAGACAACAGAAATAAGATAAACAGGTTCATCATAACTATGATGCATACGCTACTCCTCAGATGCAATTTCGCTTGATGGCAATTTCTCTTCTAGCATATTTTTTAAATCTTCATCTAAATCATCTACATTTGGTAAAATAATATTGGCAGTAAAATAGAGATTACCCATAAGTGTGGTTTTTCTATCTTTTACCCCTTTACCTTTAATTCTGAACTTCTGTCCATTTTTAGTACCTTTTGGCACTTTAAGCGTAATATCATCATAAAGTGATGTTGAAACAGTTATTTTTCCACCAAATAGTGCCTCTTTTAACGGAACATCCATTGTGGTATATAAATCATTCTCTTTTCGCTCAAAAGTAGGAGATGGGGCAACTTCAACTTTAATCAGTAAATCACCATTTTTTCCCATGCCAGAGTGACCTTTCCCTCGTACTCTTAAGGTCTCACCATTTTTAATTCCTGCTGGGATTTTAATGTCAAAACCATCACCACTAACAGAGACATGATGTTTTCCACCAAGTACAGAGACAGCAAAAGGAATGGTAATGGTCGTTTTTTGGTCAAGATCCATAGAACCTCCACCAAATCCACCTCCACCGAAACCTCCTGCTCCACCAAAGATATTTTTAAGAAGTTCATCTAAATCTACATTCGAACCTCCTTGGGTTTGAGCAAAGTCATGAAAATTTTGACCTCCAAATATCTGGTCGCCATACATATCGTATTCATCTTTTTTCTTTTTATCAGAGAGTACTTCATACGCAGCATTAATCTCTTTAAATTTATCAATGGCTGATTCATCTTTATTGACATCTGGGTGGTATTTACGGGCTAACTTTCTATAAGCTTTCTTAATCTCATCGGCACTGGCACTTTCACTTACTCCTAAAGTCTCATATAAACTTTTTGACATTCTTTTTACCTTGTTTTCATAATATTAAGAAAATTATATCAAAAACTCTTAGTCGATGTCAATCAAGGTTATGTTATTTTTCAGATTGATTTTCAATTAAGCTAAAAACAACAATAAAGAGTGGAATCGCCAAAAAAGTAAGATAGGGTATTAGAAGCAATAGCTCCTTTGAATTTAAATAAAAAAAGCCTAAAACCAGTAAACAATATGCCCCTAAACGATAAAAAGAAAAAGAGGCTTTAGCATCTTTACTTGTTTCCCAAATAGAACGTCTGGATTTTTTTAAATTGGCACGTTCCTCTTTGACCACATCGACTAAGGTGCGATGGCAATCGTCCCCTACATCTACCTTTTCTTCATCATACAAATCATAAGGGTCTTCAAGTTTATCTAAAGTATCGCGTCCATCATCAGTCACTGCCCCTGCTTTAAGTGCTTTACTTACCATCTTTTTATGGGAATTCATTGAAGCCAACATAATTAAAGCTGAAGAAAAAAAAGCAATTTGGGCATTAATCAACCATATCTGACCTTGCCATAAGTAGATAACAACTGCTAACAAAAAGTCTATAAGCAATAAATTTAAAAGTACTTTTTTCATTAATATTTATCATCTTCATCGTCATCTGAATCATCATATTGACGGTGTCTATAACGTGGGTCATCTGCCAATTCATCTAAAGATTTTTTCTGCTTTTCATAGGCTTTATAGACATTTAAAATAGCTGATGAAACACCAATAAATACCCCGACCCAAAGTAACCATGAAACCCCTGTAATATTTTTTAAAAATAATCCCAAAGCGACCCCAATTAACACAGCCACAACCATAGATATACCCAAGCTAAGTCCATCAGCAGCAGATACTATCTTTTTTAATTTTGGTTCATCTTCTCTCTCTTGCATTACAACTCCTTCAATAAGTTAAATATCATCTCTATCCCAACGCTCTGGGTCTAAAAAAGTATCATCGTGAATGTGTTTAAATGATGCTTTTATCATTTTAAATACACGGGAATTCTCTTTTTCTAAATTTTCTAACCACCGTTTTGTATCGGCTCTGGCATGAGGCATTTTTACCTCTTTGAGCATAGCAGGACAAGCTTCATCGCCAATGGGTTGAAGATTATTATCATCAGCAAAGGCACGAAGTTGTTTCTCTCTGGCTTCAATAAGTGGGCGAATTAGATGAAATCCTCGCTGGGTTTTATAAATCGGTGCCATCGCTCGCATCGTTCCATTGTAAAACATATTCATAAAAAAACTCTCTACCGTATCATCAAAATGGTGTCCAAGTGCCACTTTGTTAAAGCCGTGTTCCTCTGCAAATGTATATAATGCCCCTCTTCTCATACGCGAAAAGTAAGAACAAAAGGAGGAGTTTTCACGTATGGCATCATTGGATATTTCATAAATATTGGTCTCATAAACCGTATGTTTAATGTTATACGTTTTACAATGTTCAATCAAATCAGCATAATGTTCCCCAGGCATTCCGTAGTTAATGGTACATGCTTCAAATTCAAATTTAAAAGGTGCATGACGCTGAATATGTTTCATAATATGGATTAAGGCTAAAGAGTCTTTTCCCCCACTCAATCCTACCAAAACTTTGTCACCCTCACCTACAAGTTTAAACGTAGCATTTGTTTTTCCTGCAACGCGTAAAAGCTTTTTGGAGATGTTTAATTTATTTTCTAATGTTCTCGCCATATTTTTCCTCTATTGGTGCATTAAAATGCACCCTACTTTAATCTATTTTTTCAACCATATCTAAAATAAAATTGGCTGAAATCTTGGCTGAACTCACCATAAAGGCATCAAAATCCATCTCTGCTTCATCATTGGCTGTGTCTGAAATGGCTCTTAAAATAAAGAACGGAATATCTAAGGCATCACAAACAACAGCCACCGAAGCCCCTTCCATCTCTAATGCATCGGCTTGAAAATTTTTAGCAATAAACGCTTTACGCTCATTTGAAGCGACAAATTGGTCACCTGTGGCAATTGTTCCTTCTATCAAAGAGAGTTCATTCTTTTGAGCTACCTCTTTGGCAATTTGACGTAAATTTGCATCTGTCTCAACAAATTTAGCTCCCTCTGGCACAAAACCAAAGTCATGACCAAAAATTGAAATGTCCAAATCATGTTGGCACAATTTATCAGCAATAATTAAATCACCAATCTTAAGACTTGGATTGATAGCTCCTGCTACCCCTGAAAATAAAAGTTTATCACAAGCAAATTTTTCTAAAAGCGTTGAAGCCGTTAATGATGAAAAAACTTTTCCTATTTTGGAGTAAGCAATGACCAACTCTTTTCCTTTATAGGTCGATTCATAGTAACTATTATTTGCATATTCAACTTTTTTAACATTTTCTACTTGTTCTAACAAAGGGGCTATCTCTTCAGGCATTGCACCCATAATGGCAATTTTACTCATATAAATTTTCCTAATTAATTTTCTAAAATTATAGCTAAATGATTAAAAAAGTTATATACTATGTTAAAAATAAAATTTTTAACAAAAAAAGGGACATATCATTTTAAGAGTTCTCATTATTATTTTGCTCTTTGGCTCTAACTTAATTGAAGCAAAAACACTTGATATTAATTGGGCTGAAAAGTATCAAACTAAAAATTATATTAGCTACACCCTAGCTTATGACCTCAATGAAACCATCAATACTTTAAGTAATAGAAAATGGACAAAAGATAAAAAAAGTTTCAACACTTTTAAATATGCTAACAATGCTTATTGGGCGAAACTTCAAATCCATAATAGTAGTAATACAAAAAAACGTTATTATCTTAAAGCTGAGAACCAATTTACCTATAAAATTGATTATTACTTAGTCAAAAACAAACAAATAGTTCAACATATAGAAGATGGTGTTATTTCAAAAAATCATCATCGACAATTTAACACTAACCATATGCTATTTCCTTTAAGCCTAAACGCAAATGAAGAGGTGAGTGTTTACTTTAAAATTAGAAATTACAATAAAATCAACATCAACTTTACATTAGTGAGTAAAGATTATTTACTTGACTACTATCAAAGCTATAACCTATTAGAGGGAATTTTCTTTGGAGGCATGCTTCTTATGATGCTCTATAATTTTTTTCTCTATTTTCTTTTACATATGCGTGCTTACATCTATTATGTTGCTTATGTCTTTTGGATATCGGTCTATTTTTTAGCTGTTTTTGGTTTCTCTGAGCGTTATTTTGAATCCTATTGTTATCTATTTTACCTTTCATCGGGTGCTTTTTTTATCTTCTTAACACTTTTTGTACAATCAATACTTAACCTTAAAAAGAAACTTCCCAAAATTCATAAATATTTAAATCTCTTTATCTTCTCTTTTATCTTGATGACACTACTCAACATCTATGTCTTAGAGCATCAGCTTTTTGTCTATGCACAAATTTTATTTAATATTTTCTTTGCCTTAGTCTCATCTTTTGTGTTGATTATTATTGCTTCTACCTATTATTTAGCCTATTTAAAAAATGATGCCATTGCAAGTTTTTACGCCGTGGTATGGTCGATTATTGCTATTATTGGTTTACTTTTACCCCTACAATATTTAAATATTTTACAACTCGCAATCCCCTCTGACTATATTTTCCAATTTTTAATACTTTTAGAGAGCTTACTCTTCTCTTTTATTTTGGCTTATAAAATAAACCTTCTTGAAAATGAGAAAAAAGAGCAAGAACGTCTATTGGTTCAACAAAATAAGTTGGCTTCAATGGGAGAAGTAATCAGTATGATAGCCCATCAATGGCGACAACCTCTAAGTGAAATCAATGGCATTATTTTAAATATGGATATAGACTATCGAAAAAAACAGCTTGAAAAAGAGAAGTTTACAAAATATCTTGACAACATAGAAAATACAACGCAATATATGTCCCAAACCATTAATGATTTTATTGACTACTTTAAACATACTAAAGAGAAAGAAGAATTTACCCTCTTAGAACTCATAAAAGGAACGCTTAACATCATCTCTTCTAACCATAATAAAGCTATTAGCATACATTATGTAAAGCCCCTTGATGTGACATTATTGTCTTATCGGTCTGAACTTATTCAGGCACTTCTTATTGTACTTAACAATGCCATTGATGCTTGTTCTCAAACCCAAGAGAGTAAGCCATCAGAGATTAATATTCAAACAAAAATAAGTAAAAACCATATTATTATTAGCATTCAAGACAATGGTCATGGTATTGCCGATGAGATAAAAGAGAAAATCTATGACCCCTACTTCACCACTAAACATAAATCTCAAGGAACAGGCTTGGGTCTGTATATTTTAAAAATGATTATGGAAGAGAAAATACAAGGGAAAATAGAGATAAGTAGCTCCAATAGTGGCACTATTTGTAATCTTTTTATTCCAAAAAATGTGATACTATAAAACACATTTTAAGAAAAGTATAAGTTTCTTGTATAATATAGTAACATACTCTCTTCTCTTTGTTCTATATTAATTCTCAATGCTTAGCTAAAAAATAGATATAACTATAATACTTAAATTAAAAAAAGGACGTACAATGATAAAAAAAGGATTATTAATTACAATACTAATGCTTGCTATTAGTGCATGTGCAGGAACAATGCAAATCGCTGAAGAAGATTCAAGCACTTCTACTCAAACAACCAGTGTAGCTAAACCTAGCCATTAAAGTACAATTAATTAAGAAGTTCGCTTTCACTTTTGCCTTTTGGCATGAGAGTAAAATATATGAAGTAAAAGCTATGAAAGTTTAATGGAAAATAGGAAGTAAAAACCATCTCTTTCATTCCGTTAGTATAGAAAATAAACGTGTTTTAATTGTGTTTATTTCGTTTGATTAGCATCAAATTCTTTCAAACAAGGCAAAGATTTGTTACTGTCTAAAATTTTTCGTGCGACTTTATTTTGTTCTTCTGATGGAGGAACTTTAGCAACCACACACATATTATCTTTAGTGATTTTACTCACAACCAAATAAGAAGAATGCTTATCTAAATTATCAAAATTATCACTCGCTTCAAATCTGACTATCATGCCCTTTAGATTTTTAGGCTTTTCAAGTTCATGTCGCCATTCAATTTTGCTCCCTAAATAGGAGAACATAGGCGAAATAATCGACCAAAAATTTAAATTATACTCTTTACCCTCTCGCGTCAAAATAATACTCTGCCGAAGGTCACCCTCGATTACTTTAACCGTAATATCTTCAAAGGGTTCACACGATTGAATACTTCCTACGCCATCACTGTCTAAAGTACGACAATCTTTCTCCTCAATAGAAGTATAAGAACTTGTATTGCTAGTAATTTCATTTTTAGCATAAATAGAGAGTGAAATAAGAGATGATAAAATTATAAATGTGATTTTATTGTTCATACTTATCCTTTGAGTAATTATAGAACGATTTACATAAAATACAACTTTTATTTTTATATGGTAAAATCTAAGTTTTATTGTAAAAAATTGGGAGTTTATAATGCTTAGGGTTTTACTTTTTATTCTTGTTATTGTTATCTTAATAGCCATTGCGTTAAATTTTGATTTTTTTTCAAGCCCAACGCTAATTAAACCTTCTAGTAGCAATCCTGTTAAAAAAGTTCAAGTTATACATAAGGTGCAACACCCCACAATAGCTATTGAAGAGAAGCCCATTGATTCAGCTGAAAGTAACTTAAGTAAGGAGCTTCAATTACTTTTAAATCAAGCCCAACTACGCTATCGTCAAGGAAAATATGAGGAGGCTATTGTTATTTATGATACAGTCATCAAAAAATCAAAAGATTCCAAAGAGATAAAAATCCTAAAACTCTTTGCTAGAGCATGTTTAAACAGAGCAAACACCTACTACTCCTATCCCAAATATGATGTAGATTCAGCCATAGAAAGCTTTGAATTAATCATTGATAAATTCCAAAACAAATATAATAAAGAACTACTTTTAAAATATATGGAAGCCAGACTTAACAAAGCAAGCTTAATTTCAAAAGAAGAGATAATAGAGACCTATACAGCCCTTATTGAAAAATTTCAAAATGACAAAGAACATCGATTTGAGAAAGAAGTTGAAGAGTTACTTTATGCAAAAAGTTTTGCACTTATGGGCATTGATGATGAAGAAGCAATTGCTGTACTCGATAGCCTCATTGGTAAATATAAAGATGCCAATAAGAGTAATATACCCGATACTGTAAAATATTCTATATTAAATAACATTGAACTCTCTATTATTACAGCTAATGATACTGATAAATATGTCGATTTAGCCAATAAATATATGTCTGATTTGCCCGATACTAAACCTATAATCGATATGCTAAGTATCATAAAAAATTCTCAAGACTTAGACCAAAGTGAAGCCGTTGAAGCGTGGATAGAAGAACATAAAAATTATAATTTTCCTGATTGGGATTTTTCAGAACTCAGAAAATGGGTAAATAAAATGGAGGTTCCCCAAAGACAAGAGAGAGTTCGTAAATATTTAGATATATTTGAAAATAAAAAATATAACAATAGAAATGTACGAAGAGTGCCAATAAGAGAAGAACCAAAGGCTACAAAACAAGTAGATAAGCAAATAGATAATGTCAAAGAAGAAGCCCTAGCCCTACCTGTTGTTGAACCTGACCCCTATATAAATGATATTTTAGAAACACTACCAGAGATTACCTACCCCGATCCTTATGCTCAAGATTCACAAGCAGATGGGGTGACACAAATCTATAGGGGCGATTAACTTATCGATAGAAGTTAAAAGCAACTCTTCTATTTTGTCCATAGTGTGGGCTAACTCTTTTTTCTATACTTGCTAAATATGCCATCGCTTGTGGGTGTCCTGCTTTAGCTGCTAATTTAAACCAATATCTTGCCAATTGATTTTGTTGTCTAACCCCTCTACCCTCTGAGAAATTAAGCCCCATTTGAAACTTTGCTTCTACAATGTTATTTCTAGCTGCTTTATGAAAATAGTTAAATGCTAATTTTTTATTTTGCTGAACATTTTCCCCTTTAAGATACATCATCGCTAAATCATATTGCGCACGAGCATTTCCTCTGTCAGCTGCTTCTTTTGCAAATCTAAATTTTTGAGAATCTCTAGTCGTAGCCACAACGCTATTTACATCGACTGATTTAGCAAAATTATTTTGGGCTGCTCGGTTAAACCAAGTTAAAGCTAATGCCTCATTTTTTTGAACACCATCGCCAGTAGCATACATAAGTCCTAAATCATATTGTGCTTGTGCATTGCCTCTTTGGGCTGCTCTTTTTGCATAAAAATATTTTTGTGAGTGTTGCTGTTGTATTTGAACAGTCGTATTTCCCATACTTGTAAATGGATTTGCTGTAAGATTCATAGTTGTCATAAGTGTTAATAGTAAAATAGTATTTTTCATTTTATGTTCCTTAATGTTTTGTTAAAATTATTATATAATTAATTATGTTATTATTTACTTAATTAATTAAAAAATAATAAAAAAAAATATTAATATTATTTTTTAATATTTTAAAAATAAGACAAACTTATTATAATAAGGAAAAAAGAGTTCATAATGAAACAAAATTTATTTGAAATGGGTGCAGATTTTAATGATGAATGGACATCAGACAATAAAGAGAAATCTAAGCCAGAGAAGAAAAAAGAGTTAAAAGAACCAAAAGAGCATAAGCTTTATTTTGCTAAAGAGAAACGGCGTGCTAAAACGGTTACCATTGTAAAACCATTTTATTTAGAGAAAAAACGCTTACAAACTTTATTAAAAACACTTAAAAAAAATCTTGGTACAGGTGGAACACTTAAAGAAGATAGTTTAGAATTTCAAGGAGAGGTGAAAGAGCAGTTGCAAGTCCAATTAAAAAAATTGGACTATGCATTTAAATGAAATGCCTTACAAAAGAGATAGCTAACTATCCAACCATTGCTTCTAATTCATCTTTAGAAACTTTGTTAAAGTTCAAATACTTATAAATCTCATCTGTCATTTCAGGTTTGATTTTATTAGCAACTACTTCAAGGTACTCCTCTGCTGTTGGTAGTTTACCTTTTAGGGCAACCACAGCTGCTAATTCGGCACTTCCTAAATAGACTTGTGAACCTTTACCTAGTCTGTTGTCAAAGTTTCTTGTTGAAGTACTAAATACCCATGCATTTTGTGCAACAGATGCTTGGTTACCCATACAGAGTGAACAACCTGGAATCTCTGTTCTTGCTCCTGCCATACCAAATACAGAGTAGTAGCCCTCTTCTTGAAGTGTCTTCTCATCCATTTTGGTTGGAGGACAAATCCATAACTTGTTCGCCACAGCACCTTCGCCTCTTAAAATCTCTGCGTGAGCTCTAAAGAGACCAATGTTTGTCATACAAGAACCTACAAATACTTCATCAATTTCAGTTCTCATACCTGCTTCGTGAATTTCACTTAATGTTTTAACATCATCTGGGTCATTTGGACATGCTAAGATTGGTTCTGTGATTTTATTCATATCAATCTCAATTACTGCTGCATACTCTGCATCTTTATCAGCTTCTAATAACTCTGGATTTGCTATCCATGCTTTCATTTTATCGGCACGTCTTTGAAGTGTTGCAGAATCTTCATAACCTTGTGCAATTAACTCTTCAATAAGCACAATATTTGATTCTAAGTACTCGATGATTGGCTCTTTGTCAAGTTTAACAGTACACGCAGCAGCTGAACGCTCGGCACTTGCATCACTTAGCTCAAATGCTTGTTCACACTTAAGTTGTTCTAAACCTTCAATCTCTAAAACACGTCCAGAGAAGATGTTTTTCTTTCCTGCTTTAGCCACCGTCAATAGACCATCTTTAATTGCTTGATGAGGAATGGCATTAACCATATCTCTAAGCGTAATTCCTGGTTGCATCTCTCCACTAAATCGTACCAAAACAGACTCTGGCATAGTAAGTGGCATCATACCTGTAACCCCTGCAAACGCAACAAGTCCAGAACCAGCAGGGAAAGAGATACCTATTGGGAATCTTGTGTGGCTATCTCCACCTGTTCCTACGGTATCTGGAAGACACATTCTGTTTAACCAAGAGTGGATAACCCCATCACCTGGTCTAAGAATAAACCCTTTTCTCTCCGTCCAAAACTTTGGAAGAGTATGCTGAAGCTCAATATCGGCAGGTTTTGGATACGCTGCTGTATGACAGAATGATTGAAGCACAAAATCTGCTCCAAAGTTAAGGGCAGCTAACTCTTTTACTTCATCTCTTGTCATCGCTCCTGTTGTATCTTGCGAACCAACCGTAGCACAAACTGGCTCACAATAGACACCTGCTTTAACGCCATCAAGACCACACGCTTTACCCACCATTTTTTGAGCTAGGGTAAATCCTTTACCATCATCTTCTGGTTGAGCAGGTGCCATAAATGTATCACTTGCACCAAGACCTAATGCTTCTCTAGCTTTGGCTGTAAGCCCTTTACCAATAATAAGTGGGATTCTACCCCCTGCTCTCATCTCATCTGGAAGTGTATTTGGCTCTATGGTAAATTCACTAACTACCTCACCATCTCTCTCTATAACCCCATCGTAAGGTTTAACGGTAATCACATCTCCCGTTTCAAGTTTACCTACTGGTGCTTGAATAGGAATACATCCACTATCTTCTGCTGTATTAAAGAAGATTGGTGCAATAATATCGCCAATAACAATCCCCCCTGTTCTTTTTCCTGGAATGGCTGGAATGTCATGCCCCATATGCCACTGAACAGAGTTAATCCCCGATTTTCTTGAACTACCTGTTCCTACAACATCACCCACATACGCTAATGGAAGACCATTTTTCTCTTTTAACTCTTTCATTGTATCAAGAGGATTATCCATTCTGTTTACTAAAAATGAGTTTGCGTGAAGTGGCACATCGGCACGTGTAAATGCTTCTGAAGCAGGAGATAAATCATCAGTATTGGTTTCACCTGGTACTTTATAAACCGTTACGTTTATCTCTTTTGGCATCTCTGGTTTGTTGTAGAACCACTCTGCCTCTGCCCAAGATGTTACAACTTCTTTGGCTAAAGGATTACCTTCGTCCATAAGTGTTTTAACATCATTGAATGAATCATAAACCAAAAGTGTATTTTTAAGTTGCTCTGCTGACGCTTTGGCTACGGTTTCATCTTCTGATTTAAGGGCTTGAACCAATGGTTGAACATTAAATCCACCAAGCATTGTTCCTAAAATTTTAACAGCTTCAACGGCATCTATTTTTTCACAACTTGCATCGCCTTGTACAATATCATTTAAAAAAGCTGCTTTAACATACGCTGCATCATCAACACCAGCAGGTACATGTTGTGTAAAGAGTTCCATGGCATAATCAGCATCTTCGATGGGAGACGCTTTTAATAACTCTACTAAATCAGCTACTTGATTGGCTGTTAGCACTAAAGGTGGCACACCAAGTTTAGCACGTTCCTCGGTATGTTGTTTGTAATCGGTTAGTAATGACATTACAGTCTCCTATTGGGTAAAATAATTTTAATATATTCTATACTAATAGTCGTTATAATGATACTTTAAGTACCATTTTTAGAAATGGCTTACTTTTTTTGTGTAGTTGAGTTACAAGCCGATTGGCTATCCTAATCGCTCTTTTAACAACTCATTTACTTTTTGAGGGTTTGCCGAGCCTTTACTTGCTTTCATCGTTTGTCCTACAAAGAAGCCAAAGAGTTTCTCTTTACCCCCTTTATACTCTCCTACCTTTTCAGGGTTTGCTTCTAAAATAGTATCTATAATCTCTAAAATCGCCCCATCATCACTCACTTGTGCTAAGCCCATAGAGTCAATAAGTTCGCTAATATCTGCCTCTTTTTCCATTAAGACATCTAAAATATCTTTAGCTCCTTTTCCACTAATCGTGCCATCATCAATCTTTGAAACCAACTCGCCTAGCTTAGAAGCTGACACAGGTGAAGTACTTAAGGTAAACTCTGTCTTTTTAAGACGACCTAAAAGCTCCGTGGTTAGCCAATTAACAGCATTTTTCGCTGACGCTCCTGCTTTTAAAATATCTTCAAAAAAATACGCCAACTCTTTTTCAGAACAGATAACCAAAGCATCATACTTTTTGATTTTAAGCTCTTCAACATAGCGTTTTACTTTAGCATCAGGGAGTTCAGGCATCTCTTTAGCTTCGGCTATCATCGCTTCAGTTACCACCAATGGGGGTAAATCTGGCTCTGGAAAATAACGATAATCAGCAGCCTCCTCTTTCCCTCTCATCGACTGAGTCACCCCTTTTTCAGTGTCCCAAAGACGTGTCTCTTGGTAAACCTCTTGCTCATATATTCCATCTTCATACGCTTCAGTTTGACGCTGTACCTCATAGGCAATGGCATCTTCTATGAAACGAAAAGAGTTCATGTTCTTAATCTCAACACGTGTTCCAAAGGCTTCTTGACCTTTAGGACGCACCGAAACATTGACATCACATCTAAATGACCCCTCTTGCATGTTCGCATCACTAATGTCTAAATAACGCACGGTTGAGTGTAGCTTTTTCAAAAAACTTATCGCTTCAGAAGCATTTCTTAAATCTGGGTTTGAAACAATTTCAAGCAAGGGTGTCCCTGCACGGTTCAAATCGACTTTGGAGTGGCTTCCTTCGTGTATGTTTTTCCCTGCATCTGCTTCAAGGTGAGCTTGGGTCATACCAATGCGTTTTTGCGTTCCATCTTCAAGGTCAATAAACACTTCACCCTTTTGCACAATGGCATTGGTCAATTGGGTAATCTGATACGCCGATGGACTATCTGGGTAAAAGTAAGATTTACGGTCAAAGTTAGAACTATGAACAACATTGGCATTAATGGCATAGCCTAAACGCATCGCTTTAATGGCTGCTTCTTTGTTCACCACAGGCAATGCCCCAGGTAGTGCCAAACAAGTAGGACAAGTGTTGGTGTTTTGATGCTCCCCAAAACTGGTTGGGCAAGAGCAAAATAATTTTGTTTTCGTGTTAAGTTGAACGTGGACTTCAAGACCAATGACTGTTTCAAACATTAGGGGTTTACCTTTTATATCTCTTTAAAAATTTTTGTGTATTATA
>Ga0256833_1001608_pt1 | contig 16513 bp, 20 predicted proteins | sample 356284metaG_FD_190535 | JGI IMG/M metagenome (GOLD analysis project Ga0256833, IMG submission 190535) | Hydrothermal vent microbial communities from Mid Atlantic Ridge, Atlantic Ocean - 356-284 | ecosystem: Environmental > Aquatic > Marine > Hydrothermal vents | place: Atlantic Ocean: Mid...
AGGGTTCTTTAATGCTAGGCTATTGCTTGTATCGACGTAGACTGTTTGCATCCAGAGAATATTGCTTGGCACCTCGAGGCTATCTACGAGGAGGTACTTGGTGTCGTGGAAGACATAGCTCCGCGCTCTTATAGCCTCCTCGATCTCCTCCGCGCTGAGACCCCTTGCCACCGCTAAGCCGCTGGCCATGGGTGCTTTGACGTTAAATACCTCGTAGAGGATATTGTATAGCTCTTCTGGTATTTGTATAGCTCCCTGTCTTAATGCCTTGGAGAACTCCAAGCATGCCCCCTATTGTCTTGGTGGGAGTGTATAGGGGGGTTATTCTTAGCCGTTTTCCTAGTAAAATGCTTATCAATAAGTTTATAAAAACTAGCACTTGTTGTCATAAGTTTTGATATAATATTTTTGAGCCGAGCTAGCATTTACAGTTCTTCCTAGGAGTGAGCTCGAACTTGAACATCTCCATGGAGTAAGCATCTACGACGAGCATCTTTCCCTTAGCAACCTCCCCTATGCCGGTAACGAGTTTAACAAGCTCAGTAACAGCTATGGATCCGACTAGGCCAACGACAGAGCCTATGACCGGTACTTGTGAAGGTGTTTTGAGCTTTGGTGGCAAGACGCAGCGCAGGCAGGGTGTTTCCCCGGGGACAATTACTGTTACTTGGCCCTGGAACCCGTGTATACCAGCATAGACGTAGGGCTTACCTAGACGGTAGGCTGCTTCATCGATTAGGAACCGTGTCTCCCAGTTATCGAGGCCGTCAATAACTATGTCGACTCTCTTCAATAATTCCTCCACATTATCCCGTGTTATGCCCTCTGTCACGACCTCTATCTCCACGTTAGGGTTTAGCTTTTTCAGCTTCTCGGCCGCCGAGACTGGTTTAGCCTTGCCTATGTCATCGGTCCAGTGAAGTATCTGCCTATTCAGATTGCTCAACTCGACTACATCGTTATCAGCGAGTACTAGCTTCCTTACACCCACGGCTGCTAGGTATATTGCCTCGACCGAGCCTAGGCCGCCAACACCGGCCACGAGCACCCTTGTGTTCTTAAGCTTCTTCTGCCCCTCAATACCCAGTATCGGTAACTGCCTAGAATACCTCTTCATCTCGTGACTAGCTAGCTCGCCAGCGCTCACGGAGATTCACCGAGTACCTCCTCTCTCCTAGCCCGTACGGCTCTAAGCAGGGGAGCCTATTATCGTTAAGCATCCAGGGCGCTAACGCATTTGGGTAACCGTTGCATATTGCTAGGGGTCGGATCGTCGTGAGATCTTCATAGCGCCCACGGCTCTGACTGGGACGGCGTCGCCATCCCCCAGCCCTATTATCTCCTATGTCCTCCTATAGGGTTTTAGCAGGGTTGGGGCAGAGGGGCCCGGTATAGGGAGGAGCTGTGACGCGCTCTATTCTATTAGCATCAGCGGCTTCGGGCAGCGACGAGAGCATTGTTATACTCCCGATAGGCTCGTTGGAGAACCATGGCGTGCTCCCGCTTGGTACCGATGTTCTTATAGCTACATGCGTCTCGGAGAAGGCTGCGAGGCTTGCAGCATGCCGTGGAGTGGTTACTGCTCCTCCTATACCCTACTCGGTGGCAGTGGAACACGCTGCTCCCCGTATCACGTGCAGCCCTGAAACCTTCATAAGGTACTTAGAAGAGGTTGGGGCGAGCCTACTTGAATGGAGCAGAGGCGCTGTATTCGCGGTATTCCATGGGGGCGCGTTCTCAGCCGCTTATCTTGCTGCTAGGGTTCTCCGTGCAAAGGGCCACAATATAGCAGTCTATAGTGTGTGGGAGGCTGTTTCCCGGATCCTTAGGGACTTGTACGACGTGGATGCTGGGCTCATACACGCTGACCCGATAGAGGCTAGCATGCTACTTGCGTGCGGGCACAGCGTGGGTGTGCAGAGGGCTAGTAAGGAGGCGGTTCTCGAATCCCTGCCTACGCTAAGGCAGCCGCGCGTAACCCCCTGGGTGCATAGCGATGTTCCCCGCTTATACCCAGGCTCATTAGTGCAAGCATCTGAGGAGCTTGGAGAAGAGCTAGTAAGCGCTGTGGCTAAGGAGCTTGCTGATTACGCTTGCAGCCTGGCCGGGGGCTATGCCTAGAGTCTTATAAGAGGCCATTCTCTTTACAAGGGTTATGATCGGGTCACTGCTCCAACCAATCTCCGGTATGAGTGATATAACTGCTCCTCGTCCGAGGAAATCGTACTCCTTATCCCATAGGCCGAGGAGCTTGGTGCAACTAGTTGTTATGCTGAGAAGAATACTTGTAGCGATGCTCTTTGCACTAGTCCTGGAACTAGCGTGTACGGATAAGTAGCTATACGCGGCCTCCTCCTCTATGTAGGGAGGGATCCAGGCCGCGTTATCTGTCCCCAGCCCGACGAGAGTCTCCTCCACGAGTCTGGGCAAGATGCTTAGCCTCGGGAGTTTACCTAGGTGATACATGTTCGAGCGGGGACAAAACACTACGCCTATACCCTCCCGGGCAAGTACAAGTAGTTCCTCATCCGATAACTCTGTTAAATGAATAGCCGCGTGGGGCTTAGCTCCTAGGACGATCTCGTAGTCTCCCATGCCGCGAAGCTGTCTAGTCTCTGATACGTGGACATGTACATAGCCATTAATGTTGCTAGCCATTCTTACAAGCTCCACTAGCTCGGAGTAACTGATATCAAATACCGTGTCTAGTCCTACACCCTTGTAGAGCTCTAGTAAGCCTCTATACTCGGAGTAGCTTTTCACAACTGGTTGTGCGAGCACGCGTACACCTATACCCCTAGCCTTAAGCACCCCTGTGATTATCTCCGCTCCTTCCTTACCCAGCTCGGCGTAAGCGCCTAAGTATAGTGTTCCACGGGACGCTAGCCGAGAGGCTAGTCTCTCAAGCCTCCTAGAAACCTCGCTAACACTAAGCGCTTGTAACGCCCTATACTTGAGCCCCTGGGGGAGAGCAACTAGCTCCTCGAGGTCCCGATCCTCCCCCATCTCCGCCAAGGCGTAGTCCAGTAAATGGATATGCGCATTACACAGAGCCGGCATTATGACCGCTGGGATTCTCCGAGCACCTGGGGGACAGCCAGGAGAGAAACCAGCTATACCTTCCTCATCAACCTCTATACATGGAGCCCTAACTAGGTCAAAACCATGACCGCTGGGGATAAACGCATAGGCTAGCTCGACGAATAAGCGGCTACTCAATGAAAACCGTTTCCCCGCTAAACCTCGCCTCCTCCAGAGCCTTTATGCGGCGAGCAAGCTTTATAGCAGCCTCTACAGCCCTCCTAGCATAGTCATCAACTCTCTCCAAGGCTTGCATCCTGTTCATACCGGGGCCTGATATGCCGAGAGTTACTGGTTTACCAAACCTCTCCGCGAGATCAACCAGTTTCCTAGCCACCTGGTGAGCTATGACCTCGTCATGCTTGGTTGCACCAGTAATAATAGCCCCGAGAGCAACCACAGCATCTACATCGTCTTTGCGTAACAGCTTCTCAACCAGTAAGGGGATATCATAAGCCCCAGGCGCCTTAACCACGTAGGCGACCACTGCACCAAGGAACTTCGCGTGACTTATTGCACGCTGCAACATAAGGTACGTAACATCGTAGTTGAACTCAGACACGACAATGCCAAGCCTAATAGGCTCCGACAAGCCTCCTTGCCCCCGAGAAGGCGTTAGTACCCCTCTTAGACTAAATAAATATATTATACCTCGTCTTCTATCGATTCTCCTCGCTCATTTTCTAGTATAACCTGATGCACCAAGCACATATGGTGACGCTAGAATAGCTCGTCCTTACCGAAGAGATGGGCAGAAGCTACTATAGTTAGCATAGGAGTAGTAGAGCTTTGATAGCTTAGTTCGTAGCGCTCTCAGCCCTAGTTTAGGGAGCTATGGGTCCTGCATCTGGGTATCCCTGTCTTCTCCCTGTACCTGCGCGTCTTGTTAGCTCCTCGGGGTTTCGGAGAATTAGGTAGAGGTTCTCAGCGTGCTTCCTCGCCCGGTCAATAGCTATTCTATAGAGTTCTTTCTCGTCGCCTGACTCGTCCTCGTGCACTGTTACATCTATTATGTGCCTATCTAGTTCTAGTTCTACTAGCTGTATTGCTAGGGAGTATACGGCGTAGCTTATCTTGTCTGTGAGGGTTTTCCCCACCCATCCGAACACCATGCCGGCTTCGCAGCCCTGCTCGGTCATGAGCTTCTTTATAGCTATGGGTATATCCTTGATACCTGGCACGGTTCTTCTGATAATCACTGCGTCCGGCATAAGGACTTGCAACGTCTCTATAGCGTGCTTGGCCATGTCTACTCTAGCAAAGGTTGTATCTACAATACAGATTCTCGTCAAGCTTCTCTACCTCTTCTATTATCTTGCTCCCCTCGAGTAGTACGAGGCCCTTTTCCTCTGCTATTTTTCTCGCCTTATCCACGCTTAGCGCTGTTCCCTTATCAAGCATCTCGACAATAACGGTCGAGGGTGTTAGCCCCGCTAGCATCGCGAGGTGGAGTGAGAGCTCGGTGTGGCCCCTTCTCTCGCCCAGAGTCCTCCCTAGGAGTACTGGTACGTGCCCTGGCGCGACAAAGTTCTCATAAAAATACCTCTTAGCCTCCTCGGTATCGCCTCTGATTAGGAATCCAAGCACCTTGTCAAGCTCTCTTATTGTGAGGGCTCGGTCCTTGTCACGAATCCCTGTCTCGGCTCTAGCGCTGTTAACCCATATGGAGAAGGCTGGTTTATCCCCGTAGCCTAGCGTACGCCTGGTGAGCGGGGATAGCTCTGGAATAGACTCGTATATTTCATGCGCGTATCTTAGCCCAAGCCTTCTGCCAGCTAGTAGGGGCATGGAGTAGCATATTAGTCCTCCAGCGAGTGTGCGCATCTCGTAAACGGTGTCAGCTGTTACAAATGATGCGTGGATGACGTAATCCACTTCGTTCTCTCTCCTATAATCATCGTGTATTAGAACGGGGTCCCCTCTACGAAACGCCCTAATAGCCTCCTCAAGCAAATAATCCATTTCTAAGCGCCTCCCCCTTAGGGGAAACTTCTTGCGGCAAAGAGGGCATAGGCCAAGGGTGCCTCGGTGTCTGCGAGTCCTAGACAAGAGCTCTGCTCCTTAAACGCTTAGCCCCTTCACAGCCCTTTCTATCTCTTTTGATAGGCAGGTCTGAATGGGGGGCTCTCTTAGGACTGGTTCGCAGCACTTATCCAGTACACTGTATACTATGTGCACGCATTGGCCGCACGGGCAGAGTTCGGTGCATTTAAGGACTAGTTTTGGTGACTCATTTCTATTCCTAAACCCGGTTCCCCCGTAATCGTTCACTATGCTTACACCAGCCCCAAAGATATACGGGGTTATTGTTGCGCGTAGCTCGTCGACGACACGTCGCCTTAATAGGCTATAGTTCAGCGAGCCCCCTCCCTCAACTAGTACGCTCTGGATACCGTACTGCTCGTAGAGTATCTGTAACGCTTCTCTTAGATTCACTTCGCTTCTAGGATCACTGGGTTCTCTTGACACTATTACATCAGCTCCTGTTTTTCTAATCATTGCTATTTTTTCCTCGTCATCGCTAGCCGTTACCACTATGACCTTGGGCCCGGGTTCACGGAATATACGTAGGCCTGGGGTGAGCCGGAGCCTACCATCAACAACAACCCGGTAGTACTTATTGGTACGTGGTTCTAGGCGCTTACGCAGAGTAGGGTTGTCAATGAGAACCGTGTTGGCTCCAACCATTACCGCTTCATGGGCGCCGCGAAGGAGCCTCAACCTAGCCAGGTCGTATGGGCAGCTTAGCTCGCTGAAACGAGTTGATGAGGCTATTCTCCCATCAATAGTCATTGTCGAGAATATTGTCACGTAGGGCCGTGGGCTCACTGGTGAACGCCTCCCCGACACCATCTAGCTAGGGAGGGCTTTTTTGGCCCTCTTTATGGTACCGCTCGTTCTCACAGGTATTATGATTGCTCTTTTCCCACCCACCTTGCGTATAATCCCCATCGCTGCCAGCACAACGTACTTGGTGTCGTGTGTGCATCGTATTACCCCAGCGGCTCTCTCCGGGTCATAGTATACGAGCTGAACCCCGCCAAGAGCCACTGATAATTGGCCACCGAGCCTCTCTATAGCACGTATTATTGCTTTCTCAACTTCTTGGGGCGAGGGCGGCTCATTGCCCTCATATACTATGTAGAAGGCGATGTATCTTCTCCTACGCTTGGCCCGAAGCTTTGAGAGGAAGTCCTCAGCGCGTATACTCCTAAGAGCGTGTAGAGCTGCCCTCGCTACTACCTTGTCGTGCTTCACTAGCCTCTCTACCACTCCCTCAAGCAAGGCTATTCTTTTCTCAAAGAGCTTCATACGCTTCGTGACCAGGTAGGCGTACAGCCCCACGGCTGTAGCGATAAGCAGTACTAGTAGTGATAACAGGTACTGAGCGTCCACGACGCCTACCCCTGGAGCCTCTTAGACGAGACTATTGACAAGGGGTAGCCGCTCAGAGCGAGCAAAGCTATGTTCTCTGGTACGCCGAATGATACTAGCAAGGCTCTTGCAGCCGCTGGGCTCCATAGCTCCCATCGGCTCCGGGCCCCACTAGTAACAATGATCATGGACTCGTACGCTGCTGCGCGTCGCGAGATTATCATAACGCCGCGTAGGCTTCTCCGGGGATCATCCCCGTATAGTAGTGGTAGGAGAACTATCTCTACACCTGCACCTCCCTCGCGGAGGAGGCGGGCCTGGCTCTTATCCATGTACCTAGCCATTCCCGGAGGTAGCTGTATGAGGGCTACGCGTGGGTCTCTTGCAGCGTGCCTAGCCACTTCAGCGCTCTTAGGCTTAACTACCACGAGGTCGTAGCGTGGACTAGCTCTTCTTATCATTTTCAGCGCCTTGCCCCAGTTATCTGACTCTATGGTTACACGTGTGTAAGCCTCTATACCAGCCTCTATGAATGGCTTTGCATACTCCTTTGCCTCCTGGGGATCCGGGTTATCTACAGCTACGCACCTATACCCCATGCGATGAGCTAGGTCTGCTACCTCGTATGCATCGCGTAGGCTTCTAGGTGCTATGTGTAAATCACATATTCTCAAACTAGGAGCCCCGCTTCACGGAGAATTTCCTCTGCTTTTCTCAGCCGTGGTGCGCCGCGTAGCTGGATAACCACGTGAACGACATCATCGCCGTCATGGAGCCTTATTTCTCCCATATACGCGTCCTGCTTGCTGAAACGTATGAACAGGCGGCCACTACGCTCATCGTAGCGTGACTCAAAGAGGGCTGATAGGATCCTCTTATCCTGCTCGTTGAGCATTTCTCCGAGCCCTTTTACAAACTCTTCCGCATCCCTACCCTCTAGGCGAGCCACAATACGCGTAATCGGGTTATTGTAATGACCTTCAAGAACTTTTCTCTCTATTTTTACCCTGTTTTTCAGACCATCAGGAACCAGGTTTAAAAGAGCCTTCTCAACCCTATCCGGATCCTCGGTCGCATGAGCATGCGCCGCTAACTCTACACGTACAATCCTTGTATAAGCCATGTACCGGACTCCTCCGGTAAAGGATACTCGGCGCCAAACCCTCTTAGAAAACCACGAGCCGCTAAAGTCGGCCGAGGCTCTCTACGGCCTTAGGTAGGGAAGTTAATTCCTCTTCTAGGTGCTCTCCAAAAAGATTGTCAAAGAGGTATTATTATTAGATCAAACGCTTCTAGACGCGTTGTCTGCGACGCCGAGAGGAGGCCTAATAACACCTAGCCCGTGTTATTGGAGATCCTCTTTATGATACTTTTCTCTTATCTCGTCAGGAGCTATTAGCCGTGCACCACGGTGAGCCTCGTGGCGCTTCTTGAGCTCGCGCTCTTTTTGCTTCTTCTTCCACTTATACTTATGAGTTCCCTTCAGCCCTCTTGTCTTGCGGAGACCGCGCATCTTCTTGCCAGCACTCGTTAAGCCTCTGAACACTCTTCCGCGGTTCTGTTTCTCACAGATCCACTTCAGTTCCTTATCCTTGCATACTGCGGGATGGTTTCTATCAACCAGTATGACCTCGTACCACTTGTACTCACCGTCTTCAGCAACGTAGTAGCTGTTCAGAACCTCCATATTAGGGTATTTCCTCGCAGCCCTTTCCTCGGCTATTAGCCTTGTTGACTTAGCTGGAGCATAGCCATAAACACCCATTCTCTTAGGCCTACGCCCCTTATTGGGTCTCGGCCTATTTAGCCCGCCTTTGCGCACTCGGACACGCACAACTATTATGCCTGGTTTAGCCTTGTAGCCTAGCGTGCGCGCTCTATCAATCCTGGTCGGCTTCTCGATTCTTACAACACTTGGTTGGCGACGCCACTCCATTAGTCTCTTCTTCCAGAGCTGTGCAAGCTCTGGTACCTCGTATCGCTGCTTCCACGTCTCACGAAGATAATGGTATAGCCCGTGAGCCATTAAGCTTCTCCCCGCTCACCACTATCGCGGCTGTGTCCCAGTGCTAGGGCTTACGCACCCCCTTAAAACACTATAGACCAGGGAAAGTTGCAGCAATATACCGGGCTCGTGCCCCTGTGATGAGTTGCCCGCATCACGGACAACCGTTGAGCGGATGAAGAAATGTGCGCCCCGGCTGAGCCTCTTTAGGAGGGTTCTTGGCTATCCTGCCCTTATGCTTTGTGCGCTGCAGCCGCGACTATCTTTATAACATCGTTATCCTGTAGCTCATAATCCTCTCCTATCCTTGTCTTAGTCTTAGCGTTTATAGCGTAGAGGAAGGTTTTACCCAGATCCGTGTGAACCATGTATGCTAGCTCACGGGCAGTCGTACCTTTTGGGACAAGGTAGGCGTCTGGGAGTACCCTGCCCCTACTGTCAGTAAACCTATGCACATCCTCGACGGGATACACCACGATCATTTCTAGTAGCTCGAAGAAAGTCTTGTTGATCACCTCCTGGACCCCGGTAGAGCCCCACTTTCTTAGGACGCGCTCCCTTATATAATCGAGGGCTTGCAGCTGTTTCTTATTGAGCCTCGACTCATCTATTATCTCGAAATCACTGTCCCCTGGTAGGTACTTTATTACACCAGCCCTAGCTGCTCTTCGAAGCGCTAGCTCCGCGGCAGCGCTTGTGGGTATAACAGGGTACTTAAGCTCCTTCCTAAGCCTCTTAATACCCTCCTCAGCACTCGGTAGATCAGCCTTATTAGCTGCTATTATCATTGGTTTTGCTAAGCGGAGGCCTTTCGCAAAGAGTCTAAGATCTTCCCTGCTCCAACTAGTTATAGGCTTCCTCGATAGATCCGCGTATTCTAGCGCCTTCTCGACATGGCGTCGCCTAATACTGAGCCCACTAAGTCGCTGAGCCAATGCCTCGACGACGTTCTGCCCTGTTGTAGATACTTTCATCGCGAAGCGATCCCAGTCGTTGAGGATTATGCCATATATCCATTCCTCTATCTCGTTCTCAAGCCACTTGACCTCTTCCACTGGGTCATATGTTCCCGGGGGCACCGGGTTACCCTGTGCATCAGTTGAGCCGGATGCATCAACAATCAATACAATGGCATCAGCTCTCCTAATAGAGTCGAGGAACTTATTGCCTAAGCCCTTACCCTCATGAGCACCTGGTATTAGTCCGGGGGTGTCGATGAGCTTTACTGGGATGAACCTCCAACCATCAATACAATAACCTGTTGCTGGGTCGCATCTCGGGAGGCCTAGCTCGACGTGAACGCATCGTTTACGCACATAGCCTATTCCGGTACTCGGCTCCAGGGTGACGAAAGGCCTATCACCCAGCTCGACGGATGCAAGCGTAGCTGCCGCGAAGAATGTTGATTTCCCAACGTTTGTTTTTCCCACTAGGCCAGCTAGTCTTTCTGGGGGAGGCAATGGTGCACCCCTTTTTCCTCTTCACCGAGTCCCTAGACTGCACGTTACTCGTTAATAAGCTAGGCAATTACTAGTAGTCGGTATTGGTAACGGCTCTGTAACCTGGTTTAAAAAAGAGTTGTTTCCGCCCATCATCCTATTAGGAACAAGATGCGGGGACAAAGATCAGAGTGCTGCTCATAGCTGGCTAATACTCGCCCACTATCTCGTCTTCGCTGAAGAACACCTTGTACTCTCTCTCGAAGGACTCCTTGCTATCACTTGCATGTATTACGTTAGCGCCTATATCTAGTGCATAATCGCCTCGAATAGTCCCAGGCGGTGCTCTTCTCCCATCGGTAGGCCCTATCATTAGTCTCACAACATCTATGGCGCTATCACCCTCGAGGATCATTGCTACAACAGGGCCGCTTGTAACAAAGTTCACAAGCTCCTCGAAGAACGGCTTTCCTTTATGAACCTCGTATAGTTTCTCCGCCTCCTCCCGGCTCAACCACTTCATTTTAAGAGCACGTATCTTCAACCCTTTTCTCTCAAACCGGGCTATTATGTCGCCTACAAGTCCTCTTTTCACGCCATCCGGTTTTATCATTACAAATGTCTTCTCAACCGCCATTGCCCCTCCCTCCAGGTTTCTCCAAGCACCGGGGAAGCTAACAGAGACTGGGAGTTGTAAACTCTTATGCTCCGGAAATGACTAGTTTTTCTCATGTTTTTGTAGAAGCTGATTTTAGGCTAGTATGATAGCATTAGTAGCGGGAAGGAGGGCCGTGATAGTCGGTGTCGTCGGACTAGGGCGCATGGGCTCGGCTATTGCTAGGAGGCTTGCAGAGAAGGAGTTCAGCCTGGTTCTCTGGACCCGTGATAAGAAGAAGCTTGAGGTGCTTGCAAAGGAGACTGGTGGCGAGATCGCTTCGTCTCCGAAAGAGGTTGCTGAAAAGGCTGATTATACCCACATAGTTGTTAGCGATGATCATGCTCTCTATGAGGTCGTTGCAGGGGTTGGAGGCGTCTTAGCGAGCAACGAGCCAACGGTCATAATTAATCACGTTACCTGCACCATTAGGGCATCGTTGAGCGTCGCGAGGATAGCGTCTTTGCATATGTTTAGCTATGTCGAGGCACCGATCATAGGCGGTCCTAGCGCCGTTAGACGCGGTGAGGCTATCATACCCTGCAGTAGCGATGATAAAGAACTATGTGAAGCAGAGACCCTGCTCTCGCTCGGAGACGTTATTTATCTTGGTCGCCCACCCAAGGCCCTTGCAGCGAAGCTTGGGTTCAACCATGTTTTTCTAAGCATAGTAACCGCGTTAGCAGATGCATTTAGCCTAGTCGAAGCCTATGGCATTGAGTGGGAGAACTACGTTAACCTAGTGCTCTCAAAGACCTGGATCAAACAAGTTATAGAAAGGTATGGGGATAGGCTACGCCTAGGTAGTAAGGCTAGCTTCGTAGCGAGACTAGCTGGGAAAGATGCCAGGTACGCTGCCGAGGCGCTAGCCGAGCTGGGGCTTGATGCGAGTCTCGCAGCAGCAGTAGCCAATCATTACGCCGCCATGGTGCGCGAAGGCTACGGGGATGCTGATTACCCCTCTATCGCCGACTTCTTTGCAATGATGGGGCGCAGGCTTAGGGAGAGAAAAACAGAGCCCTGAAGCCCCTCTACATAGGTGCGCCGCGGGCAATGCTCGGCGATAGCGTACTAGGCCTAGCCGCTATAATAGCGACGACGCTGTCATGGAGCCTAGCCCCTGTTTTTGTGAGCAGAGCGGCTCGGCGAAAAGGGAACATGAGTCCTTTGGTGTTTAATGCTGCGCGGATGCTCTTCGCAATGATTATACTGGTTCCCATGGCCTATCTACTAGAGGGTTTCCCCCTTGACACGCCCTGGTTTAGCCTACGTTTTGAGCTAGGTGTGTGGATTGGCGGGGTTTTTAGCACGGTTATTGGAGACACGCTCTTCGTCTACAGTGTTAGCGTTGTGGGCGCGAGCATAGCTTTACCAATATCCTATCTTTTCGTCATATGGAGCGCCTTGTATGATTACCTTAGGGGGGTTGTGGGCGGCAAGGTACTAGTAGCCGCGGGGTTGGCTTTTATCGGTGTGTGGCTCGTCTCCCGTAGTGCGCGTAACGATGCTAAGGATGAACAGGCCAAGAATGCCACCTTACCCATAATGGCTGCGATAGGCACGTCCCTTGTGTGGGCCGTTAGCATGTACGCGTATAAGGCCGCTATGAGTGTTAGTGGCGAGTACTCGGTGGCTGCCGCCCGCTCGGTAGCGACAGTAGCTATACTGTTGCCCTATGTTCTCCGCGTAAAAGAGCTAGAGGGTGTTCTTATCGATACATTCATAAGCTCCTTCTTTGGCTATTTCTTCGGGACAGTGACTTTCCTCGTAGCACTAGGACTCCTGCCAGCAAGCATTGTTGGCGTAGGGATTGCTTTGACGCCGTTCGTTACACAGCTATTATCGATACCATTGGCGCGTGAAAAAGTGGGAGCAGAGACGATTATAGGCGGCATAGTATTGGCCATCGCTATAGCGCTTACACAGCTACGTTGATGCACAGAGAAGAGGAGTTGCTCTGCGAAGAGTAAAACCCGTGCCCCTTGGCACCATTATTGTATAAGGATTTTTGGCTCGACTAGTGGCGGAGAGGTGTGTACTTCTTTGTCCATTTTAGTTTTCGCGGATCCCTCTTCATCTTCCATAGTTTGAAGCACTTGCTGCTACAGAACCAGAGCACTGTCCCGTCGTTTTTTACGTACATGAGCCCCGTGCCTGGCTCTATTTCGCGGCCACAGTATGCACACGTGTGCACTATGGGCATGTCTTATTACCTCCTCCTACCTAGCTTGCGTGCCTCGCGTTCGGTCTCACGCAGTATAACTATGTCCCCGAGCCTGACTGGGCCGAGGACGTTACGCGTAAGTACTCTGCCTTTATCTCTTCCCTCCAGCACTCTTACACGCACCTGTATAACCTCGCCGTGGACCCCCGTACGCCCTATTATCTGTATAACCTCGGCAGGGAACCCTATCTCCTCTATTATGTTGAAGTTCTTTTGCCCTGCGCTCTTCTGGCTCAAAGCGTACCCCAGCGAGACGAGTATCTACTGAGGCCTTTAAGAAGCTCACCCTAGTGCCTCTTGCAAAGGGGTTGGCTCAGGGGTGCGTGAGCTAGCGGAGAAGCTTATCGAGGAAACGAGGCTGAGTTCCCTGAAGCGGTTCCTAACAACCCCTAGGCGTGTATTAGCGGTCTTGTACGCATATACTATTTGTAGCAGGCTGGAGGACTGCGTGCTAGAGGCTAGCATAGCCTCCGCGCTCTACGTAGAGGCTCTAATGGAGAATGACAGGCTGGATACTAGTTGGCTCCCGAGCCACATCCGTGTACACGTGGAGAGAGCGCTAAGCGATGCAGAGGATGCCGCGCTTCGCGCACCTTCCTCGCTTTATGCACAAATAGGTCTCGACGCGGATTTGTTAGCAAGAATAGGCGCCCTATCCATGCTAGCTACTAGGGGGCTGGGCGCGGATAATTTGAGGGACTTATTAGCAAAGTTTGCCGAGTCTCTGAGCTATGCCTATGCAGCCGACTACATCGTGTACACGAAGCCAGCCAAGTCCCTCGTGCAGATCCTAAGACCACACACAATAGCTATGGCTAAGTGGCTCGTAGAGGAATTATCATTACTTGGCATCGATTCCTCGATCAAGGCGGAGCGGTCGGCTGGAGGGCTTGTAGCATATATCGATATCCGTAGCTGCCTCGGGGCCCGTGCATCGAAGCTCGTATCCGTGAAACCTAGTAGCAACTGTGTCATCTTCAAACTAGATTACGAATGCATACTGGGCAATATGGGGTACAAAATATGTATACCGGAGACAACCAGGACTAGGTGAAATAAACCAAGGAACTCGTCACAAAAATTTCAGGCTTATAGAGGTTTATGGATTGGAGTACCTAGGTTAGCTAGTGGCCGCCTTGGTTTTTAGCTCGTTAACAGCCTTCGCTATCTCATCAACCAGGTCCTTGGCCTCACCAGGGTCAATGATGCAGGCACTGGCCGCCGCTACCTCTATGCCAGCTGCTTCACCTAGCCTCTTCTTGCTAGGCACGTAGACGTATGGCACCTTTTTCTCCTCGCATAGGAGTGGTAGGTGCGCCACTATTTCTGGGGGGTCAACATCCTCTGCAATAAGTACTAGTTTTGCCAATCCTCTCTCAACACACTTTGTTGTCTCATTTGTCCCTTTCTTTATCTTCCCAGTCTTCCTCGCAATTTCTAGTGCTTTGTACGCTTTCTCAGCTAGTTCCTCTGGTACCTCGAATCTAACATAGAAGGGCTTGCTCATGGCTCATCCTCCTCCCGGGGCCGGTCGTCGCCCCTCCTCTAGTGATGCTAGCTCCTTCCTAGGGGTATAGAAAGCTAGCGCAAAACGAGGGGCCTACTCGTGGGAGAATATGGCTACAACTCTGCGCACATTGCCTCTCTCATCGCCTTCGATGGCGTCTATTCGCGCAAACCCTATTCTAACCAATTGCACTAGCTCATCTCTTCTAAGACTCTTAGCAGCCTCCTCAGCTAGGCCCATTTTATGGTAGAGATCTAGGCCTTCTGGGACAACCAGCTCTATCGGGATAGAGCCCCCTGCTAGAACCCACTGGATTATCGGAGCCCCATGCTTCCTAGCCTCTTCAAGACCTTGGCTGTGGTAACGAGCCTTTATCTCATTGACTCCTATACTTGTAATCTCTACGTTGAAGGCCTCCATTAGCCGCACTATCTTTGCTCCTCTCAACAAGTCTAGGTCGGATCTAGAGACGTATATGGTGGTGGAGGGCCCTGGGACGGTTATTGTTCTCGAACCAAGCCTTCCATTGGGATGATAAGGTATCTCGAACGATTTTTCACCCCATGGGATACCCTCTACGAGCATTGGAACAGGGTCGAGGACTACCATTATTCTTCTCGCCATTGGGTCTATTATTGAGCGATTAATGGCTGCTAGGTTGGTGAAGCTTATGCTGGCATCGGTGTACTTGACACCTACTTCGAGGATTAGTTTCCTAATCGCCTCGGCTGTGAAGCCTCTACGCCTAAGCCCCGCTATTGTAGCGAATCTCGGATCATCTATTCCACTAGCCGTGCCTGCTTCATAGAGCTTCTTTAGAGTCGACTTACTCATTATGAAGCCTTCAAGCTTTAGTCTACCAAAATGTATAACCTCTGGGTACTTCCAGCCAAGGCATTCATAGACGTATTTTTGCTTCTCTGTATTCTGCATGTGCTCTTTTGCCCTAAGTATATGAGTGACCCCCAGTAGGTGATCATCCACGCCTGCTGCGAGGTTATAAGTGGGCCACACTACGTACTTGTCACCAACTATTGGGTGAGGATGCTTACCCGTATCAATTATCCTGAAAGCCACCCAGTCCCTTATACTGGGATCCGGGTGGTTGGGGTCTGTCTTGACTCTTAGGACAGCTTCCCCTTCTGAAAACACGCCTTCAAGCATCTTCTCCCATAGATCAAGGTTCTCTTCAACACTTCTAAGCCTTGGCGGGTATTTTTCTAGCATCCCCTTATTCCTATACTCTCTGTACTCGTGGCCCGGCCTGTCATCTATATAAGCGCACCCGTTCTCTATGAGCCTCCTAGCTATATCGTAGTAGATGGGCATTCTCAGGCTCTGAATATATTCCTCGTCCCACTTGATCCCGAGCCATTCTAGGTCGCGGCGGATAAGCTCATAGGCTTCGGGTAGAGGTGTCTTTGTCCTCGGATCAGTATCCTCGAATCTCAGTATGAACTTGCCCTTGTACATGACCTTGTACTCATAGCTAAGAATAGCTGGCCTAGCATTGCCCAGATGGATAGCAAAGTCGGGGTTAGGGGCGAAGCGTGTAACAACCCTGCCCTCGGCAGCGCCTGGAAGGGGTGGAAGAGTCTTCTCCTTCTCTTCTCGCTTCTTCCTAGTTTCAAGAACCCAGCTATACTCTTCTTCGAGGAGGCGTTTCTGCTCCTCTAATGGGAGACTATTTACCTCTCTCACAGCCTCCGCTACTATTCGCGCCACATCGCGCGCATAAGGTCTTAGATCAGGGCGAGCCGCCATCACCTTGCCCATTACCGGGCCGGTTGCTGCTCTTCCACCGTGCTCCACTGCGTTGAGAAGCGCGTAGGCTTTTGCGAGCCGTTTTACCTCATTTTCGTCGAACCCTGATATTATGGACCACCTCCTCAGGGGCTATGAAGACTATGTCCTCCTCCCGTTCACCCGTAGGCGATGAGTAAATGTATACCACGATCCCAGGCACATGGGTCTTTACTCGTCTCATTTCTCTCTTCCGTGTCAGTACATAGCCTATTGTATCCCATCTCTTCACCTTTACTCCTTCGCAAATCTCTAGAGAAACCCTTATCCCCTCAACGGGTATAGGCTCTATAGGGCTTCCAGGGGGGACATATAAGCCGTTGGCATAGTCTATGGGTAGGAGGATTGCAAACCCCCGGACTACCCGCTTCTCCACGAGATCGATGAAATCCATGGAGGAGCCATAGATGCGCTTACCTAGGCA